>Ga0307508_10000970_pt1 | contig 33407 bp, 39 predicted proteins | sample 9_EM_MG_FD_203089 | JGI IMG/M metagenome (GOLD analysis project Ga0307508, IMG submission 203089) | Populus trichocarpa ectomycorrhiza microbial communities from riparian zone in the Pacific Northwest, United States - 9_EM | ecosystem: Host-associated > Plants > Roots > Unclassified | place...
ATATGTTAGCACCACCAAAATTTCACCCCCCCCCCCCCCGTTTGAACTATATAGTATGGCATGAAGCCGTGGAGCACTCATAACAGCGAGTTGGGGCCCGCGCCGTGCATACCTAGGTATGCAGCTCAAATGAGGGGTGCCAGCCGGTCGTGAAGAAAAATCAGTGGAAAAGGGAGAAAAAAATCGATTATTTTCGTTCTCGTCGAAGCCTACTTTTGGGTATAGTCATATCGACTGATGTCTTTTTTTCCCTTGCGGCTATTTGCATTGGAATCGTAATATTTTGGATGTCGATTCTTTTATCAAACGATCAGGTGCACGTAACCACAACAGACTTACATATTCCATTCCATCCTCTCCATTCCTTCTCCCTTGCTCTCCACGTGGATCGGTGCTTCATTGGGGGTAGCCGGCTCAGAAGGTTTCTTTGACGCTCGCCAATGGCCTTTAAAAAAACCTTCACATGGCAGTGTCGCTCACTACAAATAATACAAATAGAGGACGAAAAATACAATTGACTTTTGTCGGTACCATGAATCGAACATGGGTCTAAGCTGGCTTGTTTAACCCACAAAGCTTCGTACTAACCACTATACTATACCGACTTGTTGTTAGGGCAATTGAGGCGCGGCGCCAATAAAAGAAGATGGTAGGGTAGGCAATTAACTAAGGGGCTGGAGGAACTTCAGGGGGAGAACCCAGGACCACGAGGGTGTAGAAGATTATGGACGACCGGGTGTTTGCAGCAGAGAATCCGGTCACGAGTGCCGAGGTAGTTTGCTCACTACAGACACAAGATTTTATATAGCTGTGTAATTGGAGAATTGTAGAGAGTTAGGAGGGAGTGCTTACTGATGGAATAATCAGTCATCGGCGGAGCAAAGGCGTAGCAAGAGCGGGGTTGAATACTCTCTCTATTGACGCCGCACGAAGAATCAAAGTACAAGAACAAGAGCAAACACCGAACGTCACTCCTTCGCTGCTGCTTGGCACTATTACTAATCGGGCGTTCCCACTGCTTTAGCCGTCCCGGCGCCGCCCAACTCTGGCATCGCCCAATCCTCCACCAGCTCCGTGCCTGAGCGGCGGGGGGCGTTTCTAACAGAAGGCACACAGAGGCCAGACCTCCAGGAAGAAGTGCAGTATGCCGAGCTGGCAGAATCTGGACGGCACGGTGCCCGTAACTCCAAGAGGCTCACCTTGAGGGTTTACCAGCTGAAGACAGGTCACTGGCTCACCGGGCAGTATTTACATTGGGCGAAGAACCGGCGCACCGCTCACGGCTGGTGGTGCCGGTACCGGACAAAGATACGGGATCACCTCTTCAAGGTGTGCCCCGAGTGGAAGGCCCAGGTGCAGGAGGAGGAAAGCGGGAAGGGAAGAGCCGGTTCGGGGTCTGCGACCTCCTTGCCGATGGGGGGTGCGGCCAGGAGGTACAAGACTTCCTCTCCACTACGGATGTGAAAAGGCTGGTCCTAGCTAAGGAAGACGCGGGGCCAGTGTTCCTCACCGTCCGGCCCAGACGGCCGTTGATGGCCATCAATGGGTACTGCCAAGCCAGGGGTTAGGGTGAGATGAGGTAAGGCACTACATACTCCGGATACATACGTACTCTCGAGACGGAAGTGCAACGCCACTCAGTTTCAATCGACGGATCGACTCCGGGAAGATTACGACGTCTGACCTCATGCTAAAGAGTCTTCACGCCGGGGAGCAGGGTACGCCTTCTGGGGGTGAGAGCTCGGTTCCAGGGACTCTCCACGGGCTATTTCTCGAGGGAGTATTCGCGGAAAAGTTAACGACACTTCGGTGACCGGTGGTCCCGGACCCCGGAACTCGGCTGGCCGTAGGGCTCCTACTCCCGGATATCCTCGGAGAAGTGCTACTTGCCGAGGCATTATCCACAGAAGAATTACACTGAAAGCAAGGGAAACATATGTTGGAAATACTTCTCGACACTCGTGGCGACTAGGAGACACGGGACGCTGAAGGGTTGACGCTGTGGGAGACGCAGGATGCTGGAAAGAGAAGTGTTGTGTAACAGCGGTTCGCTCTGTACTTGGTTCTTTTCTTTCTTGTTCTTTCTTCCTTTCTTTTACATCCTTAGACAATAGATAGAATACGAGCGTCACTTCTTCCTCTCGTACAGTTCTATCTCCACCACAATCACTGCTCATCTCACTACGATTCTCTCTCTCTTTCTCTCTCGGAAGAACTCTCTGTTTCTGCAGTGATCCGGTAATTTCCTAACAAAATACGCTTCATGGCTGACTCTCCGGCTCCCATAAGTATGTTGAACCAATTACTTACGCCGACGACTCACCACGCGGGTGGTGGTGGTGATTCATTGATCGCATGCGATATGTGTACAGTCCTTCCTGTTCGCCGTCCGCGGCGGCCTCTCACAGTCCGCCGGTGGCCCATGGCAACTCCCCCTGCCCCCGTCTGGCCTACCCACTTCTGGCACCCATAAAGACAGCCTGCAATGAGATGAGAGAAACCGAAACGACGGTAAACGAAGGAAAATCGAACCAAGGAAAAGATTCGCTCCCGCTCCCTATATACTCCTCTTCGCTCCCTGCGTTTCCCTAACCCTCCCCTCGGCCGAGTTCCGCGTTCTCGCCCCTGTACTGCAGCCGGGCGGTACTAAACTTCCTCTCCTCTACGGACGTGGGAAGGCGGGTGCCGGCCGAGGAAGAAACATTAAGCGAGGTGTCGGAGGCGGAGCTGCGGGAGTGGGAGGAGGAGCAGACGACCGGGGAGCGAGGCGCCAGGGAGGGATCGCCACTGTTCCTCTCCACGCCGGAATTCATGGCGTCGGCTGGCACGGTGTAGTGGCAGACGGCGTTTTTCCCTTTGTTCATGTCCTTTGTCGGACACATTCACTTTCCATTCCTTTGTAATCTTCTTGGTGCACTTCGCTTTTTCTTTGAGGGCAGGCCGGGGCGGAGGGCAAAGGGGCGCTTGCAACGTGCCGCCACTGCGCGGATAGCAGACAGGAAACGGACTGTACGTAATCTCTGCGAGTAATGATTAATTAAATAAGAAAAAAAAAACCCTCCGCCCCACCTTTGTGGTGCACAGGATCCATCACCGATCGGGTCAGGGGTCTCAACAGTCCGGCCGGGCCAGTCCTGACGGCGGCCTGGACTAGCTTGCATGAGGCAGTCCAAGCTAGTCCACGGACCGTGGGCCGCGGGCCGACGGGCATTTTTGAAGGTGGACAGGACTTGTCGGGTGCACGGCGGCTAATGAGGCCGGCTAGAAAGGGGAGATGATGATGTCTATTCATATCTCCTCTCATGAGAAAAACGGAACCTCTATCCCCTCCGTAGTGCACCACATGACCTTAGTCAGCCGTCTTGGCGCAGCTCCCTCCTTACAGCGTAGCAGGACTGGACTGGGTCGGCCTCGGGCCGAGTAAACGAGTGATATCTCATGGTCCACTGGCGCTCTAGCATATCTTTGGTGGTGGGGGTTTCCGAGTTTTCGACTGCAGCTCGGCCATTACTGCGAGCTTTCGGCCACCACAAAGCTGGCTAGAGGAACGTACACACACACGGGAGGGTATCGATAAGAGAAGGGGGAAGACGATTATCTAAAATTCTTTTGATTGGTGTAGTGATGATGAAGCTGTAAGCGAAATCTGGTGGGAGTTGCCACCAGTGCCGCGTTAGTCGACTCCGCGGTGGGGCTAGCCGGTGGACTTGACAACGGGCTCGACATCGTGATCCAGTGAGCGGGGAGAGGAGAGGAGGGCGGAGGTGGAGGCGCTGGGCGCCGCGGAGGAGCTGGGGGCCGGGGAGAAGCAACTGCTGTTCCTACCAACTCCCTCCTTCATGGCATCCGCAGACGAGGTTTAGATGACGGGTGTGCTTTCCTTCGCTATTTCTTTAGTGCGTGTTATATCTTCTTGGGACAGGCCTGGGAAGGGCAAAAGGGGAGCTTGCAACGAGCCGCCTCGTGCGGACTGCGGACAGGAAACGGACTGTACATATCTTCGCCCAGGTCGCATGCGAACAATGATTAAACAAACGAAAACATGTGAACCAGTTGAAGGCAAAGTATAAAAAGTAACTTAGCGCGTTGAGGTCTTGGCGTTTTCAGCTACCAGCTTGAGTTGTCCCGGGTTGGTGGTGCGCGGAGCTATTTGTTTGTCGCTGCCGCTTTCGCAGCCGCTGGCGGTTCGAGTGATTAGCTGTTGTATCTGGAGTGTTCCAGAAACAAAGAAGACAAAATTTTCTTGCACGGATGACTCCGAGGCTGATGGAGGGCATCCCCTACTCACACAGATACGCTACCAACCTGTACGCGACGTAAGTGATACCTCCCTCCTCCTCCGTTTCTTCCTCTCGGTACCTCTTTCTCTCCACACCTCTTTCTCTCCGTATGTCTTCCTCTCGGTACCTCTTCCTCTCCGCACCTCCTCCTCTCCGTATGTCTTCCTCTCGGTACCTCTTCCTCTCCGCACCTTTTCCTCTACATTCTCTCTTAACCTCCCTACTCAGCGACGAGGACCACCCGGCAGTGTTTGCTTTCGCCGTCTACAGCGTATACCTTCAACCTCAATCAGTATGTGGGTTTCAACCCATTTTGGCAAGCGGCAGACTGACATGAGACAGAAACTCGCAGCATGCCTTCATCGGGTGAGTGACACCTCCTGCGCCCAGGAGGCCTACCACCCGGCAGCCCAAGCTCTCTCCCGAATGAGAACGAGAATGCTGACACCGTCTTCGAAAGCGTTCGCGGTGGATCCGAATCCGAAGGATTGGAAGTACAAACAACACTGGGCGACTCGCAACGTGATCATCCGGCCGCTACCTGGGTTTGCGTTTCCGAGCGAGATCGCCGGCTTTGAGCAGTATCCACGCAAGGATAAGGCGGGAAACGACGTCTACCAGTTCACGTTCGATCTCCTGTTCGACATGCTGAGGTCAACATTTGGCTTGCAGCCCGATAGTAAGACGCATGTGCTCGTCCTTGCGCAGGTAGTTGATGACTACCTGATGCTGTACTGTGACAAGTGCACCGATGCCATCGTGCAAGGTGAATACTTCATTTTCCGTCACTCAGCCGCTGTGTGCCGATCCATGCACGGCTACGCCTGTGGACCGGCGCACACTGCGACCGAAGGAGTTACCTGGGTCGATGGGAAAGCTGCGCACACCTTGAACATGCCGTTCGCGAAGATGGAGTGCGCTTCCTTTTGGGAATCACTGGAAGAGGTGCATAAGCCAGAAGACTCCCACACCGGAGGCGCGAAACAGGCTTCGCTGAGAGAGCTTCTCGGCGCTCCCGCCGAAGGACAACAGCCCAAGAAGAGATCCGCTTCGGTCGCCGAACACCCACACTCCGGAAAAAAGGGTAAGTCGCTGCGAAAGCCAAAAGTTGACGGTCGGGGCGACAGATCCAGTCAGACATCAGAGCCGAGGGTTGTTGGTGGCAATGCCGCTAGAAAACTGCCGCCTTCCGACCCCAGTGGTGACATTGGACCTAGCAAGGAGTCGGGTTCGAGGTTCGCCGTGCGTAGCACTGACGGCGTGCCCAGGCCTTTCGATGAGGAGATGCCCTCGAGCAGCTCTCCCGACTGTATGTACAAGATGTTTATCAGAATGGACAAGAAGCTCGACTACAAGATCGATTCTCTGGAAGTCAGGATGGAGAACAAGATCGATGCCCTTGACAACAAGATCGATGCCGTTGACAACAAGATCGAGCTCTGGAAGTCTGAATGGAGAACAGCCATCAAAACTTGGTGCACTGCTTGCTCTTGGTCTCCGAGAACAGCGGAAACTGGCACGAAGACGACGACGAAGAACCCGAATGGCTGAAGGAGATCGCCAGGAGGAATGCGAAGCGATGTGGGCCCTGGCCGTCGCCGCGCAAGTCCAATTTCCGTACCCAGGTCGCCGAACATTCGCCGCAGTGCCTTTTGATACAATCTCGCTGCCTCCACGTGGGGGTTCCGCTGCTCCAGCTTCCGCAAGTAGGCTATATGCTCGCAGCCGCGCACGTGATTCCGCACGCGCGCTGGGATCTCTTAGCCACCGACATGCAAAAGTCCGTCAAAGAGGCGCGCTCCAAACAGCTGCTGGCGACGTCGCCTCGCATCCACAAGCGCATCGACATCAACACGCCCGAGAACGGCCTGCTGTTGCGCCAGGACCTGCATATCGCATTCGACCGCTTCTTCTGGAGCATCCACCCGACACAGCTCCGCGTCGTCGTCTTCGTCCACATCCCGTATCTCCTCCCTTTCCATGGACGCCTCCTCTTCCCCGACGGCCACCGCGTTCCGGCCTTCTTCCCGACGGAGAAAATCCTGCGCTGGCACTGGCAGCAGTGCGTGCTCCGACGCCTCAAGGCTTTTTCCGAGCATCCGGAGGGCAAATACTACCCGGAGGGGGACGTTGACCTCTGCGTCGAGTGTGGCATCGACGACACCGAATGCGTGCACGCTGTCGACCGGGATATCCGCGGCGAGGAGGACCACCAGCCCGCCACCGCTGACACCCCTGCCACAATTTCGGCAAGCGACTCCACCCGTCGCTCGCGAAACCGTACCGCCCGCTCACGCAACCGTACCGACCGCCCAAGCAACTCAACCGGCCGCTCTAGTAGTGACGCCTCGAACGCGTTGAGGATCACGCACGTCGACAGACCGAATGAGCCCAAGTGGGGTACGACCACCCTGTGCATCGGCGACACGGCGCCGCAGCAGGAGGCAGTGAGCAAAGCGGACATCCATGCCTGGATTTCCGGCACCACGGAGAGTGGCGGCGGGGGCGCCATACCCGAGATGAAGGAACAGCATGGCGCCAGTATCGCGTAATCGCCATTCCCGACTCGAGTGCTGGCATGCTGGAGACCATGATCGCGGGTAGATTGGGATCTACGTGTTCGGTGTCAATATCCCGTTGAGCTTCAGATAGGTAGATAGTAGGAAACCTAGCCGTGCTCTGAGTATGATCGTTTGTTTTACCAGAATTTTTTCTCGCCCTGCGTAGTGCTTCGACAAGTAGACTAGCTTGACCCACAGCCCCGGTGTCCTCGTGATTATGAACCATCGATTTGAAACCATCCTCCCGGCAATTTTGCGCCGAGTTGTCCCCTGTACCATCCTATCATCTTAGCATTCAACGTGATCTAGATAATGGCCGCCGGGTGGTAGAAACGCGGGATTTGTGGACAGTCATGATGAGCCGGAGTGAGAGCGAGCCGTCGAGCACTCATGGTGCTCCTCGTGAGGTGAGCGGTGTCGCACGACTGCAGTTGGGCGTCCCGTTAACTCTATTCCGCAGGGTGTGTTTTGCTGAGCCTAATACTTTGGGAGTGCAGAGTCGTCGCAACGATGCAGACCCTAATCCGCGTTGGTCGAGAGTGGTACGAGAGAGAAAGGTGGAGAGCGAACGGAGAGGAGGGGGGGGGGGGCGAGAGTCTGATATTTATACCCAGCGCCGAGGAACAAGGTGCCTCTTAGTGCCCCTTCGTTAACTTGCGGCCCCGATATGTGGGATAGCACTAAGAGCTGTGTTCGGGAAAGTTCCGGTTACTGCGGCGTCCAGAAGCAGACGGACCGCGCTGTCGTCTGCTACCACTCACGGTATCGGGGTCGTCCGGAAGGCCAATGTGGTACCATCTTCGTCTAGTACGCATACGCCTGCCCGACTCACGTCGGGAGTGGTATGTGCGCTGGCAAGCGTCGTCCGGAAGGCTAACACCTTAACCCGAACGACAAGACACTGGACCGGAGATGTTTTTTTCCCGAAAGAAGCGCGTCCAAAGGGCACATGGAAGCAACGCGCTGGCTAGCAACACGCTGGCTCGGAGTCTGGCTGGATTCCCAGCTCACACTAAAAGAACGTCACGCCATCCAGCCGAAGAAGGGACTCCGTCGGCTCACAGGGCAAATGGGCCTGTCTCTGGTCAACTGTCTCAAGCTTATAGTTAGCAGCTTGTGGCTAATCTGTCGCTACTTTCGGCGCGGAGCTCTGGAAAGGTGATGAGAATCATGGTTCCATTAGACGGGCAAGTGACATTCAGCTGATGGTGAATCAGGAAGCTCCGATCACAGGCTGCTTCCGGACAACCAACTTGGCCTCCGCCCAGGCCTGTCCCAGGGAGATATAGTGCACCAAGAAAATCGCCAATGGGGGCTTGCAACGAGCCGCGTAGGTATGTGCGGAAAGCGGACAGTGATATCGCCATCTAGCTAGGTCGTATGCGAAAAGATGGGGGAAAAGGGCATCCGGACGACGAGTGTCGTTCGGAAGCGCGGCGTGATGCCTGGAAGGCTAAATACCCTACGATACGGCTCCATCACAATATCTGATATGAGGCCACTACAATATCTACAGTGAACCCTGTTACCCTGATGCAACATCTACTGCAAGCCCGTCGCGACACCCACAACGATTAAGGGCGAAGGATAGATATGGCTCCAGGTAGCGAAGCGGGCGCAGTGAACGTACAAGTGGCCCGAGCTGACGTGCGAGCGGCTGCGCAAGAGAGTCGAGTGGACAGTCACGCAGGCGAACGCGCGTGTGAGCCTTACTCGTCCTACGGATTGCGTTGGCACTCATTGTCTGGATGCCATAGTTATGCCTTAACACTTGGCGTTCAGACGATGTATCACGCCCTGGCGCACGTCGTCGCGGAAGGCCAATGTCTTCGTCTAATGCGAGTGCGCGTGGATGGTGTTAAGCTAATGTGCGCTCGCCGGCTTATATATCAGGCCCGATACGATACCCTATAATAAGCCTAGCGTTGTGAGTAGGGGAAAAGGCTGAGCGGACCGCCCAGCCGGGAAGCTCGAGGTTCTCGGCAGCAGGGCGCGGAAGAGGGATCACGACGAATGTGTGGCGGACCGTCCTAGGGGAGGTGGGTGAAGAATCGTGTATTGTCTATCTCCGAGAAAAGTCGCCAGTGCCGGCAAACCTCAACCTAGGCCAAACTAGGCACTGCCTTACTGGGCAATACCTCCATTGGACGAAGAATCGACCCACCCCCCGGTGCTGGTGGTGCCGGTACCAGACCCAGAGTCGGGAGCACCTCCTCAAGGTGTGTCCGGAGTGGAAGGCCCAACAGAGAATTCTGTTTTTTTTTTGTTTATTCATTACTCGCATGCGACCTATGCAGATCATGGCGAGGGGGCAACAGAAAATTCTGTGGGCGGAGGTGCAGAAGGAGACCGGGAGGTGGAAGAGCCAGTGGAAAGTATGGGACCTCCCGGCCGATGAGAGGTGCAGCCGGGCGGTAATAGACTTACTCTCTATTACAGACGTGGGAAGGCTGGTGCCGGCCGGGGAAGGTGTGGGGAGCGAGGTCTCGGAGTGGGAGCACCGAGAGCGCCGGGAGCGGGAAGACGAGAGGAGGGCGGAGGAGGTGAAGGTGGATGCCGGGAGGAGCCCCTGTTCCTCCCACCCTGTTTCATGGCATCCGCGGGAGACGAGGAGGAGGAGTATGTAGGGGCGGACTGCGCTTTCTTTTTTATTTCTTTTGTCTTTCACCCTTGTGCAGACTCTTTTCCTTTGTAATTTCGCGATGATCTAGGTCGCACGCGAGCAAAAAATCAACCTAAGCCAAGGTGCCAAGCCACTAGGCCTTGGCGCCTCCGCATCTGCTTGACTCCAGGCCCTGTCCGTTGCTGTGGTCTCTTTCCCATAATCCGTTCTGAAGTACATACGCACACCCATGGAGAGTTGGCCGAACCGATCTTTGCGGACGTTGCTGTCCAGCGTTCCCGGCCCCACCGCGTCCTACGGATACCACAGCTCGGTGCTGGGAAGTCTGCAGGAAGCGCTGCGGACGCTGCAGAAGTTGAACATCAAGCTATGTCGCCAGGGCGAGATCGAGCGGCAGGCGGCGATCGACGAGGGCGAAACCTTCGCCGTCGAGCGGTGCATCTACAACGGGAAGACGGTCGCGGTGAAGCGGGTCAAAATGGGAGAGGGCGGCGCGTCCGATGGCGACGCGAGGAAGCTCGGACGCCGGCTGGCGAACCTACTTCTCGACCTCCGCATCATGCATCACACACCGCTCAGGGGCCATCCGAACATCCTCAACCTCGTCGGCTATGGCTGGAGCGTGGTCGACCTGGTCCCCTTCGTCGTCGTTGACTACGCCTCTCTTGGGAACTCCAGGACATACTTGAGGGACAACGCCCGCCGACTCACGTTCAGAGACAAGATCATCTTCATCGGCGACGTGGCGGCGGGCTTGACGGCGCTCCACGAATGCGAGATTGTCCATGGAGATCTAAAGCTCGACAACGTGTTGATCTTTCATACGTGGGATCGTCCCAGCAATGCGATCGCGAAGATCTGTGACTTTGGCTACTCCCTGATCATCTCCGAATACGAGCCGCAGCGTACGCGGTATACTGGAACATTTCTGTAAGTAACTATCACGACAGACCTCCCGCGTAGTGGCCTTATGCAAGGCTGACACCGTCAAGTTACAACGCTCCGGAGATAAGGGCTCAACAAACCGCAGAGATCTCTCCCGAAGACCTGCACAAGTGTGATATCTGGACCTTTGCACTCCTAGTCTGGGAGATCCTGTTGGATGGCGAGCGCTACTTCGACAAGTGCTGGCACACCAAATCGCCCGGTTCGGTGACTGGGGACGGGGATTCTAAGAACTGTTCATTCGAGGATTTCGACCTGTCTCTCCTCCGCGGGCATGCGTTGGACTTTGTTGCAGCGCTGCCGGTTCCGTCTGGCGGTGGAGGGAGTTTCTTGAAAGGTGCCCTCCGTGCTTTGTTTGCCAGCATGCTCCAGGTAGACCCCGCGGCGCGTCAGAGCGACTTGAAAAAAATGCCCATCATGACGGCATGGAAGTAAGTCTGTGGTAATCTGTTTTGCGGCTGATGCACACTGACTGGGCTAGTGCAATTGGCCAGATAACGCTGGGGGCACAGCTTTCGAAGCATGTCGGGGCCTCCGAGTTGACGTGTGATGTGAATTGGACCCATCATGCCCTGTGCGCGCGAATTGGTGCTGACACACATCCTCACAGCTATTCCGCCATGACAACTTGCTATGGTATTACCAGGAACAGATATTCGAAGAGATAAAAGCATCCTCCGTCCGTGCGACGGCGAATGACCAAAAGAGAAACATGATCTTCCAGCTAGCTCTCTGCTACGTGCTGGGGTTCGGCACGTCTAAGCAGCCCGAAAAAGCCTCCGAGCTGATCGCCCAAGCTACGCAGCTCGGCCACCCCGTCGCAAGCGTCTTCGGGGAGCAGCTGTGCTCCGGAATCGCAGGTCAACTCGTCCAATCCTACAATTTATGTGTTTTCCGCGGTCTCAGGGTGGGAATGGTGAAAGTGCAGTCTGGCAACGAACTCCTTTGCGCTCTGTTCCGGGCGGATACCGCTGCGGCGGGGGTTCTGATTAATGCGGGAACCGATGTGCGTGACGCGACCACCGCCGACGGCTGCTCGCCGTTTCACATGCTATTCATTTTCGGCGAGGACTCATATACTGTCGGCGCCAAGATGTTGACAAATCCAAATTACGTTAGTGCATCGATAGCTGCACGCTTGTCTGGCGCCGCTTCCGGCGCCGCGAAGGACCTGTACCGCCATTCTGTGGGAATATGCGACACTGACGATCCCACGGACGGGCCCGAGACCACAGGACCCGGCGCAGAGGGCAATCCCCTCGACTTACCCTGCACGGTGGTCCGTCGTCTCCACCCGCAGTGGCCGCTCGAGTTCAGCGGCACACCGCTTGCCTTTGCGATCTGCGCGGATAGCGAACCCGCTGTTAGAGCTCTCCTCGCACTCGGTGCCGATCCGTGCGCGGACGCGTATTCTTTCGTTCCCGACGGCAAACGGAATCACTGGACCGCATTGCATCTCGCGACTAGCCTACACTCGTCCAACCTCCTGCAGATACTCCTGGACCACATCGACAGCGCGGACGTGCGCACCAGCAAACTGAAGAAGAACTGTCAATTCGTTCCACTCGGGTGCACACTGCCGTACTCGTCCAAGCTGGAACGATCCGCGATGCACGGCTCCATGGCTGCGAAGAACCGTCTGCTCGCGACAGTCAAACTCCTCACGCTCGATGACGCAGCGGCGTTGGGATCGCTGACCCACGCGACGCCCCTGATGCAAGCGATCGACTTCGCGGACCTCGACGTCGTCTCCGCCATCGTTGCGTGCTATCCGCAGACCGTGCGGCAGTCGATCCACGAACCGGAGAAGCCAGCGGAGTGGATCCGTCCCGTGCACTTCGCGGCGCAGCTTGCCGGCCGGTCCAAAGACTTCCACGACGGAGTTGAAATCCTGGCCATGCTTATCGCACTCGACGACGACGGCGTCCACTCCACGGACAGCCAAGGTTGCACACCACTCCATTTTGCTGCGAAGGGATATTTCCCCGTGGCCGCTAGATGGCTGGTCGAGAAATGCAGTGCCAATATCAACGCAGCAGACAGACACGGCCGTCGTCCCCTGCACTTTGTTTCCTCAGTGTGCACCATGGAGTACCTTCTATCCGCCAGCGCCATCCTGGATGCCCGTGATCTCTTTGGACGCGCGCCGCTGCACTGCGCCTGTGAGACCCGTTGCCTCGACGTCGTCTACACCCTGATAGAGAGGGGGGCGCTACGCAGCCCCGACGCACACGACGGGGTGCTGAGCGCCGCGGTCCGTGGGAAGTCACACAGGATCGTGGCAAGTGTCCTTGCCAGCGGCGTTAGTGCGAAATGCTCGGGCTCTGAGGACCTCGCGAGGACCCCGCTTCATCTCGCCATTGAGGCTTCGCGCACCGATATCGTAGAGCTGCTCCTCGCAGCTGGCGCCAGTGTTACCACTGCGGGCGAGCACGGGCGAACCCTTCTCCACGTGGCCGCCGAGATCGGATACCCGCAAATGGTGGCGCAGTTACTCAGCGAGGCCTGTTCGCTCCCTCCAGAGGAGCGCAATGCATGGGTCAACGCGCGGGGTCGCAATGGGCTAACGGCGCTTCACATCGCTGCCAGGGGGGCGGACGTACCTCTAGGCGAGCTACTGCTCGCGCACGGCGCGGACGAGACCATTCGTGACGATTCCGGGCAGACACCGCTGCACGCGGCGGTACTGGCGGGCCCCATTAGACTCGGGGACGGCTCCGCCGCAATGCGCAACGGCGGGCCAACCCCGATCAACAAGCGCGAGTTCTGCAAACTGCAATTAACGCGGCGAACGAAGGTGCTCATGATCTGTGATCACCGAGGGTGTCTGCCGTGGCAGTACTCCTGGGATCCCCCGGACGGCAGCGCCAGTGACTTCGAGATTCTCGCGCTGTTCTTCGCTGAGCGCTACCAGCTGGCGCAGCCGCAGCTGGTGTCCGCCGACACGGCGGCGCAAGTGCTGCGCGCGGCTATCAGGGCCGGCCGCACCAACGAGCTCGTCGCCAGTCTGCTCTCGCAACTCGCTCATTGGCTACCTCCCGATCTGGTTGTCACGGCAACGAAATGGCTGCGCTCTACCACCGGCGACTTGATCTACGAACGCACTCTTGAAGAAATGAAGTTGATGCGGGGCGATGGGAAGGAGGCGGAAACTAGAGACATGCTTCGCGGCGAATTCAGTCACATGATGGCCGTCAATAGGGATGCTGGTGTCCCGCCCACGGGGGCTCGGGGAATAAGATCATTGATGGAGGGGCTAAGCAGGCGGCGGGCGAACTAGACGCTCACGGCGTGGGACGCCTCCAGCCTGGCGGTACGGCGAACTGCCAGGGCAAAGCAGCCCCTCAGGCCACTGACGTACTTGAAGCGCTCGATCACAGTGGCCAAGTGGCGGGAAGCAAAGGTGTGGACGGAATCTAAGATTTCGAGGGGAAAATACCGATACATCATACAGCCGGCTCCGGGAACCACGCCAGAAGCCGAACTCGGGCCCAGCAAACGCCAACAAGCGGCTTGTTGCAAGGTTCTACCAGTTGAAAATGGGTCACTGCCCGACTGACCAATACCTCGCGTGGACGAAGAAGCGACCCACCGCTGAGTGCTAGTGGTGCCCATACAGGACCCAGACGAGGGAGCATCTCTTCAAGTGCTGCCCGCACGGGGAACGTCACCAGAAAATCCTGTGGGCGTAGGTGCGGAGGGAGACAGGGAGAGGTAAGGAGCGGTTCAAGATCCTGGGTCTGTTCGCCGACGAGCTATGCAGCCAGGCGATCTTGGACTTCCTCGCCGCGGCGCCACGGATGTGGGGAAGCTCGCCCACGAAGCCGGCCGAGGAAGACGCCCAAAGTGAAGCATCGGAGTGGGAACTCCGGGAGCGGAATGAAAGGGAAGAGGAGCAGGAAGTCGCCTTTGAAATTAGGCTTTTCTTTTGTAATTTCCTTAGCGCGCTCTACCTCTCTCGGGACAGGCCGGGGCGGAGGGCAGAGGAAGATCCACAACGAGCCGAAAGGACAGCGGAGGGAAACGGACTGTGTGTATCGCCATGATGTAGGATATGTCGCACACGATTAATGACAAAACAAAAAATCCGTCAATGAAGATTCGACCCGACTAGGTTGAGTGTGGGCTTGGGAGTCATCACATTCCGGTCCCCTTTCAAGTGCTTGTCGGTCCGCTCGTGTAGGATAGGGATTTACTCGTCGCAGAAGTACAACTCAAGGCTATTCGTACGATTGTGATTAATCAGCAAAATATACCAAGATCACTACTCGAGTGGACTCGAGATAAACACGTACCGCTACCTGTGGAATCTCCCATTTACGGAAGGCCCTTTGAAAACCGTCGTATCTCTACAGTGCCAGTTAAGATAATGATCTCGGGCAAATGATTTGGAGTTTTGTCGTGCGGGGTCTGCTGGAGCGACCCATCGAACAATTTTCACTTGATTGTTTCAGGGTAACATCTCCGAAGAACCATTCAATACTACAGCACAGTCCCTCCCCCAATACGAAACCGGCTGGTGCACTTCAGCCATTATCCCGTCCTTCATATGAAACGTTCCGAAGCAAACATGCGCGACACAGCTCAACTGTGGAAATGTAAACTGGCCATAAAAACAGGGCACGAAGAGAGCCTGCAAAACAGAAGCCCGTAAACCGGCCACAGGAAACAGCACGCAAAGTGGCGTCAAAAGACAAACATCGAGGCAACTATGAATATCAGAAGGTTAAAACAAAGGGTAAAGCAACGAATTCGACACCGTAGACAGATCATTAAGAAGGTTATACAAACCGTAGTCAGCGTTGACAAAAAGGGAACACTTGTTGGTGTGCATGCCTGATTCACGTGGTGCTGTCAAGACTCATCATGCTAGTTCCAGAGGATATCGATGAAATCAGGGAGACAGAGCTCCAGTTTCCCATGTTGTACATCCGGTCAGTAGCAGGTGCAAGTGAGCTCGTACGAGGCGGGATGACTGGTGGTCCTAGGGTACGAATTGACGTACTCCCAATATGGTGGCGGAGTTCTCGTGGTGTAAGCCCTGCGAAGGAGGCGGCGGTCGCGATGTAAAAGACCGGTCTGGTGTACGACACAACAGATAGCTCGGGAGGCGGCTCCTGATCGTATTCTTGCATGATATCAACGTACAACCGATATCCCGTGTCGTCGAAAGCACGCTCCCAAGTCCGCAAGCTCTCGTAATTTGCGACAAACTTTCGGACAATTCCCTCTGCCCATTTGTCACGGGCATATCGCCAGCACAACAACCTCCATAGTCGTAGTACACGATCAGCGGCAAGCCTGCCCGCCTTCAGATTCACCACACCTCTGATGATAGCGTTGTCCTCGGGCGATCCGTCAACGAGGTGAACAAGATCTCGCATATACAGAGCCGCGGCGCCGATGGATGGCGTTGATGGACCTGCAGCCCCCCCTGATTTGGTGATGTTCTCGACTCCGAGCGCAACACACGAAAAGTTGTCATCAGGCAGCAGAGTATGAATCCCTTCAACACGTAGCAGGGTTGACATCTCATCGCACCCACCCAGAACGGCTGCGGCGGGAAGATTTTGATCGCCAGGACCCACCAGGAACTGAGGTTTGCGACATATATGGTGGTTTTCAAATCGCTTCGCCAGACGGGCACAGAAGGCGTGGAAACGACTGTAGGCACCAGGTACAACCATGGAACTTTCGCCGATATCCCCGACGGATAATGCGCGCTGTAGGACGGTACCGGAACCGCGCAGAGGGAAGCGCTTGGGTGTTGGAGCTGTGTTTTCGACAACCAGACCTTTCATTTCAGTGACGAGTGCATCAGGGAAATATCCGCCGCGGAAAAATCCCGAAGGCGATACGGGAAAGCTCATTGACTTATAATCACTAGTTGTTGCGGCCATTACGGTTGGAGGCTGTTTCAACCGGGGGAACGGCAGGGCCCAGAACCCTGAGTAACAGCTTGTGACTATGATCGTGATGTCAACGTACGCTGTGGCGCATGCAAGACATGACTCTAGCTTCCATCTCGGGACTTGGCGGTGCTGCTTCCCGTCTTTGTCCCACCCAATGTAAACATCGCCTTCAGCGAAGTCGCCATGGGCCACGATCACCAGAACAATTCTCTCTCCAGGTTTTGCGGCGATGCAAATATCCCGAACTGTGGACAGAAAGTCGTCTGCTAGGTGGTTGGGATCACAGAGGCGATAGAAGACTTCGGACTCGCCATCGAAAACCACATGCCGTTGGGTGCCGCTTCGACCGTGGAGCAAAGGACCGTGTTCCTTGACGAATTTTGCAAGGTCCACGCATGCCAGATGGTTTTCCGTCAGAGCCATGCCCCCCAACGCAAACTTTAACAATGCCCAGTCCGAAGCAAACCAATCGTCGTCGTGGGGATCAACGGAGCCGAATACGGTGATGAGGTGGGTTTTGTCATCGGGAATGAAGACTTGACCGGATCCAAACCTAGTACGCTGGAGCAACAGGTTGCCGGCAGTTGCGATTATCTTTGCCAACGGCACGCCAGCGGTGTCCATAGCTTCTAGGGCTGGAAGTAACCCGTCCGGGTCGCTGTATCCATGTTCCAGGAAGTAGAAGTACATCTTGCACTCCGCAGGGTATAGGTGGGGTTCTGGACAGCAGACGTTTAGGAATCGGCGTGGTGGATAGTGCAAGATTGAACGGCGTGCTTGCCTTCGACATGACAGCCAAACGGAATCCTCTCTCGGCTTAAACGCGACCGACAGAAAACGAACTCGAAACCGGCGTCGCTTGCTTGGATACCTGTCCGAGACTAAATCAGTCCTATTGCTGAATGTCTGTGTCGGCGAGACGGGTTCACCTGAGATCGAGGGATGAGAGCTGAGGCTCGCCAGTCGTGCAAGATCATCGGCGAAAGACGTCTCCATAATGACGACAGTAAATCCTGGTATGGGGCGTTGTCAACAGGGTGTTTCGCAAATGTTACGGATCTCGCGGGGTGTATTTCACTGGCAGAGTGCTGGGTGACGATGTAGATGGCGGGGGAGCGGAATGCTGAAGTTATCAGATTAGGTACTGTTAAAGAGAGTTGGACGTTGTGGCGGAGACGGGAGTTGAGAGAGGGTATGTTGGGAGAGGGAGGGAGGGAGGGTGAAAAGCTAGACAGCTGTTAAAAGTCGAGCGGCGATTTTGTGCGGCTTGGAAACTCTATTTCCCACTTGACGCCAATCTCCATTGCCCTACATTTGCAAATTGCCAGTCCGACCCATTGCCTTCCAACCGTGCACAAAGCGTGATCGCAGCAAATTGTGGGCATGTTGAGGTGCAGTCAAGCCTCATGAACTGGGATCTAGGACAACGTGTGAGAGAGCGCAGGGCCTTTGAGGGGAGAGGGCCATCGGAGGGGCCGGAGAGGCGACCGCCATTATGGCGTCAAGGGTGGCCTGCTGCTCCCTTCGCGCGAGCTTGACGATTCTACAGTCGCTTCGAATGTCCCTGCCGCTGCTTTGATTGATTCTAGTGCGGATACTCTGGAAGATTCTACCGTTGTTGATGGTTCTACGGTTCCTCTCTTGAGTCAATAAAGAGTTTTTTTTTTATGGCTCGAGTCAACATACATGTTCTAGCCCAGTGGGAGGAAAGATCGGTCTACCCATATAGACTAACGGCCCGTGTATGATTGGGCTGGATCTACAAACTGGCCGGACGGTGGGTAGCTTTTCGTAGGTGACTGCGCTAGCCCAATGGTAAATCTGCGCCCCGTACCTCGGCGACGACTTCCTTTCACGGCTAGCTGGGGGCTGATGGCTTCCGCGTCTGTGTTGCTGCTGCAAACGAGGATTGTGGTAGAGAGTATGGATGCATGTCGAATGTGTCGGTATGTCGAATACCGAGACGCTAAGCTGTATGAGGTTGACGCTAGTGCTACTAGCGCCTCTTGGTGTTAGTGGTTGTAGCCGACATCGTACCAGAAATCACCCGAATGATTCCGCAAGGACTCAACTCCATATCCAATAAGTCATTGTACCCATGTGTGTTTCCCTACTACTTTGAGTAAACGCCGTGATTTGTAAAAATCTTCCGCTGACTGTTTTCCTGAGCTCCGATGTATGAATGTCGATTCTTTCATATCTGCAAGGTGGAAGCATCGGTAAGTGAACTCCAGTACTGCTTCCGCTTTCAAGAACTTCCAGCAGCACGAAAATGCCAACTTTCATTTCCAGCGAGATTCCAAGCAGTGAACGAGCGTTTAGTAGCGGAGCGGCTATACAGGCAGTAACAACCGGCAGCGATGAGGTTATACGATCAGCAATCAGCGAGGAGACCGATAGCTACCAAGCTATCCCCTGCAAGCAGGATCAATTACCCCTCGGCGGAAATACTCCAGAATCTACTCAGTCCAAGATGGTCTCAAGATGTGCAGAGAGGGTGTTGTGCCGAAAAAAGAGCGATGCTGCAGTGGTTCCCCTAAAAAAAGAAAGAAAAAAAGAAAAGAAAAGAAAAAGAAACTCGTATAAATATAGCTAGCGTCTTGGCATTCGACATGCTTCCAGCTCCCTACCTAGTTGCCTCCAGCTCCATCCGGCATGTTCACGCAATGAAACAACACATTCGCTCGTCCCGGGTGGTTTCTCGGTAGCTGCTCCAACTGCTGTATCACGGACTCCCTTTTGCTCCATGGCCGAATATTCCGTACAGCGATGACTTTGAACAGCGGGAGGGTGCAGTCAACTAATACCGTAGTGGCGGTCACGACGAAGTTCGATGGCTGCGCCTGTTGTCGCTCTCCTCCTCCCCTCTCCTCCTCGCCACGCCAGGCCCCTACCCGCCAAGCTCCTGCTATTAAGCACCCATACTGGCAGTGAGGCAGTACTTACCCTAACGCCTTTTACGAGAGAGGAGAGAGGGCTCTTCACTGGTTGCTCCTAGGCCAAGAAGACCGGAAGAAAGAAGATGAACGAGAAAAAAAAGTAAGGGTCAAGGCTGCTCTCCTCTCTGGCACGCACCGGAGCAAGACGAGATATAGCACTCGCCGAAGAAAAATCGAGGAAAAAGAGAAAGAGAACCAGAGGGAAGTGGGAGGAAAGGGCTCTTGTATTCTCTATCCAGCTATCGACGACCGTTCAAAGGAAGGAAAAGGAACAAAGCGACAGAAAAAAAAGGGAGGGCAGGTGGAGGACGGACGCTAGCACCGACGGCCGCGCCAGTCACTCCGCATTTCCCCACGAAAAACGAGTGCCCGCGAGTGCCCCGCAACAGCCGTCGCCCGCCCCTCTCCTACTCCTCCCCGGTGGATGCCATGAAAGAGGGCGTCGGAAGGAAGAGTGGCTCCTCCCCCCCCCCCCCCTCCCTGGCACCCAGCTCCTGCGTCTCCACCCTCCTCCCTCTTCCCGTTCCCGGAGCTTCCGGAGCTCCCATTCTGACACCTCGCTCCTCGCGTCTTCCTCAGCCGGGACCAACCCCTCCCCACATCCGTGACGGAGAGGAAGTCTAGTACCGACTGGCTGCATCTCCCAACGGCGAGGTCCCGGATCCCCCACCGGCTCTTCCTCCTCCCGCTTTCCTTAAGCACCTCAACCCACGGAATCTTCTGCTGGGACTTCCACTCAGGGCACACCTTGAGGAGGTGACCCCGAGTCTGCGTCTGGCACCAGCGCCTCCAGAATTGGGCAGTGAGCAGTGGGCTTGTTTTTCGTCCATTGGAGGTACTGGCCGGTGAGGCAGTGACCTGTCTTCACCTGGCAGAACCTCGAGGCAACCCCCTTGGAACCCCCAGTCACCGTGCGGTCCGGCCTCTAGGTCTTCAGCATCCTGTACTCCTTCCGTCCTCCAGCCCATTGCCGGGCTTCCGCCCACTTCTCCTCCGTGATCTCCCACTTGAGGTGCGCGAAGGATCTGGGGAGCGGCATCGCGCGCGCTCCCGGTCGGTCAGTGTAGCTCAGCCATTCCACCCTATGGGCGTCTTGCTCCTCTGCCGCGAGCTTAGCCCATTCGTCGGTCTTCTTGTTCCCAGGGGCTCCTTTGTGTGCCGGTCACCACCGGATCTCGATGGCGATGCCCGGTCTGGCCCTCCTTAGCAGTGCGATGTGTTTGCTTGCCTGGAGCGCGTTCTTCTGGCGGGGCCAGACACAATTATCGATGTTCCTCTATGTACATAGGTATGTATGTTCAGGCATTAGAAGGGCAGTTGCCGGTCTCCGCCGAGCGCTCCGCTCCAAGGGCTCAGTTTATTCGAGAACTTTTTCCATGTCTTTTTGAATTAAGTTCTATCTACAGGGCCCATCATATGTAAACCATATACAGACCGACTTTGGACCGATTTAAGATGGGTTCCGAAGCTGGTTCTTCACAACCTTGAACTGACTGTAGTCACCAGGCTAGAGATGTGGTCCGATCCCCCTATACATGCGGCTCGATATAAAAAAAAGAGATAGACCGAGTGATCGATCGGGTAGGCTTCCCCGGGCATTGATGGTGCGCGGGCGTTGCAGCTGGCTATGTGATCTAAATACCTCCTTTCCCCCGTGTGGGAGGCAGTGGTGGCCAGTGCTGCCATTGACACCCGCCGAAGGCGACACCGGTAGGGTCCGCTTGATGTGGTAGAAAGACTCCGACCACCGGCGGGCGGGGGAGGAGATTGGCTGGCCGGTGTGCGGTTGGGACATTCTCACGGCGAGTAGTGACTGCCAGACATGCCTGCCAGTGCCGACTTAGGAGCGGCGGGTGAGGGGTGCCGCTGCGTAGTTACACTGGCACCGATTGGAGAGCAGCTCGCAGGAGACAGCAACTGGCCGGCCGACTGATTGGTGGTCTGCAGACAGCCGTCGCCAGGAACTCCCACTTATTGGTCGGGCCCCACCGAGCGGCACATCACCGACCTGTTGCTTTCTTCGAACCACAGTTGAGCGCGTGTGGGAGATGGACGGTAGAGATGCGCCGAGGAACGCTCCCGCCAAGGGAGACTTCGCGTTACTCTTTGCGCTGTGCGAGCACGCTGGCGCAAAATTATCCGCCTCGCTTACGGCTAACTGTCAACTGACGAGCAAGTAACTGCTTGCAATATCCATTCCCAACAATGTTCGTTTGCCAAACTCCAAACCTGTAAAGGAAAAGCCCAAAAGCACCCAAGAAAACAAGCAAAAGGCCAAGCAAATGGACACGTATATACAGGCGGAAACATACACTGTGGTCTTCGAACATCATGGTTACCTGTAACAGCCACCCGCACGAACATTCTGGTCCGAGGACAACAGGACAAGACAAAATAAGACTAACTTGAATAGGGATGAAAGATGGGAAGAAGGCAAAGGCAGTTACGGAAAGATAATGGAAATAAATAAATAAAAAAGCTGCCTGATGTAGTGCAAACTGAATCTGGAATTGAAACCAAGTACCGAGGCAGAGGAGGGGTGATAGCGGGTGGGCGTGATGGTCTGGCTAGGTGAGCGACAGACTGCCATTTGCAGCGGTGACTCCCACGAGCTGTGTTCACTTGGCAGTGGATGACCCATTCGTAAGGGCAGTAGCGTCGACAGTCCTTGCTCCCTTTATACCGTTGGCTAACGACTTCTTGGGCTCGGTGTCCGTGGCGGATCCGTTCTGCGGTGAGTGCGTGACGGCCGCGGGGTTCTCACCCTCTCCGCCCACACTAGCAGTGGCCACTGTTGTGTCCGTGTCCGCGTCCGTGTCCGTGGCGAGTGACTTCGCGACCGCGCCTTGAGTGACGACGCCCTTTTCAAGCAGATCCCTGACGGCGGCGAGTTTCTGCTGCGTGTCGTCCAAGTTCTCGTGTTCCTGGCGCACCGACTCGCGGCGTTCCTTCTCTTGCTTCTCGATCTCGCACTTGACGACCCAGTCGCGGACGGCGGCGACGGCCAGACGCGGGTGTTTCTTGAAGCGCAGCAGGAAGCCCTGGACCTCAGCGGGCGAGAAGCGGCCGGGCGGCACATGTTCGACGAACGTGCGTGCGAGCTGGGCGAGCTCGTCGGCGGCGGGGAAGTCGGCTGGGAACTTGAGCAGGGCCTTGTCCTCGTCCGAGACGTCGTACAGCGCGCGGAAGAGGTCGCGCACGATCCCCGCGTCGGCGTAGTCGAATCGCACCTGGATGTCGACGCGGCCCGGCCGGATCAGCGCCTCGTCCAGCCGGCTGCGGTGGTTCGTCGTCATGATGAGTAGACGGCCTTCCTTCGAGGCGACGCCGTCGATCGCGTTCAGCAGGCCCGAGAAGGTCACTTTTGCCTTCGCGTCCGTTGACGCCGCGTCGTCCGGCTTCGAAGGCGTCGTGGCGGCGGCGGTGGTGGCGCTGGCGCGGTCGCCCTCACGCGTCACCCCGCACGCATCCACGTCTTCCAGCAGGACAATGCAGGACCGCGGAAGCCGGCTGAACAGGTGCAACAGGATGTCGTCGTTCATCCAGCTCGCCGAGAGCGAGAGCGAGTGCACCTGCAGACCGTATTTTCCGGCCAGCGCCACCGTCAGCGAGGTTTTTCCGGTGCCTGGGGAGGAGATATGTCAGCTCTGCGGGAGGAAGCAGTGGCAAGGGGTAGATGAGGACTCACCGGGTGGTCCGTAGAGGAGGTATCCGCGGCGGTAGGGAAGACCGCGATTGTTGTACCACTTGGCCGTGACGGGCATGAGATACTCAGCGATGTCGCTGCAGATCATCTCCTTCTGGGCGTCGTCGAGGATGACGGTGTGGATGGGCCTGATGGGGCGGGAAGAACAGCATTCCCACGTGGGGCCATTTCCGTCCATCCCTTGTGTGGCCTTGAAGACGGCGGTGCGGCCGAGGTCTCTGCGGTTGCGGCGGTCGAGCACACCCCGGAGGAACGTCTTGAGCGGGGTGTCGTCGCGGCCGTAGATTGAGAGCGTGATGTGCTCACGCCGGCGCTTCCACCACGCGCCGGCGCTCGGGTCTGGCGGCTCTGTGCGCGTGACCTTGACGGTGTGGCCGGTCGGCTTGTAGTAGAAGTAGTGGCAGTATCCCGGACTGGGCGCGTACTTGATCTTCCGCCGGTTCTTGCACAGCGACCTCTGCGTCTCGTCAACGGCGCAGGCCTCGTCGTCGTCATCGTCCAACTCGAGCTCCTCCTTGAAGAGATCAATTCGCCAGCCGTCGAGGTTGGCCTCGAGGTTGCGAGTCGGCTTCGCGTACCAGGCAATCTTCCTCGTGCGTCCGATCAGCTCGATGTCGCTCGTCTCGTCGTTGGCGGTGTCGCCGCCGCCGCTGTCGCCGCCGCTGTCGCCGCCGAAGATACGGTGCTCATCGAGATACTCCATCAGCATCGTGTAAATGCTGTCATCGGACGACACTTGGATGTTGCACGTGTAGTGGTCCTCCAGCAGTGTCGTGCGCACAAAGTCGCCCACGCGCTCCCACGCGACGAATACCATCGCCAGGAAGATGCAGATGGTCAGCAACACATTCGTGTCGATGCCCAGTGTCGACTCCAGAATCGGCTGGGCTCGTAGCAGGATCTGGTTTGCGACAGTCGTCACCGACATTGCGCCGAGAAGGCTGCTGTAGCTGGGGCCGGCGTCATCGGACATCTTCTTTCCTTTCTTTAGAAACTGATAAAATTATGTGGGCGGTGGGCGGTGAATGCTGGGTGATGGCGTCCGTCTGTCGGTCGTTATAGTGATCTATGAGAATATACGTAATAAGCCTGGGAATCAGCGGGGCATTAAATACACGAGCTGGGCAGCGTAGAGTAGTACCCGGTTCCTCCGAGAACTCGGCTGTGCCTTGCACTGTGTATGTCGGTCAGTCATGCCTTGCTTATTTTTTTTATTTTTTTTATATTCATTTTCCTCCACAGCCATCATCCATCCGTCCAGCTAGATAAGATAGATAGACTGTCGCCTATTGCAGTGAACTTCTCGCCGTCGCGCCATCAAATGAGTAGAGCGTGGCGCAGCACTGCAGACTTACGGAATTGAGTTGACTCCTGCCTGCGTGATGGCCCAATGTGACTACACTAGCCGACAAAGAGTGCAGATCAGGCAGCAACTGGATCCAACCAGATCGTCGGGTCAGCCCTATACAATGGTTTCGTTTGTTTAACTACGTGCCTACTCGGGTTAGCTTGTGTGCCACTGCTCAAGTGCTTACCTCAGCCCGCTCGTGACACATAGATAGGCAGCATCCTGTCAGCCATCTAGATAGGCTGGCTGTGGAACAAAATACATATGACGTTTACAATGTGCGGCAGTTATCTGGCTAGAGGAAGTGCCTGATGCGGTTAATAGGGAAAGGCCGAGAGACGGCTATTGTCGGTGTACATGCATCGTGACGGCATCAGATGATCTGACGATTACCCGGGGAACAAGCCCGGCAATCCTCACTCTGCACTCTATCGGCATCGGTCGGGCAGACTCGTGGCGCGGTGCGACGGGCTACAAGTGGGCGTGACGGACTGCGGCTGAGCAGCGGCGGTGAACCGGCTAACTCACTGCGGCCGTCAGTGGCCGGATGGGCGGATGCCACCCGCTGGCGATTCCCCACTTGCATCGCAGGGCCGTCTGCAGGCTGGACATACGGACATATGTAGGAGCCGCAGTAGCCGGCGCCGTGCGGCGTGAACAGCGAAGCTGCGTGGACGATGCGGTCTACTGGCGGCGGTGAGGCTGTGCAGATGTCTGGGCAGACAGATATGCACGTGCATTTGTGGCTGTAGTGTCTGCGTGCAGACACTATTGAAAAACGAAACCACGTCAGCAATGAGGTCGTAAGCCGATGGCAGGTGTCAGATCAGAATTCGAGCGCGCGCGGAATGTTGTCGAGTCGACTTTGTGTGTAGAGCAAGCAGTTCGCTATTTTTTCCTTGTAACTATGTACAGTACTTAAGTGCAAAGAAGGAGAAGAAAGAAACCCAGAACCGAGAACGACACTCCTTCTCCCGTCGCTGTTCCACGATGTTCCCAATCAGATACAGACAACATACTTTCCGGCTTAAGCACCCCACTGCCACGCTGCAATATACAGAAAGAACGACGCGAAGCTCTTCTGAGCGCGTGGAGGAGCTATACCGGTAGTGCGTCATAGATATCAGCAGCCAGCCGTCTAAGAAGTTGCCGGCTGTCGAGGAGAGGTTGCGGCTGCTCGGTATGTACCCCACTTTCCCGTGTCGAATCACTGTTTAACGGGGGGACTTTACAGGCAGAGAATTGGGAAGGTTTCGCAGGGAAACCTCCGAGCCTGGCAGGGTTTCACGTCTCACCGTTGCCTTGCCGCCTCCAGTTTTTGTTTTCGTTTAATCATACTCGCATGTAGCCTATCTAGACTATGGCGGCGCACTTTTTATCCGGTTTTCCCGTCCGCTGTCCACGCAGTGGCGGCACGTTGCAAGCTCCCCTTTGCCCTCCGCCCAGGCCTGTCCCAAGAAGGTATGATACGCACCAAAGAAATCACACCGGAGAAGAGATGAGACAAAGGAAAGACGCAAAGGAAATAACCAAAAGAAAACGTGACCCGCCCCCCTAGTCCTTATCTGCGGGTACCATGGAGGGGGGCGTGGGTGGGAACAGTGGAGTCCCTCCCCAGCGCCCAGCTCCCCCGACCGGGCATTGATGGTGCATGGGCGTTGCAGCTGGCTATGTGATTAAATACTTCCTTCCACCCGTGTGGGACACAGTGGTGGTCAGTGCTGCCATTGAAACCCGCCGAAGGCGACACTCGGTAGGATCCGCGTTTGATGCGGTAGAACGACTTCGACCACCGACGGGCGGGGGAGGAGATTGATTGGCCGGTGTGCGGTTGGGACATCCTCACCGTGAGTAGTGACTGCCAGACATGCCCGTCAGTACCGACCTAGAAGCGGCGGGTAAGAGGTGACGAGACAAGAGAGCAGTTCTGTTGGCCATCGGCCTCTGCTTCTGCGGTTTGCTGTCTCGGTATTACGGGCAAGCATCGGGCAGATGCGCCGAGGGACGCTCCCGCCGAGGGAGAGACGCCGCGTTACGCTTTGCGCTAGCACACCGGCACAAAACCATCGGCCAACTGACAACTGACGAGCAACTGCTTGCAATTCCCATTCCCAGCAACGTTCGTCTGCCAAACTTCATAATTGTAAAGGAAAAGCCCAAAAGCACTCAAGAAAACAAGCAAAAGGCCAAGCAAACGGACACGGATATAAAGGCGGAAACATAGATACACTGTGATCTTCGAACACCATGGTTACTTGAAACAGCCACCCGCACGAACATTCTGGTCCGAGGACAACAGGACAAGACAATAAGACAAACTTAGAAAAGAGATAAAGATGGGGGAAAAGGCAGGGGCATTTACGGAAAGATAATAAAAAAAAATTAAAAAAAAAAGCTGCTGTTTGCAGCGGTGACTCCCTCGAGCTGTGTTCACTTGGCAGTGGATGACCCATTCGTAAGGGCAGTAGCGTCGGCAGTCCTTGCTCCCTTTATACCGTTGGCTAGCGGCTTCTTGGGCTCGGTGTCCGTGGCGGATCCGTTCTGCGGCGAGTGCGTGACGGCCGCGGGGTTCCCGCCCTCTCCGCCCGCATCAGCAGTAGCCACTGTTGTGTCCGTATCCGTGTCCGTGGCGAGTGACTTCGCGACCGCGCCTTGAGTGACGACGCCCTTTTCGAGCAGCTCCCTGACGGCGGCGAGTTTCTGCTGCGTGTCGTCCAAGTTCTCGTGTTGCTTGCGCAACGACTCGCGGCGTTCCTTCTCTTGCTTCTTGATTTCGCACTTGACGACCCAGTCGCGGACGGCGGCGACGGCCAGACGCGGGTGTTTCTTGAAGCGCAGCAGAAGGCCCTGGACCTCAGCGGGCGAGAAGCGGCCAGGCGGCACACGGTCGACGAACGCACGTGCGAGCTGGGTGAGCTCGTCGGCGGCGGGGAAGTCGGCTGGGAACTTGAGTAGGGCCTTTTCCTCGTCCGAGACGTCGTACAGCGCGCGGAAGAGGTTGTGCACGATCTCCGCGTCGGCGTAGTCGAATCGCACCTGGATGTCGATGCGGCCCGGCCGGATCAGCGCCTCGTCCAGCCGGCTGTGGTGGTTCGTCGTCATGATGAGTAGACGGCCTTCCTTCGAGGCGACGCCGTCGATCGCGTTCAGCAGGCCCGAGAAGGTCACTTTTGCCTTCGTGTCCGTTGACGCCGCGTCGTCCGGCTTCGAAGGCGTCGTGGCGGCGGCGGTGGTGGCGCTGGCGCGGTCGCCCTCACGCGTCACCCCGCACGCATCCACGTCTTCCAGCAGGACAATGCAGGACCGCGGAAGCCGGCTGAACAGGTGCAACAGGATGTCGTCGTTCATCCAGCTCGCCGAGAGCGAGAGCGAGTGCACCTGCAGACCGTATTTTCCGGCCAGCGCCACCGTCAGCGAGGTTTTTCCGGTGCCTGGGGAGGAGATATGTCAGCTCTGCGGGAGGAAGCAGTGGCAAGGGGTAGATGAGGACTCACCGGGTGGTCCGTAGAGGAGGTATCCGCGGCGGTAGGGAAGACCGCGATTGTTGTACCACTTGGCCGTGACGGGCATGAGATACTCAGCGATGTCGCTGCAGATCATCTCCTTCTGGGCGTCGTCGAGGATGACGGTGTGGATGGGTCTGATGGGGCGGGAAAAGCAGCGCCCCCACGTGGGGCCATTTCCGTCGATCCCCTGGGTGGCCTTGAAGACGATGGTGCGGCCGAAGTCCCTGCGGTTGCGGCGGTCGAGCACACCCCGGAGGAACGTCTTGAGCGGGGTGTCGTCGCGGCCGTAGATTGAGAGCGTGATGTGCTCGCGCCTGCGCTTCCACCACGCGCCGGCGCCCGGGTCTGGCGGCTCTGTGCGCGTGACCTTGACGGTGTGGCCGGTCGGCTTGTAGTAGAAGTAGTGGCAGAATCCCGGACTGGGCGCGTACTTGATCTTCCGCCGGTTCTTGCACAGCGACCGCTGCGTCTCGTCGCCGACGCCCGCCTCGTCGTCACCATCCGACTCGGGTTCGTCGTTGAAGAAATCGATCCGCCAGCCGTCGAGGTTGGCCTCGAGGTTGCGAGTCGGCTTCGCGTACCAGGCAATCTTCCTCGTGCGTCCGATCAGCGCGATTTCGCTCGTCTCATCGTTGCCGGGGTCGCCGCCGCCGCTGTCGCCGCCGAAGATACGGTGCTCATCGAGATACTCCATCAGCATCGTGTAAATGCTGTCGTCGGACGACACTTGGATGTTGCATGTGTAGTGGTCCTCCAGCAGTGTCGTGCGCACAAAGTCATCCACGCGCTCCCACACGCCGAATACCATCGCCAGGAAGATGCAGATGGTCAGCAACACATTCGTGTCGATGCCCAGTGTCGACTCTAGGATCGGCTGGGCTCGTAGTAGGATCTGGTTTGCGACAGCCGCCACCGACATTGCGCCGAGAAGGTTGCTGTTGCTGTTGCTAGCATCGTCGGACATCTTCTATTCTTTCTCCAGAAACTGGCAATAAAATGGTGTGGGCGGTGGGCGGCGGATGTTGGGTGGTAGTGTCTGTCTGTCGTTGTAGTGATCTATGGGGATATATGTTATCTATCAGAATATATGTTGTGAGCCTGGGAATCAACGGGGCATTAAGTATACGAGCCGAGTAGCGTAGAGTAGAACATGATTCCTCCGAGAATACGGCTGCCTTGCACTGTGTGTGTCGGTCAGTCATACATTATGTACAGTACCTTATTCTTCTACCGCCATCATCCATCCGTCAGCTAGGTAAGACTCACGGAATAGAGTTGATGACTCGATGGCCCAACGAGACCACGCTAGCCGGCAAAGTGTGCAGCAACCGGAACCAACCAAATCGTCCGGTCAGCCCTACACAACGGTTTTGTTTGAGGCTCAACTACCTACTCGGGTTAGCATGTGTGTCACTGCTCAAGTGCGCACCTCAACCCGCTCGCGGTGACGACAAGGCAGCATCTCGGTGTGCCTCGCACCGCAGTTAGGCTGGCCGTGGAGGAAAGCAAGTTTACAATGTGCAGCAGTCATCTGGCATATTTATGGCAGGGAATTCAGGGAGAGAGACGGCTGCCTGCACTGTGTTGGTGTACATGCATCGTGACATCATCAGGTGATCCGACGATTACCCGGGGAACAACCACGGCGATCCTCACTCTGCACTCTATCAGCATCGGTCGGGCAGGCTCGCGGCGCGGTACGACGGGCTACAGGTGGCCGTGACGGACTGCGGCTGAGCAGTGGTAGTGAACCGGCCAACTCACTGCGGCCGCCAGTGGCCGGATAGGCGGATGCCACTCGCTGGCCATTCCCCACTTGTGTCGCAGAGTCGTCCGCAGGCTGGACATACGGGCATAAGAACCGTAGTAGCCGGCGCCGTGCGGCGTGAACAGCGAAGCTGCGTGGACGATGCGGACTACTGGCGGCGGTGAGGTTGAGCAGCGGCGGATGCCTGGGCAGATGGATATGCACGTGCATTTGCGGCTGCAGCCTCTCCGTGCAGACACTGTTGAAAACTAAACCACGTCAGCAGTGAGGTCGCAAGCCGATGACAGGTGTCAGATCAGAGTTCGAGCGCGCGCGGAATGTTGTCGAGCCTTTTTTCCTACTAACCCTTTACGTGATGTCGAACGTGCTCGCAAGATGGGCGCTGTTGAAGCCACCTTTGTCCTTCTCCTCCCTCGGCTTGTGCACTGCTTTACACATCCCGTGCTGATACGCCGCAGCCAGTCCGGAGAGTCCGGATTGCGAGGCCGTGCTTGCCGGTCTACCGGCTGCGTGAAGGAATCGAAGTCCACACTTTTGCATTGTTTGGTGCCTGCTCTATGAACACAGCTCTCTCGACGACGCCGAGCTCGAAAGCGGTGACGACATCCGTTCGCCGCTCAAGGGAGAGCGCACCACTGCTATATCCCACGCCCGCACGGCTGTGGCGTCTGTGATGTGGCCACGACGTCTGGTTAGGCGGTCGTGGAGGTAGATGGGTCGGCTGTGGCGGACGTTCGTTCTCCCGTGCTGCAGTGACGAAGCGGATTTTTCCTTCTCCTTGCTTCATCATCTTAGCATTCGACCGTTTTAGCCATGAGTGGGGATATAATGCAACAACTTTTTGCCGTTCTCCACGGACAATGTTGCGCAAAGCCATCAAGCAAAGGCCTTGCACTCGCTATCCCTAAACGCAAGGAGCAAACGAGTGCCATCCGCCTCAACCTTCTGCCCGTTCTCTAGTTTGCTCTCTTCCTCTGCTCCCTGCGCTCTCCAAGTAACGGAGCGGATGGATCACGCCCGGGCCCGGAATCTGGAAACGAGTGAGCGGAGCTGCGGAGAAAGTACTAGCACGCTCTGTCCCTTTTCCCCGGGTTCCCATAGCCATAGGAAACGATGGAACCCATCCAGTCGAGCTGTAGGCGTTGCGTCCGCGGGGGTACAGCGCCTCGTGGCAGTAAGAGAGCTGTCCGAGGAGATGGGCGTATATGGCGAGGTATATCGTCAAGTCTCTCGTGAAGAAGCCGGTATATGTCGACCAACGGCGACGATCAGCGCCGAGACCCGAATGTTTCCCGTTCAGGCGTTCCGCTGACAAACTCTTCCGTCGTTACCGCCGAGGTTTATAGGATCACACGCTGCATTTCTCGCTCCCACCACTTCCGACGCCTCCAACTCTTCCTTCCACCCTCACACTTACTCCACCGATTCCCCCCTTTCTTCCCCCCTTCCTCTTCCAATACCTTATAACCCAAAATGTCCGAAGAACTTCGTGAAAATACCACCGCCGATACCACCGAGGAGTCGCTTTCTGACACGCAGCTGAGCACTCTGGAGGTGGCTGCAGTTGCTGGCTTGTTGCAGCTGTCCACCAGAATGGCGACAAACCAGATGCTGCGGAGGAGTCTTGCCTTAGCACCCAAGGCTTTTGGGTTACACTATAGCGTCTCTCTGATTAGCATCGACTACCATATCCGTGGAAATTATCTCGAGTACTCAATCAAGGGGCTCGGATTTGACTAGTAAGTGCTCCGTCGTCACCGAGTTACAGCAGCGAAGAATATCTCCTGACGGTGATCCTTGACTGCCGTGTCCAAAGCCCTACCAAGGAGGGACTTACCTTTTTTCTCAAGGCGCCCGAGGAGGATGTCCCTGAGAACTGGGGCTATCTTCGGTACATGGCGGAGAGGGTGGGCACCGACTGGGTGTGGAAGCTGCAGCGCTGCTGGTTGGAGGATACGAGCGCCGAGTCCGAGAGTGAGTCCGACTCGGAAGCCGAGGGATCCGTCGAGGGAGACGTTCTTCAAGCGCAGTCTGAGGACGACCCTATGCACGAGTGGCGCCGCAAGATCCTGTGGAACTCCTACCACGGAAGAGTCCCAATCTTCGTTTGGACCTTCAAACCGGACCAGCCGAAGCCCGCTCTTCCGAGCGTCGCGGATCCTCCTCTCGCGGTGGATTCTCCGAGCGTCGCGGATCCTCCTCTCGCCGTGGATCCTCCGAGCGTCGCGGATCTTCCGAGCGCCGTGGATTCTCCGAGCGTCGCGGATCCTCCAAGCGCCGTGAATCCTCCGAGTGCTGTGGATCCTCCTCTCGCGGTGGATTCTCCGAGCGTCGCGGATCCTCCTCTCGCCGTGGATCCTCCGAGCGTCGCGGATCTTCCGAGCGCCGTGGATTCTCCGAGCGTCGCGGATCCTCCAAGCGCCGCGGATCCTCCAAGCGCCGTGAATCCTCCGAGTGCTGTGGATCCTCCGAGCGTCGCGGATCGTCCGAGCGCCGCGAACCCCCCGAACGCTGCGAATCCTCCGAGCGTCTCGAACCGTCCTGCTCCGCAGACCTCCACGAATAACGGAAAACGCCGCTTCACATCTCGGATATGGGAGCATGGAAGGCCGATCCCACACGATCTCCCGCAATACTGGAAGTGTGACCACTGTGAGTGATGAATTCTCGCCGCTTATCACAACGGACCGTCCAGCTTACGATACGATGCAGGCCCAGCCACCTTCAAGATTGGCTCGACCACGCCGGTGCGTCCGCACCTTCAGCGGCACGGAATAATCTGCCCGAAGTAATGGGTCGGAGTCCCCCAGTCCGGATCTTCCCCTTTCCGAACCGTTTTCTGCCTGTATCCGGGGTTCTCGTCTTCTGCCTGCGGTAACATAACTAACATGTACTGGTTTGGTTGGTCTTGATCGTGTGCTGGTTTGCTTCCGATGGGTCGATCGTGCGTTCATCTTCATATGTAAGGCTTTTTTTACGCGGTGCTTTCTTTTTCTTTAGCACATACCTACGTACTTTTAGAGGGAATGGGCTGTACGACGTCCAGAGCCGCATCTTAGATTTTTTTGTTCTTGGGGTTACGGTATCTACAGATCTGCATGCGCTCCTCTGGCGGATGTAACAGAAATGCAGCGACCAAGACCCCCGCGGTGCAGCAGCCGCCGCATTATATATGTTTGGAGTATTTATTCCATCCATATGCTCCGGTTATCCTCAAGCGCAGTCGGAGAAGCCCAGTGCTCACTGCGCTAACGTCGTGAGCTCCTTGCCGCTCTAGGTGCATACCCCCAAAGTAGCATACGATCGACGAAAGACGCTGACTGGACAAGCCAGAATGCAAGCCCATATGGTAACTGCTCGCGACTGCATAGATCCATGTCATTCCTTATGCGCTCGGCGGCGATAACTGCCAGGTGGGTATGATATAGGTAGGTACACCTGGAGGATAGAGATACAAATGTAAGTACCCACTGTTGCGGGGGGGGGGGGGGGGCGCTTATAAGCGCTTGTTCGGAAGGGTGGAGTCGACTGGCATCGGCGCTATCTAGCATCCATCCTCCCCATCCCCTTTTCTCTGTCATGGGAGTTCTTTCCCGAAGAGCTAACTAGACAGAAAACACAGCAACCTCCCTCTCCTTTTTCTTTCGCTTCCTCCGGTCAGTGCTCAATCTCGTCCATCTCCGGTGCGTGTCGGAGAGGAGAGCAGCCTTGGCCCTTTCTCTTCTGTCCTCTTCCGTCGTTGCCTCGGCTTAGGGGGGGGGGGGGGGGCAACCCCCCAAAAAAACAAAAAACCCCCTAAAACCACCAAATCCGCAAAAA
>Ga0307508_10000971_pt1 | contig 33383 bp, 24 predicted proteins | sample 9_EM_MG_FD_203089 | JGI IMG/M metagenome (GOLD analysis project Ga0307508, IMG submission 203089) | Populus trichocarpa ectomycorrhiza microbial communities from riparian zone in the Pacific Northwest, United States - 9_EM | ecosystem: Host-associated > Plants > Roots > Unclassified | place...
TTTCAGGGTGCAGGGTTGTCTGATTGTTGTGTTTTGCGTTTTGGAGTTTTCGAGTTTTTGGGTTTCAGGGTGCAGGGTTCTCAAATTTCAATAACGTGACCAATTGGACGCTATGGGCCTCCGTACTGCGGGCCTCCGTATCCCTCACCAAACCCACCAAGAAACGATAAAAAAAAAACTACATACATACTTTGCAGACATATGACGCAAAAAAGAAAGAAAAAAAAAGGGTGCGAGAACAGAACAAAAACCACCTCCCGATCCTAGAAAGGCGGGAACCCCGCTCAACAAGAGAAAGATAGGAAAATACCCGGACGGGAGGATACTGCGATGCTATTGCTATCTCAAGGTGACTAATAGCTCCCACGAAAGATCGAGCGCCTCACTGCGGGCCATCTCCCTCAGGTATCTCCTGACCAGTTTCCGGCGCATCTGCTCTGGAATCAGGCGCCAACCTTTCCACTGCGCGCTGAAGCCCGGCGCGTTCAACCCGGCTTGGGAAACGACTAGGAAGCCCTCGCCCAGCGCGTACCGTCTGCCCACCAGGATCCAATCCTGACCGTTTGCGGGGGGCGGCCTGTATCGCGCCTCGCAGGTCATGTCGACGACGACTGTGGTTTCCAGGTAGTGGATCCTGTAGTCCCACGACCACGGCTCTCGGCAGGAGATGCGTTGGCCCAGGTGGAGGCAGGTCGGCGTGGCGGCGGCGAAAACGGCCTGGTCGGGGCTGTCCTTCAACAGCGTAGCCCATTTCTCGCCGACGTGGAGGCCGAGCGTCTCGTTCTGCATCTCGTTTCTGGATGGCCACCATATCTTTAGTGCGTCGCTACTAGGTGTCGGACCGGTCGAGTGCAGCACGCCTAGAGCAATATCGCAGACCTCCCACAGATCGAAATAGTCTCCGGGCCTCGTCTGGCGTAGGGCCTTCGCCCGAGCGCAGAATTCCGACACCGTGGTTCCGACGAAGATGTTCTCATAGTCGCTCCCGATCCGCCTCCATTCCTGGGGTCTCATGGCGGCCGCAAAGTCGATGACTCTATCGCGGAACAGCTCCTTCAAACTGACCCTGCGAGCCGCGCCGGTGCACAAGCTGAATTGCAGTCCCCACGGCGCTGCGAGGAGGGTTATGTCCTTCAGTCCACACCACGCATCCCAGATCGCCGCTTTCAAGGAGACGCCGTCAATCCTCTTTTGCACACCACCGATCGCGATATTCACGTACTGTCCCGCTTGTATCTGAGCCGTTCGCTCCTCTGTCCTCCACCAGGTGCTGTCCACGGCAAGCGCTGTCAGGAAAGACAACCGCGCTCCCCTGAAGGCCTTCGCTTCATCAAAGGTGCACTGGATATTCTCCGACAATGCCCCGATACAGAGCAACTCCGCAGGTCCAAACCCAATACCGGTCGTTGGAGGCAATGGGGCGCGATCCGATGGTAAGCTTCTCTCCCAATGGCAAGGAATGTTACCGTTTTCGGCGAGCTCGACGTAGCTACTAGTTTCCGGGCCCAAGGGTCTGACCAGTCCGCCTCCAATCCTGAAGCCGAGAAACCGATCGCCTTCTGGAGACTTCTCGAGGTACACTCGGCCCCATGTGTCGGCAATATCTTCAAGGCTTGCCACTAGATGTGAGGGTTTCTCGAATGCGGCCTCCAGCTGGTGAATCACCCAGACCGGGCCACCAATCATGTCACCAAAACACGCCAGCTTTTGCCGTGTCATCTGTAACTGCCACCGGCGCCCGACGTCACTGCCGCCAAGACCCGTTAGAGTAAAGGAATCAACCTCACGCCCGAGGATGGTATTGGAGATTGGGCTCGAGTGGGTCCCGGTGTATGTCATAAGACCGACCGAAAAGATCTGGGCCAATATTGCGGCCATGTGTATCACCCGAACGGGGCAATCCTCGCTAGATCCTATGTCCTCTCGCCCTCCATGCCCAATGACTTCGTCGGGGTTCAACCCCATCGGACGTAGAAGCTTGGATACCTCATGCTCGAGATTTAGACGGTGTTTCAAGGCATCTTGGAGCGTGTGCACCGCCGAAATTGATACTCGAGTCAATTTGACGGCATTTCGGAACGAAGCAGGCCTCGTCAATATTGTGAAGCCATCGCAACTGAACTCGTGTGCGTTGCATTTCTCAATTCCTAGCACAACATTGTCGAGGGCTTCGTGGATCCTTGCGCAATTGTCCCGCGCGTCGGCCGCAAGTGTCTGCAGCTCGCAATCAGTTAGCTTGGGATCCATCCAAAACCGCCATGCCGTCGGAATACGGCAGCGTTGGTGCAAGAGTACAGACGTAGCAAACAATAGCAGAGGTCGCTGAGCTCTCGGCGGTGGTGGCGTCGAGCATTGGTTTCCAGGTTCGTCGGAAAACCTGTTGAATCTCGTGATCCAGTGTTTGCTGCTCACAGTTGACGAATGTTGGATTCGTAAAGAAAGCCGAATCTTTTCCTTCGAGTAATGGATCGACCGAACACTGCCCGGCGGGAAACTGGCGCCCGACATGCAGATCAAAGCCGTAATCGTGTAGACAGTTTTTCAGATGCGGGAGGGCTGTCGGACGCAAGCCAGCCGGGTGACTCGCATTTCCGGACTCTGTCTCGGCATGCTCGGCGTTCGAATCATCCGTTAGCAGCATACCAGCCACCTCTGCAAACGTGACACCCTCTTCGACCAAGTCCTTCAACCAGCTAAATTCGTGAACAGCTATACTCTCCAGCGACTCTGCTAAGATGGCCTCGATAATTGCTTTCCCTTCAGTCTTATCCGCAGGTCTCGTCGATCTTGTTCCAACATCACCAAGCGCAGCGAGCAGCATCCTAACGATGTCGAATTGGCCAGCATGTGCAGCAGTTTCAAGGTCGGAAGGTTCGGGTCGTGCATTGAAGTATAACAGGACGGCAACCACTCCCTTCCGACAGCCATGCTCCACCAAGAAACCGGTGTCTGTTTGCAATGCTAGACGCAGTGGGCTCGCTGCGTCAGCGTCTTGAGCATCCAAGTTTGCGCAACGATCCAACAGTAGCCTGGCGACCTGCTGGTGGCCATTCAAAGCTGCTAGGTGAAGTGGCGTTCGTTCCCGGCGGTCCCGGTGCTCGACATCTGCCCCGCTATCCAACAGTAGTCTGGCAACCTGCTCATGACCATATAAAGCTGCTAGGTGAAGCGGGGTTGCTGCGGCAGTATCTCGAGCATCCACATTTGCGCCACGATCCAACAGTAGACTGACAATCTGCTGATGACCATCTAAAGCTGCAAGGTGAAGTGGCGTCCGTCCCTCGCCGTCCGCGTCCTCGGTATGTGCCCCACGGTCCAACAGTAGCTTGGCAATGTCGTCCCCACACCTCTTAGCTGCTAGGTGAAGCGGGGTTGCTGCGGCAGTATCTCGAGCATCCACATTTGCGCCACGATCCAACAGTAGTCTGGCAATCTGCTGACAACCATTTAAAGCTGCTAGGTGAAGTGGTGTCCGTCCCTCGCCGTCCGCGTCGTCGATATGTGCTTCACGGTCCAACAGTAGTCTAGCAATTGCCAGACGACCATTTGGTACTGCTAGGTGAAGTGGCGTTCGTCCCTCGCCGTCCGCGTCGTCGATATGTGCCCCACGGTCCAACAGTAGTCTGGCAATTGCCAGACGACCATTTGATACTGCTAGGTGAAGTGGCGTTCGTCCCTCGCCGTCCGCGTGCTCGATATGTGCGCCACGGTCCAACAGTAGTCTGGCAACCTGCTCATGACCATATAAAGCTGCTAGGTGAAGCGGGGTTGCTGCGGCAGTATCTCGAGCATCCACATTTGCGCCACGATCCAACAGTAAACTGACAATCTGCTGATGACCACCTAAAGCTGCAAGGTGAAGTGGCGTCCGTCCCTCGCCGTCCGCGTCCTCGGTATGTGCCCCACGATCCAACAGTAGACTGACAATCTGCTGATGACCATCTAAAGCTGCAAGGTGAAGTGGCGTCCGTCCCTCGCCGTCCGCGTCCTCGGTATGTGCCCCACGATCCAACAGTAGACTGACAATCTGCTGATGACCATCTAAAGCTGCAAGGTGAAGTGGCGTTCGTCCCTCGCCGTCCGCGTGCTCGATATGTGCCCCACGGTCCAACAGTAGTCTGGCAATTGCCAAACGACCATTTAAAACTGCTATGTAAAGTGGCGTTCGTCCCTCGCCGTCCGCGTGCTCGATATGTGCGCCACGGTCCAACAGTAGTCTGGCAACCTGCTCATGACCATATAAAGCTGCTAGGTGAAGCGGGGTTGCTGCGGCAGTATCTCGAGCATCCACATTTGCGCCACGATCCAACAGTAGTCTGGCAATTGCCAGACGACCATCTAAAGCTGCAAGGTGAAGTGGCGTTCGTCCCTCGCCGTCCGCGTGCTCGATATGTGCCCCACGGTCCAACAGTAGTCTGGCAATTGCCAGACGACCATTTAAAACTGCTATGTAAAGTGGCGTTCGTCCCTCGCCGTCCGCGTGCTCGATATGTGCCCCACGGTCCAACAGTAGCCTGGCAATGTCGTCCCCATAACTCTTAGCTGCTAGGTGAAGCGGGGTTGCTGCGGCAGTATCTCGAGCATCCACATTTGCGCCACGATCCAACAGTAGACTGACAATCTGCTGATGACCACCTAAAGCTGCAAGGTGAAGAGGCGTCCGTCCCTCGCCGTCCGCGTCCTCGGTATGTGCCCCACGGTCCAACAGTAGTCTGGCAACCTGCTCATGACCATATAAAGCTGCTAGGTGAAGCGGGGTTGCTGCGGCAGTATCTCGAGCATCCACATTTGCGCCACGATCCAACAGTAGACTGACAATCTGCTGATGACCACCTAAAGCTGCAAGGTGAAGTGGCGTCCGTCCCTCGCCGTCCACGTCCTCGGTATGTGCCCCACGGTCCAACAATAGTCTGGCAACCTGCTCATGACCATATAAAGCTGCTAGGTGAAGCGGGGTTGCTGCGGCAGTATCTCGAGCATCCACATTTGCGCCACGATCCAACAGTAGACTGACAATCTGCTGATGACCATCTAAAGCTGCTAGGTGAAGTGGCGTTCGTCCCTCGCCGTCCGCGTGCTCGATATGTGCCCCACGGCCCAACAGTAGCCTGGCAATGTCGTCCCCATAACTCTTAGCTGCTAGGTGAAGCGGGGTTGCTGCGGCAGTATCTCGAGCATCCACATTTGCGCCACGATCCAACAGTAAACTGACAATCTGCCGATGACCACCTAAAGCTGCAAGGTGAAGTGGCGTCCGTCCCTCGCCGTCCGCGTCCTCGGTATGTGCCCCACGGTCCAACAGTAGCCTAGCAATGTCGTCCCCATACCTCTTAGCTGCTAGGTGAAGCGGGGTTGCTGCGGCAGTATCTCGAGCATCCACATTTGCGCCACGATCCAACAGTAGACTGACAATCTGCCGGCCACCATTTAAAGCTGCTAGGTGAAGTGGTGTCCGTCCCCTGCCGTCCACTTCCTCGATACGTGCCCCACTGTCCAACAGTAGTCTGGCATTCTGCTGAAGACCATTCACAGCTGCCATGTGAAGTGACATTTGTCCGCTGGCGTCTACAGAATTGAGATGTTTTCTGTCGTCGACTAGTCGTTCGGAAGTGTGCCAAACACTCCTCGCTGGGCTGTGATATGCCGGTTGGCTCGTGTGATCGAAAAATCTCCCAATGCCGCGCAGTGGTGAGATTTGTGGACGTGGTGTAACACCTGGGTTGGACACACGTCCTAACCAGGACGAAACGGGCGAAGCACCCGCCACTAGCCGGGGATTTGTCGATTGGCTACGAAAACCCACATAATTATTGGAATGTGCTACGTTGCCGACTGGTAAAACGGGCCTAACACTCATCACTGAATCGGGATATGCTATTTGGCTATCGGTCGGGTAGCTGGCCTTGGGGGCGGTTGGGCTGGACCTGTGGTTGTGCCGACTGCTGTGACTGGGATACGCCAATTGGGCAACGTCTGGTCTGTCGAGCCCTGACATGCCGTGACTTGATACCGTAACCTCATGGGCAATTGGGCTGAACCCATGGTCGGGCCGACGAGACTCGGTTTCCTCGCGACCAGCGTCATCCCAGTTGGGATCGGCATTCGTTTCCGACATGCCGATATTATGCGCGAGAGTCCGTTACCAAGGAAGATGGCGTAATCTATCGACGTGTGAGCTTCAGCAGATAGACTGGTGTACACGCGACGGATGGACTGACCGATGACGGGAGGCGTCGAGGCGCGGTTACTTGTAGAGCGGCGGCGTTGCGGAAGGCCTTTTTGTTGGAAGAGCTGATGTGACGAGGCTATGTGTCGACAGATTGAAGGGTATAGCGTGTACGGCGAAAAATCTGTTTACTGAGTTGAAGTTGGCCGCTCATGAAGACAGAAGGAAGAGTATACATATATGTAGTTAAGGCGGGGAATTGCTAGAGGTATATGCGTGGCACCTTCCGCAGCCGCGATAGTTACATGAGGCTGAGTGAGGGCTCCGCCCACCGCATGCAATGACTTCGCCGCAGATAACTGGATAGATAGATATTCACTAGCCAACCATCTCTTCGCGTGGGTGTCATCGTGGGGCTGCAGTACGCTGACAGTCTTGGCCTGCATTTCGGCTGTGCAGGGCTGTAGGAACACCCTCGTCTGTGATCAGAACAACAGGCGTGGAGCATGGGAGGAGTGGAGGCGGGCGGATGTGGGAGGTATATATCATACATATGCATGCATCGGGGCTGAAACCGAGCTGGCCGGCTAACCAATCTCACTACATCAAAAGTTGTCGACGAATGTGTCGAGGTGCCAGATAGTCAGGACATTCCACCGCGGATTTTCAAGCCCGATACCGATCCGTAGCTGGTATGGGCGACCAGGTACCATAGAAACCGATGATACAGTATGAGCCTGCAACCGCCGATGGAATGCAGTGCTTGACGTCCAGACAGCACCTTAAAGTCGATTCTGCAACTCCGTGGGGTATGTAGTAGTGATAGGCTTTCCGCCGCCCCCCCCCCCCTTTAACCACAGGTGCGAACTATTCAAAAACCGACGAAACGAACCGGTTTGCGGGGACGCCGGAACCAAGTACATACCATACATATAGGTACACACCCACGCTGATAGGAGCGTACGTGGATCCCCTCCTCCTCCTGAGCGATCAGAACAACACGCATACGCATGAGATGGGGGGACAGTGGAATCTGATACCAACCCTCAAGCATTTCACTCTTCCCCGCCGCCGCAGCCTACCATACTCTTCCGAGCACATACAGCCTCCCCCTCGCAGCCTCTCAGGTAGGCAAGTAGCCGACGGCTCTGCAATCCGTCCCCACACCTAGGTGTCCAGAATCCCGAGACACTTTGTCGTGTGTAGGGGAAAAACCGTGGGCCCCCTGCCAGTAGGACCTGTGCGATGCCGAAGGAATGGCTAGGCAGCCATGCTCCGTCACGTGTCAGCCAGTCAGTCGGTTCACGCGCATCTCCGTCTGCCACCATCCAGCCCCCACCCATCAAGTGCAGAATAGCAATACTGCGTCAAGAATTCGCATATCATTCAACGTCGTCAACGCAATGCACAACAACCCGAAGGACAACCATGTATAGGCTCCTAGGTACCTATTTACGTGACAGCCAGAAAAACGAGCGTCAAGAAACGAAAACGAAAGAAGGAAGAGAGAGAGGGAGAGAGAAATGACGTGATAGGGGAGGGGGAACGAGGAAAACTATAAACTAGATTAAAATAAAACGGCATAGGGTTTGGATATCTACGCTGGTAAAAAAATGAAAAAGACAAACAGGAGATGAAGACAAAAAAAAACACACCAAAGGGACCAATCATCACCAAGAGAGAGAAAAAAAAGAGAGATCGAGCGGAATATACACAAAAGAGATCAAACAAGGTGGGGACGCAATCGTATCAAATCACTACAGAGCAGTAATGCTGCTCCTCGTCTCGTCTCCGCCGGCCCAGAAAGCGCGGACATCGCCGAATAGCTTGCCGGACGCACGGGGATCGTTCGTGGAATCGTCGCCATCGCTGACAGCCGCGTCCTGGACGCGCTGTCCGCGCGCTAGGAATGCGTCGACCGCCTTGCGCAGACCGGCCTCGTTCTCGATGTCGCCGTCCTCGTCGAGGAACTCGTCGACGCCCGAGGCGACGAAGGCGCGGACTTCGCGGCGGAGACCCATGGCGGTTTCCCAGCGGGTATAGGCGGAGAGGATGGAGGTGGTCGAGAGGAGCTTGTCGAGGCAGGGGAGCAGCTGGCCAGTCAGGGGGGAGAGGTGGGGCAGGAGGTGAGCGTTCGACTTCTTGGAGGCGTTGGTCTTGGCGGTGTTGGGACGCGACGAGTAGGTGGGCGAGGCACCGCGCAGGAGTGAGAGACGATTGTTGGTGGGGGGTGCAGGGGAGGAAGGCCGGGTGGAGTAGAAGGACGCGGTCGAGTAGGTGCTCAGGCTGCTCATGCGCTTGCTGGCGATGGAGTGACGCTCGATAGCGGCCGAGGCGGCAGCCTGCGCGATGGTCGAGATGGTGGACAGGGTCGAGGCGCGCTTGGAGTTGCGGATGTCGGACTCGTACTCGCTGATGGCGAACGAGGGGGCGGGGGACGGGCAGCGGACCGGGGCCGAGATGTGCCTAGGAGCCTCGTTGGCGTCGCCGCTGAAGGAAGCAGCGGGCGTGGGGGGGGCCAGGGAAGCATCGAAGTTGATGAACGAGGCGGCGGCGTCGGGAGTGATGTACAGCGAAGTGTGCTCGTCCTGGACGGGCGTCTTCGGCGGGTTGGGCGTCAGCGCGCGCTCGGGCTCGGGCTGAGTCTCGACGACCTTCTCCTCCTCCTGCTCCTCCTCGTCCTCCTCCTCCTGTTCGGGCTCCTTCTCGAGGATGGACGGCACGGGAGGGAGGGTCTCGAAGTTATAGTTGATAAACGTCGCGGCCGCCTCGGATGTGATATAGATTGAGGCGTCATCCCCGACCTCCACTTCCTTCTTCTCCTCCCTGATGTCATCCTTGACTACCACCACTTCCCCCTCCTCGTCCTCGTCCTCGTCCTCGTCCTCCTCCTCTCCCTCCTCCTCCTCTTCTTCCTCCTCTTCTTCTTCTTCTTCCTCCTCCTCCTTCGTCTCCTCCACCTTTTCCGTCTCCTCCATGTGCTTCTCATTGATCGGCGACGAGGGCACAGTCTCGGGCACGTCCTGCTCCGGCGGCTCCACCCTGACCGCCGGCGTGACCGGCCGGCTCTTGTCGCCCTCGTAGGTGCTGCCGGCCCTACTGACGCTCTCCATGACGACGCGAGCCCAATCGTCCTCGTCATGGGCCTCCTTCTGCTCGGCCAGCCTCGGCGAGGGCAAACTGGGGCTCATGGGCAGTCCCAGAAAGCCCTTCTCCTTCTCCTTCTCCTTTTCCGCCGAGCCGATGCCTCCCAGACTCAACCGCAGCGCGCCCGACTCCCGCTCCTCGCGCACCATGGACAGCCCCGAGATCTCGGACCTCACCCGCTCGAGCTCGCGCTCCTCAGCCTCGCGGCGCGCACGTGCGTAGTCCATCGTCTCCGTTGGAGGCGGCGGAGGCGACGCTTCGACGGGCGGCGACGCGATGCCGTTGCTGTCGGCCACGGCCGAGGGAGACACATTCGTCAGCGTCGAGGACGACAGTCGCTTCTCGGCCTCGGTGTCGGCGGGGAGCTCCCGCGTGTCCGCGACGTCCGCTTTCGCGCTGGATTTGCTGCAACAGAAAAACATTGCGATGGAATTCTTGTTTTTTTTCTCTCGGTGGAGTTGTCGGTGGATGCTTCGATCGGGGGGGGGGTGGAGAGCTTATCGATTCGAGCTGTCGCAACTGGTAGTCGTGAGATGTACCTGCATGAACCGACCGAACAAGGTACGGAGTTGAGATGGGCGGCAAGAGAGCGTGACCCGGAGGGTAACAGAGACGGTAGTAGGGGTAAGATTAGAGGCTTCAGTAAAGAGCGTTGCGAGATACGATCTCTGCGGGCGAGAAAGGGGGGGAGTCCAGCTAGAAGCGTGAGCGAAAGGAGGGACGAGGGGCGGGAGCAGGAGAGAAGGAGAAGGAGCGTAGGAGTGAACCAGGAGCAGAAGGCGACTATGGGTTAGAAGAGTCCTGTTGGATGTTGGAAAGGGACCGGGGTTCGTTTTCCGCTGGAACGCTTCATCTGGGGATCGTATGTTGCGTTGCACCCCACTAACTGAATCCGGAATTCTCCTCAGCCATACAAAGTAAGTAGCCGCGCATATTATTTATTAGTTAAATGAAAAATTAATTGATCAAAGAGATAGTCAGTCACGTGTAATATTTAATAAGTACCACTCGGCGATCTTACTGCGATAACGGTATGGGCGACAGTGAGATGACTCTACACAACAACTATGCGGATTGAAGAGAACCCAGTTGCAGTCAGTATGGTGACCCGTAGTGTTCGTTCGACTGCGCGAATGTGAGGAACACCCGCAACAGCAGCTGTACGCAGTCCGCGAGATGACGAAGGAGGGCCGTACGACAGGATGCTCCGTTCATGGCAGTTGAGAACTGGATGGGTTCTGTTGACGGCAGGGAAAGGAGATATAAATCTATATTAGTGTGTAAGCTTCCTGAATATCTTTGCGTGGTCGGTCTTGCCTGCGATTGCAGATCAAGTCTGGCATGCTCTTTCCTTCTGCAAGTCGGTCTGTCACAGCATCGATTTCTGGCCCGAGTGGTTTTTGCGCCCAACCGCCGGGTATTCGTGGCAGGTAGCCGGTTGGTAGATAGTTGACGCGGAGGTCATTGTACGCCTTGGGTGCATTCGCATCACTTGCTGCATGATGTGGAGAGTCCTATGATTTTAAAAAATTATTAATACAAGTATTAAGAGAGAAAGAAAAGCGTGAAATGAGTAGATCTACATACCATGATTACAATGAGCGCCAAGGCAGTTTTATTCCTGATGCTGTGGTTCAGCGATTTCGGGAGTCTGCTAGCGGGGGTGTGCAACGCAGCCTGCGATCCCCTTCCGTGCATCATTTCGTTCGACGTGAACTCCCTCCTAAAAGGGCTCTAGCGGTCCTGACGCTCACGCTGCTCCGCGATTTGCTGCAATTCCCTCGCGAAGGGACGGTGGGCGGCGCTAGGTGGGATGGGGCTTAGACGGTGAGCCGCGGGGGGACGGACATCGCTTATGCACATTTCGGGGCAGCTCACTTTGCGGAAAAAGAAACAGCTGGCGCTCGAAACACGGAGCGAAGACAGGGGAGGCGCCAGGACGGACATCATCGACGGACGAGGGAGGGAGAGAAGAGAGACAGGAGAGGAGTTGGAGAGGAGAGGAACAAGACCACTCCGCTGTGGCTGTGGATGCCGTGGAAGGACGAGGAGTCTCTCTCTCCCTCCACCACGGCCAACCTGTGTCCGCATCTGCAATGTGTGTAATTCTATCTTCCCCGGGCGCCGCAGGTGTGCATGCGTCGGTGCGGGGGATGCCAGTTCGCGCAGGTCTTGGTCTCGCCTTCCAGAAACAACAACCAATCGACTATGTACGCATTGACTGCGTCTGCGCATCGCATAGGAACAAACGGAACGGGGGGGCGGGGGGGCCAACTCGCGACTTGCCCCTTGTTCTTCTCCGTGGGCGCGTCCGACGGACGGAGCGCGTGTCCCGGTCCAGCCACGACAGGATCCTCGAAAGGCGAAAGATGAGGATCGCGAAGGATGAAGCCGAGCCCGAACCCCTTCACCCTGCGGAATTTTGAAATTCTTCGGATCGGCAATGGCCCGGCGTTGTGGCCCATCTTCCATCTCTCCTCACTCATCTTTCCATTTGCGCATTCTCACGTCGTCGTCGCCCTTACATGGACAAAATGTGTGCCGCTTGCGAGTATGGTTGAACGGAAAAAGTAGTCGTCGCCCTTCCGAGATAACAAAAGCCTCGGGCCTGTGCCGATTGGTGCGCGCATCGCCTAGGCTAGACAGGCTATGAGGCCGTGTGCTGCTGTCCAGCGCCACCGTGCGCCAGTTAAACCAAAGTGGACGGCAGACAGGAGAGGAGAGAGAGGGCGAGTGATATATGCGGATCGAACGGAGGCGGATTGAAACTGACTGGAAGGAGGACTGACTCGGCGACGGAAGGGGAAAAGAAGCTGCAGGAATTGGCGGCTGCGAATAGATACCGACAGCTGGACGGTGCGTCGCCGACGACGCGCACCCTTCCGCTCGCTGTCTGTCCAGCCAGGCCAGATGCGTGCCCGGGCTCAGTGTTTTATCCGTTCGTCTCGACAGTTTGCGACGCGCGTATTTAGCCATCGGTTACGTGGACGGGATGACGGAACAGCGTCCAACGCCTATACATATGTATGGGCTGCGAGAATCGCCTGATGGGCGGAATAGCTGCCTGCAGCCGTCGAGCGCACGCAACTAACTGATTCCCGGAGGTTTGGAGTGCGAGGCACGCGGGCTGCTGCTGCTCGTGAGGCGGTGAGAGGTGAGAAGGGCACCGAAAACCACAGAAGTCGAGCGGGGAGACTGGAGGCTGGTGGGGGGAGCGCAGATGTTGGGAATGCTGTCGATCCCACTCCGAGGATGAGACCTCTCCACGGTGAGTGCTCCAGGGTACGGACTGACTAGGAGACTCCCATCTAGCGCTCGCCGCTACAGTCCAGATACAGGCTATATGCGAGTTATGAATAAACCCAAAAAAATCCATCTCACTTGCTATTTAGATAAGCACTCCCCATCGGCACGGTCTGGCGGTCTTACGCTTTGTGGGTAGTTATTCCTCGGCCGCAAGCGGCTATCGCGGATGCCGGAGGGACATATTTCATCGCGACGGGGAATGTTGGGGGTGATATAGATATAGAGCAGATAGACAGCCAAGTTCCAGACCATGCAGCGTGAGCCAGATGCCGCGTCCATCTAGTCTACTCTATCTAGATACATATGTATGCAGAATCCGCTGCTCGCAGAAGAGGCGACCACTAGGCATTTGCAGGGCCAGATGATTCGACGCAAACAAACGTGGCCGGCTGAACCGCCGTCAGCCCCCAGCTCGTATCCATCACCAAGACGCGCCCGGGGAGGGAGGGGACGCCGGCCAACCACAGCCGTTCCCACTGCAGACCGGGGAATCGTGGAAATCATGCAAGCTGACACATGACCAATCACGCGGCACGTCGATCCAGGAACACAATCGCGCTGCCGATAGGCTTGCGCGCGAAGCAGGCTGCGGCGGCGGGCGGTGGGAGCACACGCAGCTGACTTGGCTGTCGACGAGCTGGACGGCGACGCGGAATGGTGGCATGGGGGAGGTGCTCGGGGGGAGGGGCAGGTTGGGGCAGGTGGGCCGAGACGACACGACGCCGGACCAACACGGAAACCGCCGCCGTGACGGTTCCTGTCGTCCGTGGCCGTCTGGTCTACATATGTAGACATCTTTGTTTTTCTCTCGATCGCGGGGCGTCCGGCCGGGGGTAGCGGCTGGCCTGGTATGTGCCGGAGGAGGGGATCGGGATAGCTGCGCGGGGCAGGAATGTGCGCATGCATATATCCGGACGGGATCCAGACCGGAGGATCCTTTCACGCGGCGGCCGCCAGGCGGTGGGGCTGGCGCTGGCAGGTGACGGCTGGGCTCTCGGCGGGAATGCTGGGTTTGGGGGGTGGCCGTTGCAGCGAAACGTCCGGTGCTTTGAGGGATTCCGTCTGGTGCCGGTGCGCACCCCGGGACACGTGTGGCATAGGATGCTGGAAGCACAGACTCAGCGCCGCGTCGAAGGCTCCCGGCCGATGTCGGGTGTCACCCCGGGTGGGTTTCAGACAGAGTGGCGGGCGGGACGCAGCACGCAGGAAGAGCAATCACGGCGTCGGCGGGTAGGCGCCGGCTCTCCCGAAGAAGTCCGTCGCTGAAGCGGAAGGGCAGTGTGGCTGCGCTGGGCGTCGTCGCCCGGGCTGGACACGCGTGGCATCCCCCCACTGCGACGGCCGGCGGAGGACAGGCCCTGCTGTGGCGCGGCGGTGGCGCCACGCCGACAGGGGGGAAAAGGAGGGAAGGGCCGTGGGGCTCGTCGGTGTCCCCCGCCAGCCCTCTCGACCAGCGGCAGTGGTCTGGGCCGCCTGCAGATGGCGAGGAGGGCCAGGATGGCCAGCGACGTCCCTGGCCAATGGGCGTCCGGAGGCGGGGAGTGACAGGAATGTCGGCGAGTGCGTGTATAAAGCCTCCCACCACCACCACCTGTTCCTCCTGCTCCTCCTCGTCTCGCTCGCTCAGCCCCCCATCCACTCGTTGGTCCGCAACAGCCGCCGCCGCCGCTCGCTTTGCACTGCCGGATCTCCGCCGATCCAGCCTACGACACCCCGCCAGACCGCCTCTCCTTCTCAGCCATGCTCGTCCGCCTCCGCCTCCTCCGCTTCGCCACTACCCTGGCCGCCGTGATCCTGCACGTCTCCGCGGCGGCCGTGGTCGCGCTGCGCCCGCGCGCGGCCGAGGTGACGTGCGAGGCGGCGTGCGGATCGACCGACGAGTGGTGCGCGCAGGGCGCGCGCGACAAGCTGCTCGCCTATGCGAGCTGTCTCAACAACCGCGGGCGCAAGTTCGTCTTCCGCGGCGGGCTGCTCAGCGCGCGCTGGAAGGACACCTACTGCGTGGCCGCCTTCGTCACCGCCGAGAAGCATGACGTCCTCGTCGAGTGCGCGCTCCTCGAGGACAAGTTCAGCAACATCATCAACCGCTGCTTCGTCGACCGCGACAGCGGCCGCGGCAGCGACTACCTCCCCATGAATCCCGTCTTCTGGTACTTCGGCATCAACACCTGCGACGGCCGCCGGCTCGCCGCCAGCGCCGCCGACGCCAGACCCGACCCCGTCGTTGCCGCCGCCGAAGACCTCCGCGTCGACGAGTCCCGCGGCTTCCATCCCGTGGCCGAGGACGACGAGGAGCGGCAGATCATCGACTTCCTCCTCGGGCGCCCGACCGGCGTCACCGGCGCCGACGTCTTCAACTTCCCGTACTCAGGTGCGCCGGCAAGGTCCGTCTGCCAGATGGCCGCGAGAGAGCCGAGGCTGCGCGAGCTCTACGGCGGGTGCGAGTGAGACGGATTGCGCTGTAGTTACGTGCTGTCGGCGTGGAGTGGAATGCAAATAACTGCCTGTAACTACCCATCGGCTGTGACTGCTTCTTATTGGTGGTTGGTGGCGATCGCCGTGCGAGCCAGCCCCGTGGTGCGCTGCGCGGAGAATGTCGAGTAGAGCAGATGAGCCATGCATGGCGCAGTGCGCCACACAAGTCGCAGAGGGTGCTCGCATGTAGAGTAGACTATGATGTACTTCGGATGGTGCCTGGTGGAAGTCACCGAAGCGCATCGATCCGCATTAGTCATGGTCGGCGCGCCCTTGCTCGAAAGGGGAAATTGCTCGGCTAGCCCGCAACCTTATCCGGACCACGCTCCCACTGCCTCCCTCGACCTCCGTCCGTCCCTCTCTTCCTCTCCCTATCCCCCCATTGCCCGAACACCCCGCCCAGGACTTCTCCATCACCCATCCCCCGCAACCTCACCTCCCCCAGTGCTTGTTCCTGGGCACGTTTCACTCGATCCCGGGCAGCCGTGCTCAACGGATCCCCCCCCCCCTCCCCCCCAACTCAAAACAATGTTGATGATGCGTCTCCGGCGACACCGCGCGCCCATCGCGGTCGCCATCTTCCTCATCATAGGACTGTACCAATTCGCGTCCCTCCGCTCCACGTCCCCGGCACACAGCTTCCCCCCCGACCGCCTCAGAGAACACAATACCCCCCTAGTGGTGCACGAGCCCGCTATCCCCCCACCTGTCGCTCCCCCCATCGTCCCCGATAGCACTGCCGAGAAGGAGGGGAAGAAGGAGAAGGAGAAGGAGAAGGCGGACGACAAGGAGAAGGAAGAGAAGGTCGACCCGTCGAAGCCGAAGGTCGAGACCCCAGCGGAGAAGATTGCCACGGAAGCCCCCGCCCTCAACACGATCCCCGATCGGCCCGCGCAGCCCGGCGGCCACGCGCACAGCGAAGCGGAGCAGCATCCACTGCCCGAGCCGGAGGAGCGCTATGCCTTCCCGAAGCCGTTCTATCCGCTCCCGTCGCCGCTGATCAACATCCCTCCGGCGGCTGCCGCCGCGATCCCGCAGATCCAGGCGCAGTTCCCAGCCGAGAGCGAGGCGGACAAGAAGACGCGGCTCGCGAGGCAGAAGGCGGTCAAGGATTCTTTCCTCGTCTCTTGGACCGCGTATCGCGTCCACGCCATCCCGCACGACGAGCTCGTTCCCGTCTCGGGCACCTTCAAGGATCCTTTCGGTGGTTGGGGCGCCACGCTGGTCGACGCGCTCGATACGCTGTGGATCATGGACTTGAAGGACGAGTTCAAGGAGGCGGTCGGCTACGTGGCCAAGATCGATTTCGCGACTACCACCATGCGCAAGATGCGCGTGTTCGAGACCGTGATCCGCTATCTCGGTGGTCTCGTCGCCGCGTATGATCTCACGGGCCACGACCCCGAGTACAAGGTGTTGCTAGACAAGGCTGTGGAGCTGGCAAACGTGCTGATGGGTGCCTTCGACACGCCGAATCGCATGCCGCTGTTGGCCTTCGGATGGCGCCAGCGGGACCTCATCAGGCACCCGAGGGCCAACGGTCACTCCTCTGCGGCCGAGTTAGGATCGCTGGCGATGGAGTTTACGCGTCTGGCACAGATCACCGGCAACCACACCTACTACGATGCCGTGGCGAGGATCACGAACGCGTTGGATGAGTACCAGGACAAGACATCTTTTCCCGGCCTGTTCCCGCTCTACATCGACGCCAGTGGATGCAAGAGAGTGAGCTACACCACCACTACCACCACTACTCAGGCTGCGTCGGCCGCGACGAAGGAGCCGATCAAGCCGCAGACCGAGCCTGCCCCGCCTGTCGATGAGAGGCCCCTCAAAGTTGCCGGAGTCGTCGGCGGAACCGGGAAGGAAGTCAATTCGTCGGTGGAGAAGGCTATCCCCCACAAGGCGGCTTCCGAACCAGCGGTTCCACCACCTGCCGGAGGCGAAACCGAGGAAGCACCCGTCCACCACGCCAAGCGGGAGAGTCCAGCTGCCGACATCGGCGCTGGTGTTGAGCTCGAGGAGGAAGTGAAGGAGAAGTCTACCGGAAGACCGTCCGAGATCGAGAAGCAACAGCGGAACCCCACTAAGCCGCCGCCAAAGAAGGAGTGCGAGGAGCAGGGGCTGGCGTCGCCGCACCTCGGCCGGGAGGACACGTACAGTCTCGGAGCCATGATCGACAGTCTGTACGAGTATCTGCTGAAGGTTCGTGCGCTTGCATCCCCGGGCGAACGGCGGTCGGGGTGGCTAATGGTTCGAACAGCAATACTTGTTGATCGGTGGACACGAGCAATACAGCAAGATGTACTCCAAGTTTGCGAACGTCGCTGGGACGGAGCTCACCTTCCGCCCGCAGGTTCCCGGCAACCCGGACATCCTTCTCGCTGGTAAGGTCAACGTCAAGCGCATCGGTGGACGCCGCTCTTTCGAGCCGGAATCTTCGCATCTTGCCTGCTTCGCCGGCGGTATGTTCGCGATGGGCTCCTTGGCACTGAACCGCCCCAAGGACCTCGACATCGGTGCCAAGCTGACCGACGGCTGTGTCTGGGCATACGACTCAATGCGCAGCGGTGTGATGCCTGAATCGTTCCGGGTTATGCCGTGCGGGGACAAGAAGACCTGCACCTACTCCCGCGACGCTTGGGTCCATGAGCTCGAGCCGTCGGAGGAGTTCGTCGAGGTGCAGAACGAGCCGGGGAAAGGGCACACGTCTCCCGAGGCCATCCTTACGCCCGGAGACAAGGTCCCAGAAGGAGCGACGGAGCCCGCGGCGGAGGTGAAGAGCAAGGCCGATGTGCCCGCGGCAGAAGTGAAGAACAAGGCTGATGTGCCCGAGCCTCCACCGGTGGACGATCCCTCCATCCCTGTCCACCAACCCGGAAAGCGCAGCCCTCAGGAGCCCAAGACGGCGAGAGACTACGCTGAAGCACTTATCGCGGCCGACGATCTCCCGGACGGATATCTCAGCATCGGCGACAGGAGGTACATCCTCCGCCCGGAGGCGATCGAGAGCGTCTGGTACATGTACCGCATCTCGGCGGACAAGGCGTGGGCGGACAAGGGATGGGGCATGTGGGGGCACGTCATCAAGGCCGTCAGCGTCGATGGCGACGGGAAAGGGCCCGCGAGCGCGGTCGCCGATGTCTCGCTGGATCCCAGCAACATCGACTGGGACTGGCTGAACTCCATGGAGAGCTTCTGGTTTGGCGGTGTGTTATCCGCAGCCTCCCCCATCCGACGGATGACCGATCACTAACGAGGAGAACAGAAACCCTCAAGTACTACTACCTTCTCTTCTCCGAGCCCACGCTCGTAGATCTAGACGAATACGTCCTCAACACGGAGGCGCATCCGTTCCGTCGGGCAGACTATGGCAGGCGCGCCAAGAAGACGACGGCTTAAATGTTGATATGTATTAGATACCCGGGGCCGGTTGATGTTTTGTTTTGTCTACTATGGTGGATACCCCCCCGGTTTTTTTTTTTTTTTTTTTTGCGGTATAACTAAGCAACTTTGGGTTTTTTTGTCCGCTGGGATTTTTGGGCCTAGTAAGTAAGTACTTACCTATACACTATACCTGCGTTTTGGTCGTGTTTCTTTCTCTTTTGTTCTTTTCTTCGACGGGGTTTTTTCCGTTTTCCGTTTTCCGTACGTCCTGTTCCGGATGGCATTGGGTTTTGGGGCTGGACGGTTGGGTCGGTGGTGGTTGGGATGGGTACGGATATATATGGGATGCTATTTCGTTCAGGATCGTGACCATCGTTCGTGAATGTGGATGGTTTTCTTTCTTGGCAGGAGGGACAGAAGCGCTGCCCGGACATGTCCTGTTGTCCGTAGGGCTGCAGAGTAGGACATCCAATCTCGACTCGGCTTCCCCTGCTCCGCGGATAAGGATATTGCGGTCCCCCCTCACGGATCTCGATTGGTCCCGCGGCGAAGTGCTCAAATCGCAAATCTACCACGGCGGACCAATCACAGCGTCATGCAGCCACCCCGCACGTAATGCGACCGTACGTCATCGCCAGCCGGTCGCAGATATATAGTTGGGTGGACAGCTGCGTTACTTCCGCCTACAGAGCTACGCAGGCGACTACCTATGCGCATTTAGCGACTCCCTCCCCCTCCCCCTCTCTCCCTCTCCCTCTCTCTCTTCTCGAGGTATCCGCAAAATGCGGCTCCCACTCGTTCTCCTAACGGCGGCGGCGGCGACAGCGCCGTGGCTCGTCCACTCACAGCAGCAGCAGCCGCAGCAGCAGAAGCAGCTATACACCGTCGGCGTCGGCAAGTCGGACGTAACGGGTCCCGTGGTCGAGGTGGGGATGATGGGCTACGCCTCGCTGGCGCAGAAGGGCACCGGCCTGCGCCAGCGCATCTACTCGCGCGCCTTCCTGGTCGAGGATCCCGCCACGCACGACCGCTGGGTGTACGTGATCGCGGACCTGGCCTGCGGCGACACGGCGGTGCGCGACGGCGTGCTCCAGGAGCTGCAGCGGCGCTACGGCGGCACCTACCACAAGAGCAACGTCGCCCTCGTCGGCACGCACAGCCATGCCGGGCCCGGTGGGTTTGCGCCGGAGAGCGACGGCGGCGTCGTGCACGAGTGCTGACGGAAGCCAGGCGCGTGGCTGAACTACCTCCTCCCGCAGATCACGACGCTCGGCTTCGACAGCCAGTCGTACACCGCCATCGTGCAGGGCGTCGTCGACAGCATCGTCCGCGCACACGAGTCCAGACAGAGCGGCTACCTGCACCTCTCCAGGACGCTGGTCCCCGGCGGCAACACCAACCGCAGCCCGTACGCGTACGAGGCGAACCCCGCGGCGGAGCGCGCGAGCTACGAGGCCGTCGGCGGCCAGACGGACAAGCTCATGACCGCGCTCAGCTTCACGAAGGCGGACGGGACCGCCATCGGGCAGCTCAACTGGTTCGCCGTCCACGGCACCTCGCTGTATCTGAACAACACCCTGGTCGCGGGGGACAACAAGGGCCTCGCCGCTGTCATGATGGAGAAGGACATCGGCGGAGGCTTCGTCGCCGGGTTCTCGCAGGCGAACGTCGGCGACACCTCGCCGAACACCAAGGGCGCCGTGTGCCAGGACACCGGGCTGCCGTGCAAATACGAGGACTCCACGTGCAACGGTGGGCCCCCCCTCTCTTGCGTCGTCCTCCGCTGACGGATCAGGCCGTAGCCAGCAGTGCATCGGCCGCGGCCCGGCCCACCCAGGCCCCGACTCCGCCTCCTGCGAGATCATCGCCGAGATGCAGTACTCCGCCGCCAAATCGCTGCTGGCGTCCCCCCAGACGGCCGTGTCCGGCTCGGTGCGGTCGCTGCACACGTTCGTCGACTTCGCCGCGCCGTACGCCTTCACCCTGCCCAACGGCACCGCGGTCACCACGTGCGCGGCCGCGCTCGGCCACTCGTTCGCCGCGGGCACGACCGACGGCCCCGGCGCCTTCGACTTCACGCAGAACGACCCGGACGCGCCCAACAACCCCTTCTGGTCGCTGGTGGGCGGGCTGCTGCACCCGCCGTCGGCGGCGCAGCGCAGGTGCCACGGCCGCAAGCCGATCCTCCTCGACGTGGGCGAGCAGAGCGTGCCGTACGCCTGGTCGCCGAACATTGTCGACTTCCAGCTCTTCCGCGTCGGCAACCTCGGCATCATCGTCTCCCCCGGCGAGGCGACGACGATGGCCGGCCGCCGGTGGCGCGCACAGCTGACCTCGCGGCTCGAGGAGCTGGGCGTCTGGCGCGAGGGCCAGGGCTGGGCCGTGATCGGCGGCCCCGCGAACACGTACACGCACTACATCACCACGCCGGAGGAATACGACGTCCAGCGCTACGAGGGCGCGTCGACGCTGTACGGCCCGCACACGCTCGCCGCCTACCTGTCGCTGACGCGCGAGCACGCGCGCTACCTCGCCGACACGCCGCCGTCGACGCCGCTGCCCGCGGGCCCGTCGCCGCCCATCAACACGAACGACTCGATCTCGCTCATCGCGGGCGTCGTGGTCGACTCGGCGCCGATCGGCAAGAAGTTTGGCCAGGTCCTCGTCGACGTCGCCGCGCGCGCCCTCCGGGCCGGCGACACGGCGAGCGCCGTGTTCGTCGGCGCCAATCCGCGCAACAACCTCCGTCTCGGCGCCACCTTCGTGGCCGTCGAGCGGCGCCGTGAAGACGGCGCCGGCTGGACCCGTGTCAGGGACGACTCCGACTGGGACCTGCTGTTCAGGTGGAAGCGCACGGAGGAGCTCACCGGACAGTCCACCGCCACGGCGGAGTGGAAGATCGAGCCGCGCACGCTGCCGGGGACGTACCGGCTCCGCTACTACGGCGACGCCAAGAACCTGTTCGGCAAGATCACGCCGTTCGAGGGCGTCAGCGGCGCGTTCGAGGTCGTATAGGGGGGTGGAGTATCTACTGTTTTTTGATTTTTTTGATGCAACTTCTATGTATGGAGTCGCTAGAGGGATTTGAGTCGGGATCGAGTTTTGCGGTGTAGAGTACATAACCGTGACAAGCCGGTTATGTAAAATATTCTTGGGGGATCGCTAGCGGGCTGGGGATGTCTTTGTTTGGAATAGGAACACGCAAGTCAGATGAAGGTAGTCCTACAGCTAGAGACAACTATGTACCAGTTGATTGAGGCAAGCCAACAGGCCTTGTCCTCTACATGCAGACCAGGGCCCTGGCCGCCTCCGCCAACTACTTATTACATGCTTGCGAATCAGCGCAGATAAACAAAATAGTAGGTAGATAAACAAAGACGCTGATTGGATGACAGCGTCCAGGATTCTCGTGGGCCCACCTCCACCGCTTGGCAGCCACACACCTCTACCGATGAAGTTTGATCGCCCCCCCCCCCCCCCAATTCCAGAGATCTATTTAGATAGCAAAAATAAACATGGGTATCTACTAGCGGCCCCGATTAGGAAACGAATAATAGTAATTACCCTGATTGGGCAGGTTAATCGTGTCAGATGTGGCAGCGGGTATCTATGATTAGTTGCCCGCGAAAACTGCGAATACATACTTGAAGGGGAATCCGGAAAAAAACGGTACCACCCGCGGTTCATTCGATTCCTTCTTCCTCTGCCAGCCGCCGCCCTCACCGGTGCGCGGGGATTGGGTACTCAAGGCGTATGTACGAAGATGGATTTGACGTACGGCACGGGTGGAGACTCGCCGTCCGAGTTGTTGGTATGTACATAGGACAAAATGGTAGATATAGAGTATATGTCACCACCGTCTTTGACAAGGGACATGTGTGGAATCCGCCCGCCAAAATTGATTTGTTTCAAAATTGCATATCATATGTACTCTACGTAGATAGCAAATCAACCATGAGAAATAAAAAAAATAAAAAAAAAATAGCTCTTCGTTTTAACTATCTCCTACATATGTACATCGGTCCGACCGGAAAATGAAGTGCTTTTGTATAATCAGCTAGTGTTGTTGGTGGTATCTACTTCTCGGTCAAAGGTGGTCCAGATAGATAGATGTCCCCCACCGTAGTCTACGGCATGGGTTTGCAGAACCGCTGCTCCCTCACGGACAAGCTACACCCGCCTGGTAACCCTGGATAGTGGTAGCGTGTGTGTGATTATGTGCGATGTACCTATTTGTTTCATTTTCATACTCGCACACAGGCCTTATGAAGACTATGGCGGCGTACATTTTACCCGTTTCCCGGCCGCTGTCCGCGCGATGGCGGCCCGCTGCATGCTCCCCATTCGCCCTCCGCCCAGGCCTGCCCCAAGAAGATAGAGAGCGCACCAAGGAAAAGACAGAAAACAAAGGACAAAAGAAAGCCACCCGAACCGCTCCTACTCCTCATCTGCGGAAGCCATGAAGGAGGGCGTGGGGAGGAACAGCGGCTGTTCTTCACCCCCCCCGGCACCCAACTCCTCAGCCCCCACTGATTACGATGTACCTAGGTATATAGAACGCGTCGTGCGGGTGGTGGGTAGCGCGGCGGCAGCACTGGAGGAGCTGCACCGTGGAGGCTATTCGTTCGTGAGATCGCACTGGGAAAGTATGCGAAAATGCGAGTCAAGCGGGGGGCCGTTGTTTCTACCGCGTGCCGTCCGTACGCATCGGGGGCAACGACGTGGTTGCGTCGCCAGACACAAAGTGTCACTCGCTGTGCATGTGCGAGGGTAGACGGCGCTCTCCTCCGCCACAGCAACTCCTCCATCGGAGCTGCCAAACAGCCTCCGCTGGTCGGCGCAAAGTGCTGGGTGCCGGCATTCCTCCCCCCCCCCCCGCCGTGAAGAAGCAGTGAGCCACCGTGCCGTCTGTGTGGGGAGATGGAGCTCCGGCCCACATCACCCACCGGCGTGGGATCTCGCTGAGTCATCCCTCTCTACGCTGTGCCAGGCCGCGGCCGCAACGGCGAAGCTCGTTTCGGATGGGTGTAGCAACTCGACATCCGATTCCTGACCGACCCACCGCTCTAGAGTATAAGACGGATACGCACGCGCAGGGACGAGAAAGCACAGAGAGAAAAAAAAAACAGGGGATAATTCCAACCCGCCGGCCCGCTTTTGCAAAGATCGAGAAGAAGTAGTTAGAGAGAAAAAAAAGACAGCAACGAGAAATATAACAACGGGGGGGGTGCGATGAGCTGGAATACACAGAGACTAGTGACCAAGAGTGAAAAAGGAGAAGAACACAGACTGGCCCCGATTCACTCGTCATCGTCCTCGCTCTTGACCGTCGTCCGCTTCCCGCCCCGGTCGAGCTGGTCCAGCGCGATGCCGCTGCTCTGGCGCTCGGTGCGGCCAGCAAAGGCGGCGGCGCGTTGGTCGCTGAGGAGGATGTCGCGCAGTCGTTCCTGTCCGTCACGAGTCAGTCGTGCGTCCGTGGGACGGGGGCAGCCCCGCGACATACCTTGCCGACTTCGACGCCCTGCTCCATCATCGCATTGCCGACGCGGTATATCGGACTCCACAGGTTGAGCGTGTAGACCATGTATCCCAGCAGCGCCGCGATCACCAGGAACATGAAGTACAGCGGCGACCGGACCACCGCGTATATCTCGTTCCACCCGAACGCCACCAGCAGCCCGTACATCCATAGCGGCACCTGCGCCACGCCGCCGATGGCACTGCGCTTCGCCTCGATGTACATGCTGTCCGCCATGCGCTTGAACTTCTGCGTGATGTCGTGTTGCCGTGCCTCGGAGAGGATCTCGAACGATTCCGACGCGAGCGGCTCCATGTCATCAATCGACGCCGACGCCGGCCCGGCGCCGAAGAAGCCGGCCAGGTCCGGGGGTGCACACGTGGTCGAGAGCTTGAATTCGCTGATGCGCGGGATCAGTGTCAGCGTGGATTCGCGGGCCCTGGTGTAGGCGCCCTCGATGTCGTCGTGCGGCTTCCAGACACGCGGGACTCCGGTGTCGTCGTAGCGGAAGCGGTCCTCAAAGCTCTCGCGAAGTTTGAGCAGCAGGTTGCCCTCGAGAACCTCCTCCTCGACGCGCGACGCGAGCACCGCCCACGCCCGCTTCTTGAGCCTCCACACGCCGAGCGCCGTCTCCTCCTCGGTGGAGTTGAAGCTGCGGCTCTTGACCTCGAACTTCTTGATCGCGTCGTCGACGGTGTCCTTCCACGTCTTCCACACGCGGTCCCACAGCGTCTCGTCCATGCGTTTGAACTCGAGCTCGACGGGCTCGGCGAGCTTGGCCTTGACGTTGCGCTCGAGCCTGGTGACCAGCCGCTTCATCTCCTCGCCCCGCAGCCGCGATGCGATCGCGTCGATATCGTTGCCGAGCATCTCGAGCTCGTCGTCGTGCGACGACCAGGCGGTGCTCTCTCCCGGGATGAAGCACTGATTCGCCTCCTCCTTGAACCTCTCGAGGACCTTGTCCCGCGACTCGGACACGATCTTGGCGAAGTCGTAGGTTGCCGAGGACGAGTCCGACGCGTTGGCCTTCTTGAGCACGTTCGTGACATCTTCGGTGAACTCGGTGACGGCGCGCTTACTCAATGCGCTGAGCTGGCCCACGACGAGTCCGCGCAGCCGCGTCTCGAGAGCGTTGCGGAGATCGGCCCTCTTCCGCTCGAACACGCCCTTGTGGTATCGCCCCCCGGCCTCCTCGAAGCCGTCGACGGCCACCGAGAGCGCCTGCTTCATGGCCGGGCCAAGTCCCTCGAGCACCTTGCCACTCTGCGCCTTCTGCTCGAAGGGCACGATGATCTCGTTAAAACCCGCTGTACAGGTGGCCGCGATCTCGTCGCAGCGGAATTGCGCCAGGAGCTCTTGCTGCGACGGCAGGTCGAGGTCCTTGTTGGTCACGATCTGGTTCCAGATGTTCTCCGCGTACATGGGGAAGCCGTCCGCTGGGATCCTCCTGTGGTACACCGGCAGGAAAATGCCGTCCTGGCTGCCTCCGCCCGGCACGGGTGGCTCCTCGCCCGGGACGCCATCGCGGAACCGTTTCCGCAGCGTCTGCGTCTCGGAGACGAACTTCTCGGGCTGGAGGATCTTGTGGGGCAGCGCGGTGAACTCGAAGTCGAAGAAGTCGGTGATCTGCGAGTCCTCGAGACCGGGAGGTTTCGCAAGTGACGTCCAGATCCGGGTGAGATCGGCGACGAGGGTCTTCGCGAGGTTCTGCAGCGGAGTGTGGCCAATGTGGTCACGGATAACAAAAAAGAGCAGCGACCGGTGCGTGGTACTGGGGACTCGGTCAGCAGGAAGAAGCAGTCGACCCCGCGACGGCGACGAACGCACCTCTGATCCTTCAGGAACAGGCCGAGGTTGACCTCGAACACGGTCTTCAGCAGCCCCATGTTCGCACCCTGGTAGAGTCCGACCTGGTGTTCCCAGATATTGACAATCTGCGCCACGTCAGCATCGCATCAACAGCACCACGTCTCCCCGCAGTGCCTCGCAGACACAGGGCGGTAGTGACGGTCGCGCAATCCCAATCTCACCAGAACCTCGCTCGTAGCCAGCGCGAACAATGCACTCTTGCGCTCGAAATCCTGGTCTTCACCTCGTTCGCGGCCGTCGGTGCCTTCCACATCCATGACCAGGATGTTCCGCGTCATCCCGCTCTCGCTCTGCTGCTCGTCCTCCTTCGCTCGCGACAGCCAGATGCCCTTTGTGGTCTGCTGCCTCGCCGTCTCGTCCATGACGTTGAAGTCGGTGCCGAAGAGGTGGTTCAGCAGCGTCGACTTTCCCGTCGACTGCGATCCAAACACCGCCACGACATGGTAGTTGAAGCCGGCGGCGAGCAGGCCCTGGCTGGAGAGGTAGAGGGGCAGCTTCGGTCTGCAGCGACGGAGCCGGGTCAGCGGTCGCCGGGGGAATCGTCGGCGACGAGGGGACAAACGCACGTGAACTCCTTATTCTCGTCGATGACCTGCACCCCGTGAGAGAGCTGGGCCATCTCTGCAAGGGAGATGTCTTTTATGCCGGCAACGAGGGATTTGTTCATGGTAGCGCTGGAACGACGCCGGTGGCCGTTGACGGCGGCGGACATTGCGGGAGTAACGAACTTGGTCTGAGATTCGGTCGGTGGACGAATCGCAGATCGGTTGGCGATGGCGGGAGGACAAGCTGGTGATAGGACGTGCTGGTCGTCTCGGAGGTGTTGCGGTGCGGTGCGGCGAGCAGTTGAGGTATGTCTGTCGCAGCGAACAGCGAAGTGGCAACAGGGCTAGCAGTAGCGGATGATAGGCCGGCCGCGCAAGGAAGGAGGGATGAAGAAGAGGAAAGGGAGGAACGCGACGGAACGAGGAGGTTGCTTCTCTCCGTGTTGCGGCCGAATCGAATCGGTCTGTCTGTGGGTTAGTTGGGTTGAAGAGTTGGGTGGGCGGGAGAGGAAAGTGTATGGGGAACGGACTGGAAGGGGCAGGCAGAGCAAGGGGCTCTCCTTGTTGCTCGCCTGTCTTTTTTTCCGGCTCGTGCGCGACGTCAGAACAGCCGCCAAGCCTTCGCACTCTTCTAGCAGATATCCGACCAATCACTGTAGCGTCACTCGGCTGCGCAACAACAACACCTGTCCTCTTTTTCCGCTGCTGTTGGCCGACGAGGAGCCAGTCCCATCCGTCCCCCGCACGCGACAGCTGGCAGAGAGCAGGATAGGACGAACGGGCATGCACTGCCGCCCACCAGCGTTCGTCGCTGTCCTCACCGTCGTGCGTGCTGTCCAATCGGCTCAGCTGATTCCATCATCCGCCATCACCCCCAACATCACCATCGGGCTATGTGGATACGTTGTTTCGCAGCAGCGCGCTCATCCCCCCATCTCCCACGCACTCCGGGCGTCCAGTCCCGGCGAGAAACGGATGGACATGAGCCCTACCCCGCCTGATGATGCAAGACCCTGATCACACGCCGGGCGATGTCCCCCTCCGTCCGGTCCGTTATCCGTTTGGCAGTGCGGACGCCACAAGATGTTTCCCGTCCGCTGCGGCTGGATGGACAGATTACCGGGTGGATATATAGACACACCTTGCACTCGCGGTCGGCGTGCCGCTGCCGGAAGTGTCGGTGTCTAGTTGGACAGCTGTCTATGTACGTACTGGTGGTTCGATGTGTCGCACGAACAGGGGCCTGAGACTTGCGTCATTTTTTTTTTGCTTCATCATCGTAGCATTCGACCTGCTAGTATACAGATCATAGCTGCTTACAAACTTCCTCCTCTTACGGCTGGTAAGGCCGTATGCGATCAATGAAGCATCATCGGTTATTTCGTCCTCTTATATAGGTACTCGCCCAAGGGAACGGCCTGCCAGTTGCGAATTGATCTCCATAACAACAACAAAGGAAAGGGAACAAGGAGCCGAAAATAAAATAAAAGAGACTAAGGAAACAGAAAGGAGAGATCACTTCCAACCGCCCTCGCCACAGCCGACCCACCCGCCTCACTGCCCCCCCGGACCCTTCCCCCACTGCTGGACCGTCTTCCTCGGAACGCCGTGGTGGCGGCTGGACGTCGCTCGTCCGCGGAGGACTACGGCAGCGGGCTTCCGACGCCGCCCAGTCTCCATCTCAATCTCACCCCAGAGGGCCTTCTGGGCAGTCCTACACCGGCTGCGGCTCTTGCATAGGTGCTCTCTGGTTTGCCGGGTACCAGAGTCTGACCGCATGTCCAGTCATCGGAGGCCGTTCTGGTGATGGTCGCCATGGCATCCGAGAATATGGTGAGCTGTGCCAGGCGGTGGCGCTTTGTGCGCTCGTTGGCGATGGCGAGTAACTAGCGCCCACACTTTCCGCGTCAAACGCCTCCCGGTTGTACCCCCCCTGTGCGTCTTGACGCCAGCCCAGCTCTCGCCCTTCTCCCTGACGGCCGGGTATCCGCAGGCCCCACCGTCGGTTCGCGAACCGTCCGTCCACACGGTAAGGCCAGGACATGGTGCTTTGGCCACTAGCTCCGCCCAGGAGGCGCCCGAAACGACTGTTTCGGCGTCCAAGGGCTCACGTGCTGGGAGCGGAGCGGTTTCCTCTCTCCGGCCGGCGTAATCGAGGAAGTGGCTTGGGCGTTGGCTAGTGCCAGTGTCCGCGCCCACGGCTTGTTGTCCTGTTGGGAGGCTGACCAGCTAGGGCGGACCGTCTGGCTCTGTTCTGCTGGGCGAAGCCTGGATTCCGCCGTCAGGACGGGAGACTTGCATCTCGGAAGGGGGAAATGCTCCGCGGGCTGCTGTCGAGCGCGGTTCACCAGCGCGTAGATGCCAGACCAGGACGGGAGCGCTATGTACTATTGCACTATGCTCGGCTGTCACGCGCCGAGAGCCTGAAGATTTCCTTCCGAGCGGGACAACCCGGCGGCGGTTGTCCACCAGCCGGCACGCTCCGACGGTTTGAAGAGATTAGATTACGCCGGGGCACATAAGCCCAGCATCGAGTAGGTAGACAACACTAAGTATACAACTCCCCCCCCTTCACGACCAGACCTCGCAGTACCACGCCGAAAACACCGCGTGTTTCGGCCGCTTGGCTAGACCCCGCAGTGCCGGATCGTTCTCGACGTCCTCGACGCTCTCCCACCCAACGATGCGCCCCTCGCCGCCGCCGCCGCCGCCGCCGGCGCGCAGCATGCCGTGGTCGAGCACCTCGCGGTCGGCGCCGGCGCGGACGAGCAGGCGCATCACGTCGTAGTGGCCCGCATACTTCCCTGGGGGTCAGCCTTAAACCCGTATTCGGACCCGATGAAATGCTGCGCGGCGTGGCGGGACGGAGGAGACTTACCCCCGCGAAGTGCAGAGCGGTGCGGCCGCTGTTGCCGGCCTGGGCGTCGATGGCCGCGCGCACGGCGTCCTGCTCGAGCAGCCAGCGCACCATGTCGCTGCGGCCGTGCTTCGCGGCGACCTGCAGCGGCGTGCCGTCCTCGTCGTCCGCGCGCGCCAGGTCGAGCGGCGTGCCGCGTGACTCGGCGACGAGCAGCAGCAGGGTGACAATGGCGACGACGCCGCTCGCGGCGGCGCGACAGAGCGCGCGCTGCAGGTCGGGCAGCCGGGGCGCCTGGCGCGCGTCCGCCAGCAGCACCGCCACGACGAGCGTGTGGCCGTTGCCGGCGGCGGCACACAGCGCCTCGGGCGAGTACTCGGCGCGCGGGTGCGCGAGCAGCAGCCGCACCACTTCGCCGTGGCCGTTGCGCGCCGCCACCGTCAGCGCCGACTGCGTCTTGCCGACGCTCGGGTACAGCTCGGCGCCGTGCGCGAGCAGCACGCGCACCGCGTCGAGGGCGCCGACAGCCGCGGCCGACTGCAACGCGCCGCGGTCGGCGCTGACGGACGTGTGCGGCAGCAGCACGGAGAGGAGGTACGACTTGTTGTGGATGGCCAGGTGCAGCTGGTCGAGCAGCGTCGGGTGCTGTCGGCGCAGCTTCGTGGACGCGAGGAGGCCGAGGGCCAGCGAGCGGCTGCTGTAGAGCACGGCGACGAACGTCTTCGAGCTGACGTTGGAGACGATCTCGAGCAGGAGCTCGAGCGGGAGGCGCGGCGGGAGCGAGGACGCCATCGTGCGGCGCGGGAGCGTGGTTGCGGGGGGCGTGACGGGGCGTGACGGGGCGTGACGGGGAGTGACGGGGAGTGACGGGGAGTGAAGAGGGAGGAGCGAGCGAGGAGGGCGATTGATAAAGGGGGAGATATGGCTGGCGCTCGAGGGGGTGGCACGCGCTCTCGGGCTGCTGAGCACATCCAGCGTCGCGCGCTGGGGGCTGAGGATTCCGTCACGCATGGGTGGGGGCCGTGAGCCCCCGATCGAGCAGATGCTGCCGACGCTGGGCGTGGCGCGTCCGCAGAGGACACGTAGGCGCTCGGAGGCAGCGTGTCCACCGCAACGCCGGCGCGGAGGCGACGTCGATGCGAGAAGCGCAGCGCTGAATCCAGCAACATCTTCGCGGTATGCGCGCGAGCTGTGCCTCCTAGTTTTTCCCCCTTTTTTTCCTGTGCTGTTTCGTGTTGATGTAGAGTACATTGACTCCCGACTGTCTTCGTCCACTCGGCCGTGCGGCGCAAGGCGACATTCCATGACTCCCGGTTTTTTTTCCCGGAGGCATTGCGACTCGATCCGGTGGTACCGAACTCCTTCCTACTCCTTCCTACGCTTCCTACTCCTCCCTACTCCACCCACTCCCTTGCACTCTGGCGCAGCTCGTCCCAGCCCAGCGCGGGGGGTGCACGTGGTGCGGACAACTTCACGCCTCTCCGTGGGAACGGAGCTGCGTGTTCGCACCGCCCGCCTACCGACCACGAGAAAAAGAAAGGCATCGCATGTCGACGACGCCGCGGAGGAGGTGAGTGAAGCCATTTGCACCGACGCTCCCTGACTGCCACGTTCCGCTCACATTCCTGCGTGCGCCAAGTCGGTGATTCCTCCCACGTCTTTGGTCGGCGCGTCCGCCCACATCTACGGGGCTGCGGGGCTGCGGCGGGATCGTGCACAGTCCTGCAGAGTGTCGACGAACCACTGGCACGCCAACCACCGACTCCGGCAGGATCGCGGCGCGACATCGCTGCTCCTTGCCGCTTCCACAGCGCGAGAACACCACGCGCGTTGATCGGCGGGCCACACGCTGGTAGCACTCCTGCCGGCCGAATGGCGGTGGTGGCCCTTGGAGCGTGCTGGTTGCGCGGGGCGGGGCGACACGGCGGGGCCAAGTTGGCGACGTCGTGACGAGGACGGGAGGTTATGGTTGCGACATCGCAGGGCGCTCGCAGGCCCATGTCGCGGCGGGTATCCACGATTCTGTTCGGCGTCTGCGGATAGGACGGCGGGGTCTGGCCGCCGGTGAGGGCTTTTGTTCTCGCCGCGCAAGGACAGGATACCGCAATCGCCGGGCTGGGTTCCGCCAATGCCACGGCCTGTGCCTCACGCAGTGAGCGGAGGAGCAGAAGCCGAGATCGATAGCACGGCTGAGGATGCTGCCCGGAGGCGCTACTCACAGCGGTTGTCCACCTCCGGCTCTCGTCCGAATGGCGTGCGCCTGGCAGTCGGGGGGTTTCACGCCCGTGGCCACGAGACGGCAATCGCGTGTAAGGGCATCCGGCCACGCCTGACGAGTTTCGGTGCTCTTGTCTCGACTGCCACCAGTGCACGGAAGGCGATTCTGGTTGTCCGCACGCCTGAAGAACACAATAAACTACACATCGCTGTTGCGCGGGGGCTGGCCCCGGAATGGCGATCTCCAGCGGTCGAGAAGGCAGCGGGTCCAGGCCTTCGTGTGAGCAGCACAAACAGCACCGTCTTCGCCAGCACCCGGAGCACCCACCGCAGAGCAGCGCAGCTGTGCGCGGTTAGTGCGACGAGGCGTTCGTACGAGAGGCTGGGGAGGGGGGGGAGGGCTTACTGGAATCCGCACGGGGGGAGGATGGCGACTCATCGCACCGCAGGAGTCGCACGTTGGATGTCGTACATTGGGGGCACAGCCGGATCGTCGGTCACGCGTCCCGCTGCGGAGTCTGTCTCCGGCAGTGTTTCGGCCAGCGTAGGCACGTCGCTCGACTAGAGCCAGCTGGTCGTCGCCGGTGGATGCGCGTCGTGGGATGCGACGCCGTCTATCTATATCTATAGTTGCCGTCGCTTGAGGCGATGCCTGCCCTGCGCTGCGCTCTAATTCGGCGATGCTGATTGGGCGCCTTATTCGGCGAAGGCGGATCTCCCTTGCAAGCCCCACCCGAGTGCGGGGTGCAGTCATGCCACGCCCCGCATAAATAGCCAGCTCCGCGCCGGGGGAAAGAGAGACAGCACGAGACTGCAAGAGACTGCAACAGACGGCAATCAACAGACCTCCGCCCAACCCGAGATAAAAATGCCCGAGCTCACCAAAGTCATGGCCGTCCCCATCCTGCCCGGCCTCAAGGGCACCGGCGAGCACGACCACTGCCCCGCCAGCGCCAACCACGGCCTCCCCGGCGCGTGGTGGGGCAAGCACGTCGAGGATCCGACCAAGAGCACCATGTTCGTCAGTGCGTGCGCCCCGTCCGTCCGGCCGTCCCGTTCCCCCCGCTGACCCCGCTGCCGCGCAGACTACGAGACGCCGGACGCGTACGCGGCCTTCCAGCGGTCGGCAACGTGCTGCCCGGAGCTGCAGAAGGCCGTGTCGGTGCCACACGAGGCCACGTACGACGCCGCGCTCAGCCCCGCGGCGGCAAACGTGCTGGGCTCGGCGCCGATCGTCGAGGTCGCGCGCTTCCGCCTCAAGCCCGAGACCAGCCGCGACGCGTGGCTCGCCTGCATCGCAAGGGGCACGCAGCTGCTCGCGAACGACGCCGGCTGCCGCGGCTACGCCGCCGGCTTCGTCGAGGGAAAGCGCGAATTCCTTGTCCTCGTCGGCTGGGACTCCGTCGACGCGCACAGCGCCTGCGTCGCCAAGCAGAAGGTGGACCCCGCCGCGCCGCTCCACGAGTACGACACGATGGCCGACGGCGTCGAAATGTACCACGTCGCGATCAGGGAGGTCATGCCGGGCATCAGCAGGCACTAGGCGTGGCGGATGCGAGGGCGGACGGACGGGCGGGCGATACAATGCACTTCTCCATCACTCATTTTTTCGGGTGTTTTCCGCGTAGACTCGTGTGGGTGACGACGTCCGTGTCTGCGAATATGATAAGCCGGCCCCGCCGCCAAGGGGTGGAGTCTACTTAAAGATAGAGTTGTGCCGCTTGGCTGGCGATCAAACTGTCAGACAAGGAGCTAGCCCTGTCGTGGCGGCCACGAACCAGTGCTCCACCAAGCCAACTCCCCAGCCGAAGTGCCGGTCGTGGATCAGCTCACTCTTGGCAAGCCTTCCCAAACGCAAAACGTAGGCTGCAATTCTGCTCCATTGCCCCCTCCTCT
>Ga0307508_10000972_pt1 | contig 33346 bp, 39 predicted proteins | sample 9_EM_MG_FD_203089 | JGI IMG/M metagenome (GOLD analysis project Ga0307508, IMG submission 203089) | Populus trichocarpa ectomycorrhiza microbial communities from riparian zone in the Pacific Northwest, United States - 9_EM | ecosystem: Host-associated > Plants > Roots > Unclassified | place...
GTTCTTCAGCCTTCCCCCAATCCCCGACCTTGCTCCCACCACCTCTCTGGCCTGATCGCCATCGGGCAGACTGAGTAGCCGTAGGCCGAAGCGTCGTTGCCGATTCTCAAGTTGTGCTGTTGCCGGTTTAAGCCCTGACTCCATCGCTAGTGCTCGGCAGTTGGTTGTTCGGAAGCATCCTGTGACTGCCCAGGCCTGCTTGTTCACCTCTTTCAGTAGCTCTTCGGCTCTTCCTATGGTGCCGTCCACCCTGTCGCCCTTCCACCATAGTTCCGACCCGAACATGGCAACTGACTAGATGCACACTGTCATAACCTTGCGGCAGTTAGCTGGCGAGAGACCCATCTGTCCAGTAAGCTGGCGAAGCTGTTCCATGGCCTTCTTTCCCTCTTTAAGCCTAACTGCGTGATGTTCCATAAGCGTGAGCTGGGAGTCTAGCCAGACTCCTAGCCAACGGGTTGCTTTGGAGTTAAAGGGGATGTCGCTGGTCACCACACAGATGGTGGCAGTCGGAGCGCCCTTCTATTTCCGGAAGAGGACACCTTCCGTTTTTCCCTGGTCGAACGCCACTCCATTATCCTTTGCCCAGTCTAGGGACACAGCTGCTGCTTCCGCCAGCTTTGCGGCCACCTCCTCCTCATTCTCTGCCTTCACCCACCATCCAATGTCGTCTGCAAATGATAGGCCCTGGACATCCGGTACTGCTCTCTCCACCTCGTTGAAGAAGCCGGACAGGTAGGTGACAAACAGAATAGGGGCCACTGGTGACCCCTGTGGGATCCCGGTGTCGATCGGGCTGACCTCCCCGGCCTCGCCATCCAGCACGAGTTTGACCTTTCGGCCTGTCATGAAGTTGTGCGTCCATCAGATGAGGTCCGGCTCCAGCTCCAGTGCTTCCATGCGCTTGCCAAGGAGCGTCTTGTTGACGTTGTTAAACGCCGACTTGACATCCATAAATAACGCTCCCGCTATCTTCTTTTCTCCCCACACCTGCTGGGTTCGGTTCATGAGCATCGCGACTGCATCGATGCATGACCTTCGCTTGCAGCAGCCGTACTGTCCTTCGTGCAGCACCTTCTTTCGTTCCAGGTGGTCAGCGATCAGGTGGCCTGCCATCCGTTCCACAAGCTTGCTGATGACATCCAAGAGGTAGATCACCCGATAGGCCCGTACCTTCGAGTAGTCGGGCTTTCCGGGCTTTGGAATAACGATTCCTTTGGCTGTTTTCCAGAGTTTGGGGTGATGGCCCAGCCGGATGCAGGCTCTGACTAGCTGTACGATCCGCTGTCGGTCCCATTCCCAGAAGACTTTCAGGATGTCCGCCGAGATAGGTCATCTCCCGGGGCTGACGAATTGGCCGACTATCCGAGTAGCTCCCCCACCACTTCTTCGTTAACCCGTTCAAGCAGTCCTTTTATGCTGCGCTGGGATGATCTAGTACGCACAGAGAAGAAGGAAGAGAAGACTCTATACAATAGACATGTGCTCCTTTCTATCACGTCTGGATACGTGCAGTTTCTGCACATACCTCCACCCCCCCTATCTGCAACAAACCCGAACAGTCCCAACCATTGGATGGTATACGCCTATAGAAACATCATGGATGCCATGAAGAGCAACAAAAAACGTCACATTGGCCTAAATGCCTACTTGAGGTGAAGCAACCGCGATACGATATTGTTACCCCATTCGATCTGTTATTTGTGGATTCTATTCAAAAGCACCAACCTCTGCATCGGGAAAAAAAATGTGCGTCCGGATGCAAAGGCTGCGTCCTGACGCACCAGGCACTCGGGACGCTCTGGACACACCCTGGCAGCGCACATACCGCTCCCAACGCAAAACGCACAGGCAATGTGAATTCGGATGCAGCTCGCCACGGCACCATGCGCCTGGACGCAGCTCGCCACGGCATCTGCTTTCCAGACGGAGCGTGGCAGGGCATTTTCGTTCTGGACGCACAGTGTCAAGGCATTTTCCTTCTTGACGTACGGTGTCAGGGCATTTTCCTTCTGGACGCAGCCGTGTCAGGGCATTTTCCTTCTGGACGCAGCCGTGTTAGGGCAAATGGCATCCGGTCGACACATGTCATGGCACCGTGGTTACGCTGGCTGTCAAGGCACGGAACATCGCAGCAAATACTCGCGTCGCATTCAGAAACACGCAGCGGGTTCCAGGCATAGTGACTCAGTCCAGTTCTATTCTTTATATCTAATGTACATCTATATATGCTACTACCACACTTCGTGTTTCCAGCACAAGCACCCAGCGTCACATCCATCGCCGCTGTTTTTGACGCGCGTAGCATTGCTCTGAGTGTCGGAAACAAAGAAAAGTTGGCAAATACGACACGACGCGATGAGCCCGACGCGATGAGCACAACGCGATGAGCCCGACGCGAGGAGCACGACGACTATGAGGAGGATGGCAATGAGGACGCCGGTGGCGTGGACGGTAGCAAGTTGGACACGGCGAGTATGAGAGCGAGTAAGACGTGACGAGTACGGGAGCGAGTAGGACGCGATGAGTATGAGAGCGAGTAGGACGCGGCAAGGACGATAGCGAGTAAGACGCGGCAAGGACGATAGCGAGTACGACGTGGCGAGTATGATGGCGAGCTTTATGGTATGGTTAGCACAGCTCTCAGAGTGACAGAGACACAGGGAAGTTGTAAATTACACAGTGACGAGTCGATGTCAATGAGGGTGCCGGCGGCGAGGACGATAGCTAGTTGGAGGCGGCGACCACGATGGCGAGCTTTGTGGCATGGTTAGCACAGCTCTCCGAGTGACAGGAACAGCGGCGGGGAGTGGTACAATACGAGGTGAGGAGTACGATGTCAATGAGATTGCTGGCAGCGAGAACGATAGATAGCGAGTAGGACGCGGCGTGTATGATGTCAATGCAAAGTGCCAAGCCATTACCAACAGTTGCGCTTACGCAAGGTTCGGCGTCCTCATTGCTCCTAGACCCCTTTTTTCTTTATCAGCAAAAACTCAAAAAATGCTCCCAGTGCTCCCAGTGCTCCTGTAAGCTTTATTAAGCTTTATTAAGCTTCTGTAAGAGAGAAGTTATATTTTGCTCCTGTAAGGATTTGGAAAAAAATAATCTCATTTATTTCAACTAAAACACTGAGAAACGAAATTTAAAATTTGTGTCTCACTTGGAAAAAAAGCAATATACCTCAACTTTTCATTTTTTTGCTGATGTTCTCCTTTCACCTCGTCCTAGATACTCGTCGTCGTCCTTCGCATTGCCATCATACTCGCCGCCATCAAATTAATGATATCTTATTCGTCGACATTTTCCTCATCAACATTTTCCTCATCAACATCTTACTCGTTGCGCCATTCTTGCTACGTTACTTGCCGCCATCCTCACTGCCATCAAACACATCGACAACCTCCTCAACGACATCATACTCGTCACATCGTATTGTACCATCTCCCACCGCTGTTCCTGTCACTCGGAGAGCTGTGCTAACCATGCCACAAAGCTCGCCATCGTGCTCGCCGCCTCCTACTAGCTATCATCCTCGCCGGCGGCACCCTCATTGACATCGACTCGTCACTCTGTATTCTACAACTTCCCGGTATCTCTGTCACTCTGAGAGCTGTGCTAACCATGCCATAAAGCTCGCCATCATACTCGCCGCGTCGTACTCACTATCGTCCTCGCCGCGTCTTACTCGCTATCGTCCTGGCCGTGTCCTACTCGCTCTCATAGTCGTCACGTCCTACTCGCTCCCATACTTGTCACGTCTTACTCGCTCTCATACTCACCGTGTCCTACTCGCTATCGTCCACGCCGCCAGGCGTCCTTATTGCCATCCTCCTCATAGTCGTCGTGCTCATCGCGTCGTGCTCATCGCGTCGTGCTCATCGCGTCGTGCTCATCGCGTCGTGCTCAGCGCGTCGTGCTCATCGCGTCGTGCTCATCGCGTCGTGCTCATCGCGTCGTGCTCATCGCGTCGTGCTCATCGCGTCGTGCTCATCGCGTCGTGCTCATCGCGTCGTGCTCATCGCGTCGGGCTCATCGCGTCCTGCTCATCGCGTCGGGCTCATCGCGTCGTGCTCATCGCGTCGGGCTCATTTCGTCAGGTCGTATTTGCCAACTTTCCTTTGTTTCCGACACTCAGCAATGCTACGCGCGTCAAAAACAGCGGCAATGGATGTGACGCTCGGTGCTTGTGCTGGAAACGCGAAGTGTGGTAGTAGCATATATAGATGTACATTAGATATAGAGAATAGAACTGGACTGAGTCACTATGCCTGGAACCCGCTGCGTGTTTGGGAATGCAACGCGAGTATTTGCTGCGATGATCCGTGCCTTGACAGCCAGCGTAACCATGGTGCCATGACACGCGTCGTCCGCATGCCATTTACCCTGACACGGCTGCGTCCAGATGGAAAATGCCCTGACACGGCTGCGTCCAGAAGGAAAATGCCCTGACACGGCTGCGTCCAGAAGGAAAATGCCCTGACACAGCTGCGTCCAGAAGGAAAATGCCCTGACACAGCTGCGTCCAGAAGGAAAATGCCCTGACACCGTGCGTCCACAACGAAAATGCCCTGCCACGCTCTGTCCGGTAAGCAAATGCCATGGTGTACTGCGTCCGGACGCACGGTGCCGTGGCGATCTGCGTCCTAGTTAAGCAGCTTGCCTCTGAAACGTCCAGAGCGTCTAGTGCGTCCGGACGCTAAGGACGCAAATTTTTTTTTTTCTGATGTGATTGCACGTGACCATACGGCGAAGATACTGCAAAGGTTCTGCCACAGGTCTCTCAGCATTTATGAAGCGCCGGATGGAATGCGTCTTAAACTGCCATCAGTACCTGATGGACCAGAGTACTACACGATACCGGAAGTCAAATCATCATTATATGTTCTATGTATTTTCGATGTGGACGAGACGACAATTGATGGGACAAGCAGGCTGGTAGACCTGCTGATGGAAGAGCTCAATATTACTGCTGAAGAGCTGAAGGATCGTCATGTGGATATGGTTGGTAATCAACTATCCAACGCACGGGTGAGGAGTTTGCAGCAACTTCGTCTCAGGGATTACTCTGAACATCGTATGGCTTTCGCAGGAATCAAATCAGGAAACTTCCACGTTTGTCTAGCTTTCATTGACGCAATCTTTCAGTGCAACTGGGGACGTAAGGACCGCAGAGATCCGGGCTCATTGTCCAGATTCGTGAACGTATTAGGACGCAGTGCAGTTAATGAGAATATTCCGGACTTCAACATGTGTAATCGATTCGTCCTACAAGTTTTTGATGCTCATGTTTTGGCGGCATTGATTACAATCGCAAACGAGTGGTCTGTGTCAGTGGGACAAGGGCGAGTGAAGACGGTGAATCAGTTATGCAAGGCGGTAGAGCAGAATGACTGGGTGGGTTTGTTGGAGGAAATGGTACGACGGTTCTTTCTGATGAGCAAGGCACACTTCTTCAGGTCGAACTGTAAGGCTACGGTACTACAGGCATACTTGGCAAAGACAGCGGAGATCATGGCAAAGAAGAAAAGCGAGCGCACTGCACAGGAAATCGAATTCTCAACTGCGAAATACAAAGAGAAGCATATTGCGGAGAGGTGCTTAGAGTCCCGAGACGTCGTATACGATAATGCTTCGATCATGCTACAAGAAATCCTTGTCTATTAAGACTTCCATGATGCGATGCGTGGTGGCCATTCAGGGCGGATGGAGAAGGACTTGGAGATTGCCATGGTTATGTTTGCTGGTTGCGGCAAGTCGAACTATGCCAAAGAAATGATGGAGCAACAGATAGACCGACTGAGAGTTTGGACACCTGAGCACGCATATCTCGTGTGGTCAGGAACAGCGGCTCCTCCCCAGCACCCAGTGCCTACGCCTCCACCCTGCGCTTCTCTTCCCGCTCGTGGCACTCCCAGAGCTCCCATTCCGACGCCTCGCTCCCTGCGTCCGCTTCTCCTCCTGCAGGCGACACTATTCTTCCCATTTCTGTTGCTGTGAGAAAGTCTAGTAGCGCCTGACTGCACCTCTGCTCAGCGAAGAGCTCATGCGCCCTCCATCGCCGCTTCCCTCTCCCTGTCTCCTTGTAGACCTCCCTCCACAAGGTCTTCTGCTGCTCCTTCCACCTTGGGCACCACTTGAGGAGGTGGTCCCTTATCTGTGTGGGGCACCGGCACCACCAGCACTGGGCCTCGGGGCGGACCTTAGCCCAGTGCAGGTATTGTACTGTGCGGGCGTGTCCCGTCTTCAGCTGGTAGAATCTCAAGGCAAGCCTCTTGGTGCTGTCGGCCACCACGCTATCGGGTTTCTGGCTCTTCGGCATGCAGTACTTCGTCTTTCAGGTCCGGCCTCCAGCCCACTGATGTGCCTCCGCCCACTTTTTCTCTGAGATTTCCCGCTTGAGGCTGGTAAGAGATCGTGGGAGAGGTGCCTCGCGCACCTTCGTTAGGCCTGAGGAGCTCAGCCACTCCACCCCACGGGTGTTCGGCTCCCCTGCTGCAATCTTTGCCCACTCGTCGGCCTTCTCGTTGCCAACGACTCCCTTGTGGGCTGGGCACAATCAGATTTCGGTGACGATACCCTTCCTGGCCCTGCGCAGTGTGACCATGTGTTTCCGTGCCTGAAGGGTGTACTGTTGCCCGGGGCCAGGCTCGTCTGATGCCATCCGTCTGATGGCTGCCTGTATGTCCGAAAAGATGGTGACTCGTTCCGGGGTTGAGCTTCTTTGCGCTGCCAGTTCCAGTGCATGGGCCAGAGCGGCGCACTCTGCATCATAGGCCTCTTGGTTGTTGCCCATATGCACTTTGGCGCCTGCCAAGTCAGGCCCCGCCTCCACACCACCGAGTACCCGGTAGCCCCATCATCGAGTCGTGAGCCGTCTGTGAACATGGTCAGCCCGGGACAGGTCCTCTCTGCTTCTGCTTTTGCCTCGGCTTCCTCCTCTTGCAGTAGCTCTGCCTCGAGGGTTTCCGGCTCTTCCAGTAGGACTGTGCTCTCAGTTGGTTTGCCGTGTGCAAGGGCATTTGTGAGCTGCCTCCAGATTCCTGTTGGGGTTCCCACCACCTGCCGTGCCTGGTCCCCCAGGGGTAGGCTCAGCAGCCGTAGTCCAAAGCGCCCCTGTCAGTTCTCCAGCTGTGCAGTTGCTGCTCTGAGACCCGACTCCACCGAGAGGGCTCCCAGATTGGTCGTCCGGAAGCATCCCGTTGTTGCCCGTGCTTCCTGGTTGATCAGCCACTGGATTTCCTCCGCCTGCCCTTGTGTTCCAGTGGCATGGTCTCCTTTCCACTACAGCTCTGCGCCGAACATGGTGGCTGACTGGATGCACGCTGTCATAACCTTCCTACAATTGGCTGGTGTGAGTCCCATTTGCCCTGTGAGCCACCGGAGTCTTGTCAGAGCCTTTCTGCCTTCGTTCATTCGGGTGGCATGGTGTTCCTTTAGGCAGAGCTGGACATCGAGTCAGATACCTAGCCACCTGGTCGCCTCCTTGTTGAACGGGACGCTGTTAGTGCCGACTGCCACTGTTGCCCTAGGTGCTGACCGTTTCTTGTGGAACAGTGCTGCCTCCGTCTTGCCAGAGTCAAACGCTACTCCGTTCTCCGCCGCCCATCCAATCGCAGCCGCTGCCGCCGCCGAGCGCTTTGCTGCCACTGCCGTATTGTCTGTGCCGTCCGCCCACCAGCTTATGTCGTCCACGAAGGACAGGCCGTGGATACCTGGTATGGCTTCCTCCACCTCGTCGAAGATTCCTGACAGATAGGTGGTGAAGAGGATTGGCGCCACTGGGGACCCCTGGGGGATTCCTGTATCCACTGGATTCACCTCGCCCGTCTTGCCGTCCAGAACGAGTTTCCCCTGGCGGTCTGACATGAAGCTGCTGGTCCATCGGATGAGGTCTGGCTCAATCCCCAGTACCTGCATGTGCTTGCCCAAGTGCATTTTGCTAATATTGTTGAATGCTGACTTGACGTCCATGAACAGTGCACCTGCCACCTTCTTTCCTGCCCACGTCTGCTGGGTGCAGTTCATCAAGACTGCCACTGCATCCACACAGGATCGTCGCTTGCGGCACCCGTACTGACCCTCATGGAGGGCCCGCTTGCGATCCAGGTGGTCGGCTATCAGATGGGCTGCTGTTCGCTCCACCAGCTTGCCGATGACATCCAGAAGTGAGATCACTCTGTACGCTCTCACCTTGGTGTATTCTGGCTTCCCGGGCTTTGGGATGACTACCCCCTTTGCCGTCTTCCATATCTTCGGGTGGTAGCCGGTCCTGATGCATGCTAGTACCAGTTGCATGATCCGCTGTCGGTCCCACTGCCAGAAGACTTTCAAGATGTCCGCCGATATCCTGTCATCGTCTGGTGCTGCTGTGTTGGCTGCCTTGGCCAGCAGGTAGCCGACTAAGTGAACATCAACCCGCTCAAATGCCCGCCCACCCGCCGATGGCTCATACGTGCCCAGCAGCCACTTCGGGAAGTGCCCTTTGAGGATTGCCGCCTCCCTATCCTCCTGTCTCTCCGCAATGTTGCCCTCTCCGTCTACCAGTACCTGTCCCGTCCGGTCGAGCCTGAGTGCAGTATAGTTCGCTGCTGTCCACACCTCCCTCTCCTTTGCCTCCTGGGAGGAACTTGTTCCAGCATTCCTTCTTGGCCTTGCGAATGGCCCGCCGCAGGTTGCATCGAGCATCCCGTGCGTGTCCTATACCTGCCGGCCATCGTCTGGCCCTGCCCAGCTGCTTCTGTAGCTCCGCCAGCTCTTCCGTCCACCATGGCTTTGATCTGCTGCACCACCTCTTCGCCCTGGCGTGGCTATTGAGCGTTCCTACCATGGCCTCCCGTAACGCCACTGCTACTTCCTCCACCTGCTCCACTGAGCTGGTGTCGTCGAGTGCTGCTGTTTCCTTCCCCGATCTTAGGTAGCATTGGTGGGCAGCCACTTCCTTTTCCCTCGTAGCTTTCTGCTCTTCTTCGCTCTTTCCGGCCCCACTCCAGCCACTGATGTCCCACCCCGTGACCTCCTTGCTGCTGTCTTGGCTGTTTGGGGTCCCTCCAAGAATTTCCCACATAATGACCTCATAATCCAAGCCGGTCGCTTCTTCGCTGTCGATACTCCAGTTGAGTTCGACACCAGGTGAGGAGAGCGTGAGGTCGATGATTGAGTGGTTGTCACCACCCACCCGGGTCGCCTTCTTGGAGTTCCACACTACCAGGGAGTGGTCGCTTATGAGGTTCCCCCAAAATGGCGCATTCTGTCTCGACGTTGCCCTCCCGTTCCACATCTGGCTGTGGGTATTCATGTCCCCCGCGATGATCACCTGGCTGTGCCTTGTAATGGCCTCCCAGTTCACCCACTGGGCCAGCCGCTCTCCACTTCCCCACTGCCGCCTGCAATCATACACGTTAACAATGATGATCGAGGCACCACTTGGAGGCTTGACCTCCAGGGCCTGCGCATAGTTTGCGCAGTCTCGGGTCAGGTCCTTCAGCTCTGTTACCTGGCACTGAGACTCCTGGTTGATTGCCACCCAGCACTTGGCTGCCTTGCCCTCCTTCCCTCTAATAAATCGGAAGCTAGGGTGTGACCTTGTGCTGTCCTTCTCTGTCTCCCCGCGTGGTTCCTAGATCAGAACCAGATCTGCTCCCTTCTCCACTGTCGTCTCCAACACCGCCTCCAATACTTGTCCCCCCCTGGCGCAGTTATGCGGGAGTGCCAACAGCTTGGGAGCCTGTAAGCCCGCCATCAGACGGCTACGGGTGGGGCGGTGCCACTTGGTTCCATTCCAGTTGCCGTTACCTCCATTACATCTTCTGTCCAGTCGGGAGAAGTCTCTGCCGGCTCGCCTCCTGGGACCCAGTTCAGACAGGCTGATCCGCCAGAGCTGCAGGTTGCTGCTGGGGGCGTCGGCTGCGCTGTTTCCGCATGGGCTGTACCGTTTCGCCTGCCCCAGGCAATCTCGAAGGCGGCCTGCTTTGCCTGGCACCTGGCGTCCTGGGCCGGGTGTCTGCCCCACAGTTCGGGCACTTCATTTCTGTGTGGGGGCAGACCTTCCCGACCTTGCCGCACGTTGCCAGGTGACACCGGTGCTCCTCGGTCCTGTGGCTGTCCCCACAGATAGTGCAGGTTGCTACGCCTCGCTGGCGCCGGAACTCTGAGTGTCCCCACCACCCACACGCGCCACACAGGGTGTTGGCTTTGTCCGGGATGTAGGAAAGGGCATGGAACCTGTTGCCTGCTACCGACATCTCCACCAACAGCTTTTGGGCCGCCGGCTTGCCTGGCACCTTGAAGATCACCGATGCCGCATTCTTCGGGTGTCGGCCAGCCTGGTAGTGGCGCTCGATGGTGCTTACTGCCCGCATCCACTTCATTGAGAGGGGGGGTACCACGACTCCTGGGTTCTCCGCTTTGATCTGCTCTCTGAGCTCCGCAAGCCCGTTGGGGTGCTGGTACCGGTCATAGGGCACCAGAATCTTGAGCTCCGCCAACGTCTCATTCGCGACAACATTGATGATAGCTCTGTCGGCTTTACGGGCCGCTTCCAGGACCTACTTCTTAAACCAGAGGAGCATCGCCGCTGACACCCCAAAGCACACAGTTGTTGACAGCCTTCCCTGCACCGAAATTCTGAATCCCTCGGTCCGGACGTGCGCCGGGGCCACCTTGCTGAGCGCGATGTTGACGAACACCGCCGCGCTTGCCGCCACCGCTAGGTTGATCTGCGGCGCCCCTGCCACTCGCTCAAACAAAATTCCGTGCTCGTTGCATGGAATCGACCCCTTGATGGGCTCCAGCTCCGTGGGCTCCCGTTCTGGCTTCCCGTTCCGGCCCACCCGCTTGAAGTCCAACTGGGGGAGGGCCGCCGCCACCGCCGCCCTTGGCGCCCAGTTACCCTGCTGCTGCTGCTGCTGCAGCGCCTGCGACGACGCCTATTTCTGCTGGTATTGCTGCTGAAGATGCTGCGGCCACTGTTGCTGCTGCCACCCGGGCAGGCGAGGCTGTTGCTGCTGCCGGCACTGCTGCTGCTGGCGCTGCTGTTGCGGTGATGCCTCGTGACTGCGAGCCCAATCCTCCACCCACTAGCTTCCCAGTGCCTGCATTCCTGCCATGTAGGCAATCCTCTGCCTCACGGCTACCTCCTCGATGGCGTTGGCGTCGTCTGCCAGGTTCCAAATCGGCCTGGCTGCGACGCTGTATGTCTTCCCCTCCACCTGGCTCAGTTTCCCTTCCTCCCATCGTGTGACACTGGGGTTGTATCGTAACCAGAGTGTAATGGAATCAAAGGTAATCAGGCTACTCTTTGGATAATTCACAACGGAATAATCTTAGATCTTGTGTGTGGGTTTCAGGGGTAGTGTTCGGTCTGTCTCCTCTTCTTTTCGGGAGGAAAGAGTCTGGTTATATATTACTTTTGGGGTGTCGTGAGATCTGGTGACTCGGGCTAACTATTCCTCCGAGGCTTTCAACCCCGTGGGTAACTCATTGGTCCTGGCAGGGTGTGGATAAGGAGAGATGAGCTTTGTCGGTTTCGCACCGCAGGGTCTTCCCGCGGCCGCGCGGGGTAACCGCGCCAGACTTTTTCTCGTACACCTTTCTGGTGACGTGGCAGCTCCCTTTCGGGGAACCTGCCCAAGTCCGCCGGTTTCCACTCGTTTGCTTCCCCGCAACCCCCTCAACTCCCGGAGTTAGTTCCCTTACGTCCGGTCTCTGTCGTAAGTTCTAACTCCGTTCCTTATCTCCCTCCTAGACTCTCAGAGCCGATCTTTCCTGAATAGCCAACTACCGCGTCCTCATCTCGGTGCGTACCTCCCCAAGGATCCGTGCTGACCCATGATAATGTTCCAGTGTAACACTACCTCCCCCTCTTCTTAGCTTCGTCCCAAAGCTAATGAGTGTTTTTCCCGAGTAGCCCGTCTCTTTCTGGCGATTCTTTTCGGTCATGATACTTGCCGCTGAATGCAGTCCTCCACCACTGCATCCCTCCCCATCGTTGGCCAGCCGGTTTGGCACCGGGGAGCCTCCGACGATGGGGCCCTCAGCGTAGGCCGGTACGTACTCTTACTGATCGGGTCATGTTGAATCGTACTCGCCGCCGCGCTGCGTCAAGGCTTGGCCGGCTCGGTGAGGTTCTGGGGTCGCAGTTGGCACAGGGAATCGGGAGAGGCATGGTGTCCTTCGTGCTAGTGACCCGTTTATTCGGCAGTGACTGCGCCCACATCCTTCCGGAGGGAGACTAGTATGCTGGAGCAGTGACAGCGCTGTTGGGGACTCACTTCACCGCTTAGGTGCCATCGGCGCCGGTTCCGTCGGTTCGAGTCGGTCGCCAAGAGGTCGATACGTCTGTTCTGAACGGTTTTCCTGATTCTCAACAGTTTCGGTCGCGTGCACTCTTTGTCGGGCACCGGGTCAGCGGCTTTGTCGTGGTTGCCTGAGAAGCGGGTCTTTTCTTCGTTCTTACAGTTTTTCATTCCGTGTGCGAGAAGAAGTCCTCTAACCCCTTCATCCCTACTACCGCTCATGCTTCGTCGGGCCCTTTTATGGACATCCCGCCTAGGCGTCGGTGAGCCGATAGTCCCTCGGCGCGTCTGGATTTCGTCGGTGAAACTCCCGGAGTTTCTCCAGACCGCCTACCGAAAAGTTGTCAAATGGTTCTTCCGTCCAGTCTTTACGTTCCGGATAGTCGAGCCATTTGACAAGGTAAAGGATTTGTTTGTTATTTCCCCGGCCACGCTCCGCCGAAGACATAACTTCTTCCACATCATATTCCTCCGATTGTTCGACGTCGTCTGCTTCCCGCAGTACGTTCGAGGGGTCCGGAGGTGCTCAATGCTCGCTGGTTCAATAGGGTTCGAGTAGCGAGACGTGGAAGACGATGTGAATCTTCCACTTCCAAGGCAGCGTGAGGCGGACGGCCAGCGGGGAGACGATTTTCTCGATTTGAAAAGGACCATGATTCTTGTGGTTCAGTTTTCTCGAGGGGCGGCGTGTTTTGATGTTGCGGCCATTGAGCATTACCAGGTCCCCCACCCGGTATGCAGGAGGTTCCTTTCGCTCTGGGTTTGTATACCGCCGCATCCGTTCCTGCGCTTCTCCTAACCCTTTCGTTGCTTCTTTGTGCACCGCCTGCATCCAGTGGGCGTATGCCGTGCTGGCCAGGTTAAGGGGTTCCGTGGATGCGGGGCCTACCGCCATGGTGTGAAAGCCGTAGTTAGCGTAGAACGGTGACATGCCGTTACCTGTGGTGGCCGAGTTATTGTATGCGAAGTCAGCCATCGGTAGCAGACGTTTCCAGTTATCTTGTTCCTTATTGACGAACGCCTGTAGATAGGCCTCAATTGTCTGGTTGAGCCATTCTGTCTGTCCGTCGGTCTGCAGGTGGAACGCTGTGGACATGCGAGGCCAGATTCCCGAAAGCCGTAGGAACTCCTGCCATACTTCTGACGTAAACCGTGAGTCTCTGTCCGACACAATGTCAGTGGGTAGCCCATGGTGTTTCCATATTTCCCTGGCGAAGATGATTTCTAGGTCTGCTGCCGTCTTTTCCCGGAGTGGTATGAAGTGTCCCATCTTTGTGAATCGGTCGATTACTACCCACAGCTGATAACATCCTTCTGAGAGTGGGAGTTCCGTGATGAAGTCCATCGCGATTGATTGCCACCGCGCATATGGGAGTTCTAGGGGTGAGGATAGTCCATAGGGTTGGTGTCGAAACGCCTTGTTTTTCTGGCTCTCTGGGCAGCTTCTGACGAAGTCTATAATTCGCTCGTTCATCTTTGGCCACCAGAAGTTTCGCTGTATTAGTTCAATCGTCTTATCCTGCCCCATGTGTCCGGCTACCTTAGTGTCGTATTCTGATTCCAATATGTGCCGCACCAAGCCCTTGGGTATCCAGAGCAGGTTTCCTCGGTACAGCAAGTCGTCCTTGTATTCCATTTCCCCGATCTTTCTGTCTTTCGACGATAGTCCATCTATCGCTGCTTCCTGTTTCCTTGCCCGCTCGTAGGCTTTCTCCTTTTTCCCTTCTTCCCTGACTTTCGCCAGGAAGTCCTCCGACCATTTCCGACTGGGGAGCGAGGCGAGGCGAGCCGATGAGCAAATGATCAATCGTCCTTGTCGATTTGGCTCCGCAAAGTGACTTTCTTGCAAAACCGCTATGATTGGCTGGTTTTCTATCCCCCCCTTTTCAGGGCAGTACTCCGAACGCCTGGATAAGGCATCTGGCTTTCCGTTCTGAGTTCCGGGTCAATAGTAAATTCGAAAGTCGACTCCAGCTAGCTCTTGCGCCCATCTAGCTTGTCGTCGGTTGAGTACTTTAGTCGTTGTAAAGTATTCCAGATTTTGGTGGTCGGAGAATACCTGCACCTGGTGGGTTGCTCCTTTGCAGTAGCGTCTCCAATGCTTGAAGGCATCCACGATGGCCAATAGTTCTTTGTCGTGGATCTCGTAATTGATCTCCGCCGGTGTGAATTTTCGGGAGTGAAATGCCACCGGGTGTAGGTGTTTTTCTTCATCCCGTTGCAATAGGGTGGCTCCGATGGCAAAATCTGAGGCGTCAGTCTCTATGATCACTGGTCTCTGGGCGTCAAAATGGACCAGTATCGGGGCTGAGGTAAACCTATGCTTTAGTTCCCTGAACGCTGTTTCTGCCTCGTTGGTCCACATCCACTTTTCCGTCTTTTTTGTTAACTCCATGAGGGGTCGGGCTATTTTGGAGTAATCCTGAATGAAACGTCAGTAGAAGTTGGCAAACCCCAAGAACGATTGTACTTCTGTTAGGGATTTGGGGGTTTTCCAGTCCAGGACTGCTTCCACTTTGTTTTTCGCCATCTCGATCCCATTGCGGCCGATAACATAGCCCAGGAACTCGACCTCCTGTGCCCGCCAGACGCATTTTTCCGGAGCCACCGTCAACCCGTTTTTCTGCAAACATTGAAGCACCTCTTTCACCAGGTGGTCGTGTTCTTCCCGGGTTTTCGCGTAGACCAGGATATCCTCCATATAGGCTAGTACTCCTACATCCAGGAGGTTTGATAGCACATGATTCATCATGTCTTGGAAGGTTGAGGGTGCGTTGGCGAGTCCGAATGGCATAACCTGGAACTCGTATAATCCATAGCGGGTTCTGAACGCTGTCTTCCATTCGTCTCCTTCCCTTATTCGGATGAGGTTGAACCCGTTTTTGAGATCCATTTTTGTGAACCATTGCACCCCCTGGACTCGATCCTGGAGTTCTTGCATGAGCGGAAGTGGATATCGGTTTGGGACTGTTATGCTGTTGAGGCCTTGATAATCCATGCATAGCCGAAGGCCTCAGCCACTGGGCTTGGGGACGAACAAATTAGGGGAGCCTGCCGATGATGTTGATCTCTTTATTTTCCCCGTTTTTTCAGTTTCTTTTAGCCATTCTCGGAGAGTTTGTAGTTCTATTTTGGCGAGTGGGTAAATGGGTCCCCAGGGCGCCGTGCTTCCTTCCTTAAGATCGATCTTGCAGTCGTACGGCCGATGTTCAGCGAGTGCATCGGCTGCCTCCTTGCTCATGATGCATAGATATTCGTGGAATTCCATTGGTACCTGCTTTAGAGGGTCCGGGTTTTCGTCGGCCGCTGCTACATAGCCTATGAGCTGAGCGGTAGGGTCCGTGGCCACTGATTCGTCCCAGGACAGTGAAAACTCGCTTGTTTCGTACTTCGTACATGGTTTCAAACAATTATCGCTATCGAAGCGTACCTCCTCCGACGTCCAGACCCCCTGAGGCGGGTGTTCCGTTATCCACCTGAAGGGTAGGAAGATTTCGACTTCCGCGTCCCTGGGGGTTACTTCGAATTTTTCTGTCGAATAATGTTTTCGCTGTTGTAGGCGCAAGGGCTTTGTATAATATTGGCCTGCGCCGGGCACTGCTTCCCTGGTATAGTTTTCGATTCGGACCGGGTTAGGGTGTGGTATCCGTTCGAGACCCAGTCGCTCCACCGTGTGCTGGTTTATTAAGGCTATGGAGCAGCCGGTGTCCAGCAGGGCTCAGACTCGGTGTTTGTGGTTACCCCGGTGTAGCAGCATTTCTATTATTGGTCGGGTGCTGCGGGTGGTAATACGTGATTTTTTAGGCGAGGTCCCAGCGCTTGGTTCCTCGTTTCTTCGTTTCCTGGCAATTCCACATATTATTGGGGTGGCCTTCGGTTGGGGCGATACTGGACCTCCTAAAAATCCTCTTCCTCACTTTCCCACAGGGGCATCGGGTCGACGTCCATTGTCTCGACTGCCGCCACCTTTTGTTACTTGGCTGCGGGGGTCATGTCTCCCTCGTCGTCCCATTTTCTCTTTCCTTCCGAGACTGCCCCTATCTTCCACGGGGCGGGCGGAAGCAGCGTTCCGTTCTGGGTTTTGAAGGACAGACATTCGTAGGTTTTGTGCCCTGTCCGTCCACATCGCCAGCAGTCCTCTCGGCTCTGGCGGTATTCTTCTTTTTCGCTGTTGGGCAAGCCCTTCATGGCTTCGTCCATGGTCGGCCAGGTGTTCTTTTTCCCGAACCAGGTGAGTTTGGTTGCCACGTTGCTGGGGCTCTCGCAGGGGTGGCTTTCTTTTTGCTTGGAGCTCGTCCGGTTTTCCTGCCATTTGTCCTCCTTTTTCTCCGTCCTGCCACTTCCGGAGTTTCCTGTCTGCCCTCTTATTTGCTCCTTGGCCTGCTTCAAGGCCATTTTTCTCTTGACTTGGAGTGCCGCCTGGTAGGTGGCGTGCAGGAACCCCTCATCGTCTGCGAACTCCACCAGGTAGTGAGAGAACCGCATGTCGATCACTGCCTCGGGCATTGCTAGGTCAATTTTCACCTGTAGGCTTTCCCCCGTGGCTCGAGCGAGGTTGTTGAGCGCTCGGAACTCAGTCATATAGGCCCAAATGTCTCCGCTATACCTAAGCTGGCTCAGCTTGAGTTGGGCGCTAGCTGCCTCGCAGGACTCAAAGTATTCGGTTCGGATGGCTGCGGAGTAATTCGCTCAGGTATCGCTCTCACCCATCGTATCGTATCGGTGTAGGTCCCATGCATTGGCAGTACCGGTGAGGAGCGTTCCTACCCAGGCGATTTTTTGTTGGTCGGAGGTTGCAGGATAGAAACTCAGGTATTTCGTTACCGTCTTCCACCAGTTGTTGAAGGGGGTCATTGGTTTGCCATCGAACATCTTGGGGTTTTCCATTTTCAGGCGGGAGGTTCGGATTCGATTTGGCTCGGCCGTGGCAACCTGGGTGGCCCTTGCTACTCCTTCTGCCACCAGTTGTACTAGGTCGCGCATGGTAATCGTGGGCGTGGGGTTCCTAGGTGGCGACGGCGAGTGGGGTCGCCGGAAAGGCGGTCGGGGTGGTTCCTAGGGTGGGCCCGACAGAGGTCTGGCTGCTGATCCGGGTGGTGTAGAGGGGGGGTTCCCTCCTTGTCCCGCCGCCGGCCCAAAGGTTGGTGGCCTTGGGGATACGTGGCGCCTGAGCTGCTCCAGCCGCTGCCTCATTTCGGGCGTCGTGGGTACCGCCGGGGGTCTCTGTCATCGCAGCGTTGGTCCCAGGTTTAGGCGTAGCGGGCTCCCCAGCGCTGGTTCCGAGTGGGCTGTAGGGGCACTGGTGCTGATCTGCCTCACCGGGCTTCTCCATGCCGGAGGTGCTGTCGGCACTGGTGGTGTTGTGGGTAACGGGATTCGGGTCGCAATGCATTGGATTTTTGCTCTTGCTTCCCGGAGTTGGTTTTCCAGGGTGGCTACCCGATTCTGGTGTTCTGCCGCCCATAATTCTACGTTGCCCTGGAAGTTGGCCAGGTGCTGGTTCCGGGCTTTGTTGGCCTCTGCCAGGAAGGACAGGGCATCGTTTACTCGAGCCAGCTGAGTGGCTTGACATATTTGCCGTTTCTTGGCTTCGTTGGTGCGCTCGAGGATGGATTGCCAAACGTTCGTTGCCAGGGATTGGTACGCATTTGCTGCGCTCGCCAGCTCGCTGCAAATCCATTCTTCCGCTATTTTCTCGTTAGTGTTGGCTCAGTCATATACGTACCTAGTTCCTTCTGCTAGGGTCTGGTAGGCCTGCTCGATCTCCCTTGTTCTCCGGTCCGTTTTATCGTAGGCGTCCCCGCACAGCTCCGTAAGCCGTTGTAAGTCGCGTTCAGCCTGCCATTGCTGGCGTACCAGGGTTCTAACCCAGACTGCCAGATTGGCTATCTCTACCGCTGGTTCCGGTCCCAAGGCTCCATCGGTGATTTGGTGCAGGTTCCGTGGGGCTTCAAGCCTGAGCATATTGAAGTCCGAGGAGGTCGTCATGGCTTAATAATCGTCGAGGAAATCTCCGGTGTAAATGGTTTCGTCTTTGGTGAAATAGTAATTGAACAGATCGAAGAGTTCGTCTTCGTCGAAGTCGGCCGGTTGGTGCGATTGTGTGCAGTTCCACCACTGTTGTGTATACCAGTTGTATGGCGTACAGTCGATTTCGGCAGTCGGTTTTGGACCGTCAAAGAACTCGTTCCACGATTCGAAATTGGCTATTTCGGCGTCGATGGACTGGAAGGTATAATCGAAGGAGTACTGGGTTCTTGGTTCTAACGAGGTAGATACCTCGAGTAGGTAAAGGTGGTCTTCAAAGTAAGTTGCGTCGAAGTAAGTCATTTGTTGTGACCAATCATAGGGTGATTTTGGATCGAAGATTATAGTGTGACACTGGGGTTGTATCGTAACCGGAGTGTAATGGAATCAAAGGTAATCAGGCTACTCTTTGGGTAATTCACAACGGAATAATCTTAGATCTTGTGTGTGGGTTTCGGGGGTAGTGTTCGGTCTGTCTCCTCTTCTTTTCGGGAGGAAAGAGCCTGGTTATATATTACGTTTGGGGTGTCGTGAGATCTGGTGACTCGGGCTAACTATTCCTCCGAGCCTTTCGACCCCGTGGGCAACTCATTGGTCCTGGCAGGGTGTGGATAAGGAGAGATGAGCTTTGTCGGTTTCGCACTGCAGGGTCTTCCTGTTACACTTGAGAGACGAGCGGGAGGAGACAGACCCCGTAGAGAGAGACAAAACCGGAGAAGGAGACCAAAGGAGAGGGAAAGCAGAACGCGGAAGGACCTTACTCCGGTCCAACCCGCTTGGAAGCGAACCTCGGGTTCAGAGAGTCTAGGCGGGAGATAAGAAACGGGATTAAGAGTTACGGCCGTAAGAGACGGACTTAGGACCTTAATCCCGGAGGTGCGGAAATGAGTGCGGGGAAGTGGGAAACCTTACTCCGGTTACCCCGCCAAGCTGCATGAAGAAACCCGCCTCCCTTATCAACACCCCGGCCAGGACCAATGAACCCTCCCCGGGGCTCGAGGGCCTCGGGGGAACCTTAGGCCGACTCACCGAAACTCACTCGGGAGTCTCGGGATAAAAAAGATGGAATTTCTCCCACAAAGAAAAGACACCTCAGCACGAACATCCTCTTCAACACTACCCCCGAAACCCACACACAAGATCTAAGATTATTCCGTTGTGAATTATCGAAAGTAGCCTGATTACCCTTTTGATACCACCACACTCCGGTTTCGGGATAACCCCAGTGTCACACTATAATCTTGATCTCAAATCACCCTACATAAGAAATTCAGCAACACATGCCCTCGTTCGAACACGACCACTTTTACCTGACCGAGCTTTCCCACATACTCGAACCCACATCTCAGTACTCGCTCGACTATACCTTCTCCTCAATCGACAGCGAGATCTCAAACTACGAGAAGTGGAACGGAGAAATCGACGGGGCAATACCCTCCGAAGCAATCGTTTGCACCCCCGAAAACTGGTACACTCAGTACTGGTTCAACTGCGCGCTTAACAATCTAAGCGCTAATCTCGACGGATACGAATTCCGGGAAATCTGCGACTACGAGTTGCAAGACGACGAAACTATCTATACGGGACACTTCCTGGACCTATACTAGACCCACGAGATGACGTCTACTGACTTCAACATGCTCCGGCTCGAGGCCCCGCGAGACCTGCTCCAGATCACCAGCGGGACACCAAATCCGGAACAGGCAGTGGAACTCGCCAACCCCACGGTCGGGGTCAGAACCTTGGTAAACCAACAACGACAGGCCGAGAGAGACCTCCAACGACTCACGAAGCTATGTGGTAGTGCATACGACAGAACCGACCAACGAACGCAGGAAATTGAGCGAGCCTACCAAACTTTGGCGGAAGGCACTAGGTACGTATATGACCGAGTCAACGCTAACGAAAAAATAGCCGAAGAATGGATACGCAGCGAACTGTCAACTGCCGCAAATGCGTACCAATCCCTTGCCAGCAATATCTGGCAGGCCATCGTCGAACACACCCAGGAGGCCAACGAACGGCAAATATGCCAGGCCACCCAGTTGGCCCGGGTAAACGATGCCCTATCCTTTTTGGCAGAGGCTAACGCGGCCCGCAATCAACACCTGGCCAACTTTCAGGGAAACGTGGAGCTATGGGCCGCAGACCACCAAAGCCGGGTGGCCTCCCTGGAAGACCAACTTCGGGAAGCAAGGACAGAAATCCAGCGCATTGCAACAAGAATCCCACTACCCGCAACGCCACCGGCGCCCCCAACATGGAGGAGTCCGGCCCGGCAGACCAGCACCAGCGCCCCTTCAGCACATTCCCCACCGGCACTGGGAAGCCCACTGCGCTTAAAACCGGGACCACCTACCCGACGGCAGAGAACCCCGGCGTTACCCCCAACGCCGGAAATGAGGCGGCGACTGTCGGAACTTCGAGGCCACATCCCTCCAAGGCCCCCGACGCTTGAGCCCACGGGCGGGCAAGGAGGGAATCCCCCCTCAACACCCCCCGGATCATCCGTGGGACCACCTTCGGGCCCACCGTCCGAGCCACCCCGTCCGCCTTTCCGTCCCCACCGCTCCCCTTCGCCGCCTAGGAATCCGACACCTACGATCACCACTCAAGAATTGGTGCGGTTGGTAGCGGAAGGAGTGCACAGGGCCAGACAGCTGGAACAACCCACGGTCGAAGCAAGAGTACACACGTCCCGACTGAAGATGGAAAACCCCGAAAAATTCGATGGGAAAAGCCCAACCGCGTTCAACCAGTGGTGGGAATCAGTCACGATGTACTTAGGATTCTACCCGGACACCACCGACCGGCAGAAAATCGCTTGGGTTGGAACCCTCCTGACGGACACGGCCCTGGTATGGCACCTACACCGGTACCGGGAGCTGCGGGAGAACGATACGTGGGCAAACTACTCGGCGGCCATCCGTGCGGAATATCACAACGAACGCGAGGCGGCCGACGCCCAGCTGCAACTAGGCCAGCTCAAATACCAGGGGTCCATTCGCGCCTACCTCACGGAATTCCGGGCGCTAAACAACTTCGCCCGCTCCACCGGGGAAGCACTACGGGAGAAAGTCGACCTGGCAATGCCGGATGCGGTACTAGACATGCGCTTCGCCCACTACCTCGAAGACTTTGCAGACAACGAGGGATTCCTGCAAGCTACGCATCAAGCAGGACTTCAGGTAGAGAAGAAAAAGGCGCTGAGGCAGGCCCGAGAACAAATGAAGGGGGCCAACAGGCGGGGCGACGACAAGAAGAAGGAAGAAAGAAGGAAGGAGGAAAAGCGAACGCCCGCCCCACAGCCAACACGAGAGCCAGGAAAAACCCCCGCAGGAAAAAAGAAGACGTGGGTAAGCCTGGAAACCGCCCTGAAGGGAGTTCCTGCGAAGGAACAAGAGGAGTACAAGGCCACGGACGGTTGCTGGAGGTGCGGAAGACCGGGGCATAAAACGTTTGAATGCTACGCCTTCACCACCGCTCAGGGAACCAGCCTCCCAGTGGCTCCATGGAAAACAGCGGCCGTAACAACCAAGGCCGGCCCTGTAGGCGGGAAAAGAAAACGGTCGGAAGAACCGGTCGAACGACTGGTCAAACAGCAAAAGGTGGCGGCCGTGGAACCTATGGTGGTGGAGGAAGCCGATCCACCCCGAAGGCCAGAAATAGCCCCCTGGGATGACTCCGACTCGGATTTTTAGGGAGCCCGGGACGGTCGCACCCGGAGGCACCCCACACAATAAGCGCGATCACCCGAAAACGAAAAAACGAGGAACCAAGTGGGGAACCCCCCACCAAAAAAAAGCAACAGGACTCTCGCCCTGTTATCACCATGCACCTACACTAGGGTGAGACGAAGCACCTCGTACGAGTTTTATTGGACACTGGCTGTTCCATAGCCCTAGTCAATGAAAAAACGGTCAAACAGCTAAAAATAGGAAAAAGGGAGCACCGACACCAACGGACCATCGAAAGTTACACAGGAGAAAAAGTCCCCGGAGCTGGGCAGTACTGCACGGAGGTGTTAAAACTGCAGCACCGAAAACACTACTCCTGGGAGGTATTTGAGGTCTCAGTAATGGACCCGGACATCGACATCTTCCTACCCTTTAGCTGGATCACCAACCACCCCCCGCAGGGTGCATGGACGGACAAGGAAGTCCGGTTCAACAGCCCCCAATGCCTGGACAAATGCACCAAGGCCGCAATCAGCGAGTTCTCCCTCACCTGGGACGAATCGGTGTTGGTAGACCCCGGAACAAGGACGATCGGATACGTCTCGGCCGCTCAGGAAGACACCAGTGAACAAACACCCCTGGAGTTCCGGCAGTTAATGGGGATCATGAGCAAGGAAGCCGCGGATACGCTACCCGAACACCGACGGTACGACTGCAAGATCGACCTGAAAGAAGGAAGCACGCCGCCATGGGGACTGATATACCCACTATCGGAATCCGAACTACAAGCCCTCAGAGAATGGCTCAGGGAAATGGAAAAAACGGGTAAAATCCAACGCTCAACATCACCGGCCGGATCTCCCATCCTGTTCGTCCCAAAACAAAACGGCAGGGGCCTACGACTGTGCGTGGACTATCGGGGTCTCAACAAAATAACTATCCCCAACCGATACCCCCTGCCACTCATGCAAGAATTGCAGGACCGCGTTCAGGGAGCCCGGTGGTTCACGAAACTGGACCTCAAAAACGGTTTCAACCTGATCCGAATCCGGCAAGGCGATGAATGGAAGACGGCGTTCCGAACCAGATACGGACTGTTCGAATTCAAGGTAATGCCCTTTGGGCTAACCAACGCCCCCTCCACCTTCCAAGACATGATGAACCACGTGCTGTCCGACGCCCTCGATGTAGGGGTACTGGCATACATGGACGACATCCTGATATACGCCAAAACGATAGAAGAACATGACCAGTTGGTCAAGGAAGTCCTGGGAAGGCTACGGGAAAATGGGCTCGCCGTCTCTCCGGAAAAATGCGTGTGGAGAACGCAGGAAGTGGAATTCCTGGGCTACATCATAGGAAAGGAGGGGATCAAAATGGCGAAGGGAAAAGTAGAGGCGGTGCTATCATGGGAAGCACCGAAATCGCTCAAGGAAGTACAGTCGTTTCTAGGATTCGCTAACTTCTACCAGTGGTTTATTCAAGACTACTCCCGAGTAGCAAGGCCTCTCACGGAGCTGACCAAAAAAGAAGTCGGGACGGAATGGAAATGGACCCCCGAGGCAGAAGCGGCGTTCCGGGAGCTAAAGGCGCGATTCACCACGGCTCCGATTCTCGCGCACTTCGACGCAACCAAACCCGTGATTGTCGAATCGGACGCATCGGACTTCGCGTTAGGAGCAATCCTGTCACAGCGGGACGCAGAGAACCGCCTCCACCCAGTCGCCTTCCACTCAAGAAAGTTCACCCCGGCGGAGATCAACTATGAAATCCACGACAAGGAACTCCTGGCAATAGTGGACGCCTTTAAACACTGGCGGCGGTATTGCGAGGGAGCCGCGCACCAAGTGGAGGTATACTCGGATCACCAAAACCTGGAATACTTCACCACGACAAAGGTGTTGAACCGACGACAAGCACGGTGGGCTCAGGAGCTGGCCGGGATCGACTTCAGAATCTACTACCGCCCAGGGACCCAAAACGGAAAGCCAGATGCACTATCTAGGCGGCCGGAGTACCGCGCGGAAAAGGGGGGGATAGAAAACCAGCCAATAACAACGGTTTTGGGAAAAAATCACCTCGAAGAAAGGCTGGGGCGCTCCTTCATATGCTCCTCAGCCAGGATGATATCCCTCCCTGCAAGAAGATGGTCGGAGGACTTCCTGGCGAAAATCAGGGAAGAGGGACGAAAGGACAAGGCCTACGAACAGGCCAGGAAACAGGCAGCGGCAGCAGAAGAATTGTTGCCAAAGGATCGGACGGTCAAGGAACTAAGCTGGGAAGACGGGGTTCTTTACCGGCGGAATTTGCTGTGGGAACCAAAGGGGCTAATCTCCGAGATACTGGAATCGGAACATGACACGAAGATAGCAGGTCACATGGGGCAGGACAAGACCATTGAACTAATCCGACGAAACTTCTGGTGGCCAAAAATGAACGAACGAATAATCGGCTTTGTCGGAAGCTGCCCCAAGTGTCAGCAGAATAAAACGGCCCGACACCAGCCCTATGGACTATCGTCCCCACTGGAAACACCGTACGCCCCCTGGCAATCCATAGCAATGGACTTCATTACGGAGCTCCCCGTGTCGGACGGATGCGACCAACTGTGGGTAATCGTTGACCAATTCACCAAGATGGCGCACTTCCTGCCACTAAAGAAGGAAAGAAAAAGCGCGGCCGACCTCGCGGTCATCTTCGCCAGGGAAGTATGGAAGCACCACTGACTACCAGCGGATATAGTATCGGACCGGGACTCCCGATTTACCTCGGAAACCTGGAAGGAATTCCTGCGACTCTCTGAGATCAGGCCCCGAATGTCCACGGCATTCCACCCGCAAACAGACGGTCAAACCGAACGGCTCAACCAGACGATCGAAGCCTACTTACGGGCGTTCGTTAACACGGAGCAGAACGACTGGCGGCGCCTCTTGCCAATGGCGGAATTCGCCTACAACAATTCGGCCACTACAGGAAACGGTATGACCCCATTTTACGCTAACTACGGTTTCCACCCAGTGGCGGTGGGGACCGCCTCAACGGAACCGCTCAACCCAGCGAGTACGGTGTACGCCCACTGGATGCGGGCGATACACAACGAAGCCCGGAAGAGATTAGAAGAGGCGCAGGAACGAATGCGGCGGTACACGGACCCGGCACGGAAAAGCCCTCCGACGTACCAAGTGGGGGACCTGGTGATGCTCAGCGGCCGCAACATCAAAACACGTCGCCCCTCTAGAAAATTGGATCACAAAAATCAGGGTCCCTTCCAGATCGAAAAAATAGTCTCCCCACTGGCCGTCCGTCTCATGCTACCTCGGAAATGGAAGATCCATAATGTCTTCCACGTCTCGCTACTTGAACCTTACCGAACCAGCGAACACCGCCCCCTCCCGGACCCCTCGAAGGTGCTACGAGAGGCGGACGACATCGAACAATCGGAAGAATATGACGTCGACGAAGTCATGTCGTCGGCAGAACACGGTCGGGGAAATAAGAAACGAATCCTTTACCTCGTCAAGTGGCTCGACTTTCCGGAACGAAAGGACTGGACGGAAGAACCCTTCGCCAACTTTTCAGTAGGAGGTCTGGAGAAACTCCGGGAGTTTCATCGAAGGAACCCAGACGCTCCGAGGGACTACCGGCTCACCGAGGGCTAGACCAGATCCACCGAGGACCTGGCGGTAGTGGGCTGAAGGGGCGGAGGACTTCAGCACCAAAAAACCCCCAATCGACAAAAAGACCCGCTTCACGGGCAACCACGAGAAGCCGCCGACTCGGCGCCCGGCGAGGAGTGCACGCGACCGGAAAACAGTTGAGAGTCAGGAAAACCGTTCAGAACAGACGTATCGACCCCTCGGCGACCGGCTCGGACCGGCGGAACCGGCGCATATGGCACAAACTCGGTGAAGCAAGTCCCCGACAGCGCGGTCACTGCTCCAGCATACTAGTCTCCCCCCGGAAGGACGTGGGCGTGGTCACTGCCGAGTATACCGGTTACTAGCACGAAGGACACCATGCCTCTCCCGATTCCCTGTGCCAAACTGCGACCCCGGAACCTCACCGAGTCGGCCAAAGCCTTGGCGCAGCGCGGCGGCGAGTACGATTCAATATGACACGACAGGTATGAGTACGCATCGGCCTACTCAGAGGGCCCAGCTGTTCCGACGGATTACAGAGAAGAATGCCCTGATCCGGCGGCTGGGAGGGCTGCAGGGGTGGAGGACTGCAGTCTGTGACGACGAGCGGAACTCGGCGTTGAAAGAGCCTTGCGATCACAAGGCACAGGCGGGCTACTTAGATAAAGGAGAGATTAGCACTCGGGACGAGGCTAGGAGGGGGAGGAGGTAGTGTTACACTTGAGAGACGAGCGGGAGGAGACAGACCCTGTAGAGAGAGGCAAAACCGGAGAAGGAGACCAAAGGAGAGGGAAAGCAGAACGCGGAAGGACCTTACTCCGGTCCAACCCACTTGGAAGCGAACCTCGGGTTCAGAGAGTCTAGGCGGGAGATAAGAAACGGGATTAAGAGTTACGGCCGTAAGAGACGGACTTAGGACCTTAATCCCGGAGGTGCGGAAAAGAGTGCGGGGAAGCGGGAAACCTTACTCCGGTTACCCCGCCAAGCTGCATGAAGAAACCCGCCTCCCTTATCAACACCCCGGCCAGGACCAATGAACCCTCCCCGGGGCTCGAGGGCCTCGGGGGAACCTTAGGCCGACTCACCGAAACTCACTCGGGAGTCTCGGGATAAAAAAGATGGAATTTCTCCCACAAAGAAAAGACACCTCAGCACGAACATCCTCTTCAACACTACCCCCGAAACCCACACACAAGATCTAAGATTATTCCGTTGTGAATTATCGAAAGTAGCCTGATTACCCTTTTGATACCACCACACTCCGGTTTCGGGATAACCCCAGTGTCACACTTCCTGCGGCCGAGCGGGGTAACCGCGTCAGACTTTTTCTTCTACACCTTTCGGGTGACGTGGCAGCTCCCTTTCGGGGAACCTGCCCAAGTCCGCCGGTTTCCACTCCTTTGCTTCCCCGCAACCCCCTCAACTCCCGGAGTTAGTTCCCTTACGTCCGGTCTCGGTCGTAAGTTCTAACTCCATTCCTTATCTCCCTCCTAGACTCTCAGAGCCGATCTTTCCTGAATAGCCAACTACCGCGTCCTCATCTCGGTACGTACCTCCCCAAGGATCCATGCCGACCCATGATAATGTTCCAGTGTAACACATCGCTTCACGGCTACCGCCTTCTCCTCCTCTTTTTTCCCCGCCTTCTCCGCCTCCTTCCTTGCTGCCTCCTCCTCCCTCTTCTTCTCCAGCTCCTGCTTCTCTACTTCCGCTGTCTCCGGTCGCTTCAGGATCGATCGGATGGGCGCCACTGGCTGCTCCGGCTTCCCCGTGTTTGCCATATCGACTGCTGCCTGCCTCTTCCGTTGGCGCGCTGCGTGACCCATGGCAGGAGATGCCGCGATCTGCACTGCCTTGCCCTTTCCCTTCTCTTTCCCTTTCTTCTCCTTCTCCTCCGTTGTTGGACCTGGAGGCATCGAGGACACTGGCTCTCCCAGCGCCGGTGCATGCTTTGACCCAAAGAGGCCTTCCCGTTCCACTCCTTCCATGTCACTCCACTCCTCCACCTCGTCTTTTATCTCCTTCTGACGGGTTGCTACCATCCCCTCCATTGCCTCTTGTTCCACAGCAGCCGGTCCAGCACGCGGATGCAGCGTGGGCCCCCCTGCTGCTAGCACTGCAATTCCCTCCACTGCCTTCTTTATCTCCCCTATTTCCACCCTCCTTCTCTCCATCAGCTGCGCCAGATCCGTCCACTGCTTGATGTCCCAGTTCGCCTTCGCCAGCATGTCCCTCTCTATCCCTTCGGTGGCCAGGAGCTTTACTGCCAGCCTCGCCTCCCTCTCCTCTGCGTCCGCCATCTCCACCTCATTGGCCACCTCCTTCGCCCACTCATCCGCCCCCACATCCAATTTCCCACGCCCCTCCCCGGAGCTCTTGGCAGAGTTCAGGGTTTCCACCGTCCCCCCCTCCTGTTCGGAGCTCGCGGCCGGAGTCAGGGAGCGGGCGAGTGCTCCTCCCATGACCGGCTTCCCAGGCGTGTAGAAAATATTGTCGCCTCCGCGCCAGGAAAACTCCTGCGTACTCTGCTGTTGCCTGGTGCCGGTGGTGGCACGCTTGAAGTTTGGCCTCCCGCAGCCCTTCCCCTCCCACTCTTCCTGCACCTCCATCTCTCCCTCGCTGCTTTCGAGCTCACTGAGCTCGCTTCCACTGTCCTCCTCCATCTCTTCCCCCCTATAGCCCCCTCTTTCTCCCACGAGCTCCCGCAGTAGGGAGCCATCGCTCGGGCCGGCGCTGGCAGTCACCATCGAGGCTGCCTTGCTGGGTTGTGTTGCTCCGCCGGACATCGTGGAGTCCGTGAAGTCTCATCAGTCGCGAGATTTGGTGTGTCGGTCGGAAGTTTTGGCGTTTTCTGGTGTTGAGTTTCGTCCGGGGTGATGCCCAATGTGTGCTCGTCATCCGGAAGTGAACGTTGAGTACATTCAACTTCATCACCATCGATCACAGTATCGGGGGATAGGTTGAATGGGAGAGTCGGATCTTGTAATTCATCGTCGGTTGTCTTCAAACTGGGCCACCCAGTCGCACAGTCTTCAATAATACCTAGACACAGATCGGGATCTTCTATTGGCTTGGCCAATACTGCTAGCGGATTGTCTGCCTGGGGGGAGATAACGTAAAAGCTGGGATACATGAAGATGCCTACTCCTCAACGTGCAGGATTGCGAGCACAGTGCCCAAACCGTTGCCACATGGTGGACAATGAAAGGGTACTCAGTGCAGTCCACTGAATTACCCTCTCAACGAAAGGGAAATCAATTCCCATTCCAGCGACCTCTGTTGCAATCAGAACTTGGCACTCTCCTGTTCGTACAGCTTCTGTAACCCTTGAACGTCGCTTCTGGCTGAGTGCTGTACTGATCTCCACAATAGCCAAAGGGTCTGAATATTGCCAGTGTTCAGGTACAAGGTCTTACAGATGATTGCATGCATCACAGACAGCCTTCCTGCTGTCCATGAATATGATCGTCTGGGGGATGTGATCGGCAGATCCTGACTTAAGCCAGTTATAGACAACGAAGTGGAGGTCATGCATAGAGTTGACCCCCTTGGTTATAGGGACGGCAGATAAGTAGATATTTGGTCGATCGATCGGACGGTGGATGAAGCAGGCTGCATTATTCATTGCTAGTGACTGGTGAATAAAACGGCGTATGTAAGGTGTCATTGTCGCAGATACAGCCAGGACAGGAGCCATCAGAAAGAAAGAGCGAAGCAATCCAAGGTACTCGTAATGGGGCCGAAAAGTTCTCCACCTATGAACTAAGTGCGCTTCATCGATAACAATACCACCGATACGTTTGCGAAATGTTTCCGTCTGCACAAGTGCCTGGAACATCTTATTGTGTGGAACTGTTACACTTGAATATTTCACGGAGCACACCGAGTATCTAGATTACTTAGCACAGAGTAGTAGGAGGACTATCGGGTGACAGATGAAGGATCAAGAGTCTAGGCCGGAGTTAAGGAGCCCGAGACGAACTCTCGGCCGAGAGATCGAACCCCGCGGGGAGAGATCGAACCTTGCGGGGATCGGCCCAGAGACCTCCGAGGTGAGTGCAAACGAAGCTGAGGGAATATGGCCGAACTAGTCCCCTTGCGGGGGGAGGACACGTACGCAGAGAGACTGAGTCCTTGCGGGGACTGGCTTGGATCCTTGCGGGGGGAGCCACGTACGAGGTCTAGACGCCGGTTCCCCGCTCAGGCGCATAAGTCAGCTCATCTCCCTTATCATCACCCCGGCCAGAACCAATGATCCACCCACGGGGTCCATGCGCCTCGGGGGAATCCAAACCCGAATCACCACTTCTCACGCCGAGTCATCAGATCTCACGATGAGTCTCTCCCTACAAAAGAAAGAAGATTTCTCACCTCGACGAGAGAAATCAGCACGAACATCACCTACAACACTACCGAACCAAACCCACCAAACCCACACACAAGATCTAAGATTATTCCGTTGTGAATTATCGAAAAGTAGCCTGATTACCTTTGATTCTCCCCACACTCCGGTTACAAGACAACCCCAGTGTCACACTATAATCTTGATCTCAAAATCACCCTACTTTCATGCCCTCATTCGAGCAAGAACACTTCTTCCTGCTCGACTTAGCCACGATTCTCGAACCCCAGTCCAGCTACCAGTTTGACTATACCTTCGGCGCAATCGACGAAGAAATAGCAACCACCAAAGAGAACGGGTGGGACGAGTACGCCAACGGACCAGCCCCTGTCGAACTCGACGATATCACACCGTGGCACTGGTATACCCAATACTGGTCCACTTGTGCCCTGCTTCGACAAAGCGCCGATCTTAACGGACTCGAATTTCGGGAAATCTGCGACTACGAGTTCACAGACGACGAAACCATCTATACCGGTCACCCGTTAGACCTATATTAAAGAAACCATGACAACCACCTCGGACTTCAATATGCTCCGGCTTGAGGCCCCTCGGGACCTGCTCCAGATCACCAGCGGGACACCAAATCCGGAACAGGCAGTGGAGCTCGCCAACCCCGCGGTCTGGGTCAGAACCTTGGTAAACCAACAGCGACAGGCCTAGAGCGACCTCCAACGACTCACGAAGCTATGTGGTGATGCCTACGACAGAACCGACCAACGAACGCGGGAAATTGAGCGCGCCTACCAAACTTTGGCGGAAGGCACTAGGTACGTATATGACCAGGTCAACGCTAACGAGAAAATAGCCGAAGAATGGATACGCAGCGAACTATCAAATGCCGCAAATGCGTACCAATCCCTTGCCAGCAATATCTGGCAGGCCATCCTCGAGGACACCAATGAGGCCAACGAACGACAAATATGCCAGGCCACCCAGCTGGCCCGGGTAAACGACGCCCTATCCTTTTTGGCAGAAGCTAACGCAGCCCGCAATCAACACCTGGCCAACTTCCAGGGAAACGTAGAGCTATGGGCCGCAGACCACCAAAATCGGGTGGCCTCCCTGGAAAACCAACTTCGGGAAGCAAGGGCAGAAATCCAACGCGTTGCAGCAAGAATCCCACTACCCGCAACGCCACCGGCACCCCCAACGTGGAGGAGTCCGGCCCGACAAACCAGCACCAGCACCCCTTCAGCGCACTCCCCACCGGCACTAGGAAGCCCACTACGTTTGAACCCGGGACCACCTACCCATCGGCAGAGACCCCCGGTGTTACCCCCGATGCCGGAAATGAGGCAGCGACTGTCGGAACTCCGAGGCCACATCCCTCCAAGACCACCAACGCTTGAGCCCACGGGCGGGCAAGGAGGAAATCCCCCCTCAACACCCCCCGGATCATCAGTGGGACCACCTTCGGGCCCGCCATCCGAGCCACCCCGTCCGCCTCTCCAGCCCTGCCGCTCCCCCTCACCGCCTAGGAATCCGACGCCTACGATCACCACACAAGAATTGGTGCGGTTAGTGGCGGAAGGAGTGCACAGGGCCAGACAGCTGGAACAACCCACGGGCGAAGCACGGGTACACACGTCCCGACTAAAAATGGAAAACCCCGAAAAATTCGATGGGAAAAGCCCAACCGCGTTCAACCAGTGGTGGGAATCGGTCACAATGTATTTGGGATTCTACCCGGACACCACCGACCGACAGAAAATCGCTTGGGTCGGAACCCTCCTGACAGACACAGCCCTGGTATGGCACCTACACCGGTACCGAGAGCTGCGAGAGAACGATACGTGGGCAAACTACTCAGCGGCCATCCGTGCGGAATATCACAACGAGCGTGAGGCGGCCGACGCCCAGCTGCAAATAGGACAGCTCAAATACCAGGGGTCCATCTGCGCCTACCTCACGGAGTTCCGGGCGCTAAACAACTTCGCCCGCGCCACAGGAGAAGCACTGCGAGAAAAAGTCGACCTGGCCATGCCGGACGCGGTACTGGACATGCGCTTCGCCCACTACCTCGAAGACTTTGCGGACGACGAGGGATTCCTGCAAGCTACGCATCAAGCAGGCCTTCAGGTAGAGAAGAAAAAAGCGTTGAGGCAGGCCCGAGAACAAATGAAAGGGGGCAACGGGAGGAGCGACGACAAGAAGAAGGAAGAAAGAAAGAAGGAGGAGAAGCGGACGCCCGCCCCACAGCAAACTCGGGAACCAAGGAGGAGCGACGCCAGAACCCCAAGACAAGAAGGATGGGGGACAACGGGAGCAGCCCTGCAAGGGGTTCCACAGAATGAGATCGAGGCGCACAAAAAGAACCGCGACGGCTGCTGGAGATGCGGCAGAACAGGGCACAGAACCCACGACTGCTATTCCTTCCAAACCATTCAAGGAACAGAGCTGCCCCCGGCCAAGTGGAAGGTTGCTGCGGTAAAAACGCCAGCACCGGAACTAGCCTCCGGGAAACAGAAGAGAGAGGGCGACGAAGGAAATGCTACGGCAAAACAGCAGAAGGTAGCAGCAGTGGAAGAAATGGACATCGAGCCACCACCCTGGGCGGACGCAGAAGACTCGGATTTTTGAGAAGTTCCTTCCCGGCGCCGAAAGGAACGATCGAACTAATATGCGGCGCCACCAAACGGAAAACACCACCAGAGAGGAAAGATGCTTTGGATAACAAAAAACGACGGAGAAATGATCGGCCAGTCATCCTGATGTTGCTACACTGGCAGGGCAAAAACCACCCAGTCCGGGTCCTCCTGGACACCGGGTGCTCAATCAACCTAATAAACCAACAAACAGTCGAACGCTTGCAACTGGCAAAGCGACCCCACAAAAACCCAAGAAGCATCGAAAATTTCGCAGGAGAAACCGTCGAAAACGCAGGAAAATATCAAACAGAACCCCTGCGATTGCAACACCGAAAGCACTTCACGACGGAAAAATTTGAAATATCCCCGATGGAAAAAGGGGTGGACATATTCTTACCATTCAGATGGATAGAACGGCACCCACCCCAAGGAGCATGGACCCAGGACGAAATAAGGTTCCACAGCGCCCCGTGTCTGGAAGCTTGCACCAAATACGAAAACAACGACTTCTCCCTCAGCTGGGACGACTCGGTGCCAATGGAAGAAGGCGCCTGGGTCATAGGACACGCATTCGCGCTATCAGACGACCCCCTAAGCAACGTCCCAATGGGGTTCCGTCAGTATCTGGGGATAATGGGAAAAGAGGCAGCAGACGCACTACCTGAACACCGCCCCTACGACTGCAAGATCGAGCTCAAGGAAGGGGCAACGGCGC
>Ga0307508_10000973_pt1 | contig 33322 bp, 29 predicted proteins | sample 9_EM_MG_FD_203089 | JGI IMG/M metagenome (GOLD analysis project Ga0307508, IMG submission 203089) | Populus trichocarpa ectomycorrhiza microbial communities from riparian zone in the Pacific Northwest, United States - 9_EM | ecosystem: Host-associated > Plants > Roots > Unclassified | place...
CCTGCATCGGGGTCAGCGGGTAGACCTCCTCGACGGCCCCGCCCGCGGCGAGGCGCTCGGTCTCGGCCGCGGTCAGCCGCGCGAGGGGACGGCCGGCCGGAGAGTCAGTAGCTTCGCCATCCGTACGGGTCGCGACCTGGGCCAGCTCAGCGACGGACGGGTTGAGGAAGATGTCCTTGCCGGTCAGCCGGATGCCGCGGGCGCGCGCCCGAGCGACGACCTTGATGGCCAGGATGGAGTCGCCCCCGGTGACGAAGAAATTGTCGGTCGCGCCCACCCGCTCGACGCCCAGAACCTCGGCCCACACCTGGGCCAGCAGCCGTTCGACGTCGGTTCTCGGCTCGACGTAGTCCTCGGTGGACGATTGATTGAGCTCAGGCTCGGGCAGAGCACGGCGGTTGATCTTGCCGGTGTTGGACAGGGGCAGCGCGTCCATCGGGATGAACAAGGACGGCACCTCGTAGCTCGGCAGCCGCGCGGACAGGGCGTCACGCCACGCCGTCACGTCGGCCGTCCGGCCGCGTTCCGGCACGACGTACGCGACCAGATGCCGAGCGCCCCTGGCCTCGTGCACGACCACCACGGCATCGGCGACGCCGTCGATCGCGTCCAGCGCCACCTCGATCTCGCCGATCTCGATCCGGAATCCGCGGATCTTGACCTGGTTGTCGACCCGGCCCAGGAAATCCATCGTCCCGTCGGCCCGCCACCGGACCACGTCGCCGGTACGGTACAGCCGCTTCCCCGCGGCGAAGGGGTCGGCCACGAACCGCTCGGCGGTCAGTGCGGCGCGACCGAAATAGCCGCGGGCCAGCCCCTCGCCCCCGATGTACAGCTCGCCCGGCGCGCCGACAGGAACCGGGCGCAGCCACGCGTCGAGCACGTACAGCAGAGTGTTGTCGAGCGGCCGGCCGATCGGCACCACGCGTGAACGGACCTGGTCCAGGGTCAGCTCCTGAATCAGCGAGTAACAGGTGGTCTCGGTCGGCCCATAGGCGTTGCTGATCCGCGTGCCGGGGCAATGCTCCATCACCCGCTCCAGCGCCTCCGGCGAATGAACCTCGCCGCCGGTGGTCACGGTGGCCGCGCCGGCGAAGCAGTCGGGCGCTTCCTCGGCGAACAGGCGCAGCAGGGCGGAGGTGAGGAAGACCGCCGTGACCCCGTGCTCGGCGATCGACCGGCGCACGAGCTCGGGCGTCGGCTCGTCCATCGCGATGACGATCTCGCCGCCGGTCAGAAGCGGCACCCACAGCTCGTAGGTCGAGGCGTCGAACGCGTGCGGGGAGTGGAAGAGGATGCGCCGATGGGCCGCCTCGCGCCAGCGGTGGTCCCACGCCAGCGAGACCACGTCGGCGTGGGTGATCCCGACGCCCTTCGGCGTCCCGCTCGAGCCCGACGTGAACATGATGTACGCGAGCTGCCGGGCGTCCGGCACCGTCTCGGTGTCGTGGGCGGGCTGTCCGGCGGTCGTGGCCGGGTCGTCCACGACCAGCACCGGAAGGCCGATCGTGGCAGCGCGGGCCGCCATCGCCCGGTCGGCCAGCATCACCTCGGCGCCGACGTCGGCGAGCATGAAACGGACGCGGTCCTCGGGGTGGTCGGCGTACACCGGGACGTAGACCCCGCCAGCCTTCAGCACCGCCAGCAGCGACACGACGGTGTGCACCGACCGCTCTACCAGCAACGCGACCCGCGACTCGGCCGTGACGCCCTCGGCCAGCAGGCGGTGGGCGAGGCGGTTGGCCCGCTCGTTCAGTTCGGCGTAGGTCAGCCGCTCGTCACCGAAGAGCACGGCCGGCTTCTCCGGCGAGCTGCGCACCCGGTCGGCGAAGAGGTCCGGCACGCTGCGATACGCCGCGAACTCGTGCGCGGTGTCGTTCCAGTCGACCAGCACGCCCTGCGATTCGTCGCCGCGCATCAGAGGCAGCTCGAACAGCGGCCGTCCCGGGTTCCCGACCACGCCCTCGACCAGGGTGCGGAATGCCTCGGCCATCCGTTCGCCCGTCGCCGCGTCGAGCACCTCGGGGTCGTGGTCGACACACACCTCCAGCCCGCCGTCCCGCTCGGCGAAGCGCAGCAGGACGTCGGCGACGGCGAACTCGCCCGGCAACGCGGCGTCCGACGCGGTGGAGACCTCGGCGACCAGATGGTCGAACGGAAGCCGGCTGTCGATCGTCGCGTGCAGCACGACGTGGTCCTTCGAGGACGCGCATCGGACGGCCGCGGTGACCTCGTCCTGACCCGCATACGCCGCGGACAGCACCTGGCCCGCGGCGGTCAACGCGCTGAACAGCGTGCCGCCGGCCGAATCCGCGAGCCGCCGCAGGCCCGACGTGAGCGAGTCGTCGACCGTGAACCGGTGCGTCTCCGTGACGTCGGCAGGCGTCGCCGGCCGCGGACGGTCGACGGGAAAACGGGTCAGCGCCTGGCCTTCAGCCGGTCTCGACGCCGGCCCTGCACCCGGGACTCCCTCGTGGGTCACGTGCGGCCTCCCTCTCCGGTTTGAGCATCACCTCCACGGCGGAAGCCGTGCCTGACGCCTCAGTCTCCCGAGCGGGCCCACGAACCAGCTACGCACTTGATCGAAGAGGAAACAGGCCGGCCGCAAGCGAAACGCGTCCGCAAAGGACGACGGCGCCGCCGGAACCCGGCGACGCCATCGTGCGCTCCCGCGGGCTCAGCCGCCCGGCACCCGTCTCACTCGCGCCCGCCGATCGCGTCGACCGGCGCGGGCCGCATCGCGAACCGGGTGGCCATCGTGATCGCACCCCAGGAGAGCGCGACGGTGAACGCGACGATCGCGATCAGGCCGATGATGGAGATGCTCGGCGTGGCCGACTTCGTCTCGCCGAGGCTGAAGCCGACGAGCGGCGGGATCGTCGCCAGCAGACCGAACAGCAGCGCCGAGAAGACCACGATCCGGGACTCGCCGTTCATCATCGAGCGGACCTGGTCGCGACGGGCGCCGATGAGCTGCAGCATCGCGAACTCGCGTCCCCGCGCCGCCGTCGCCATCACCAGGGTGTTCACGACGGCGATCGCGATGTAGCCCAGCAGAACGGTCTGGAACAGTAGGTTGAGGACCCAGTCCCCTTCACCGCCGGCACCCGGCGCGGCCAGGAGCGCGTCCCGGTCGCCCACCTGGACCGTCGGGTAGGACTTGACGGCCGCGCGCAGCGCACCGGTGAGCGCCTTCGAGTCGGTCCCGCTCGCGGACCTGATCAGCACCGCGGTGTCGACCAGCGAGGTGGTGTGGGCGACGACGAGGTCATTGGGCAGGGTGACGTCCCCGAAGCCCAGGCCGTTCTCGTAGATCGCCACCACCCGCGGGCTGACAACCGTACCGTCGCCGAGGTGGACCTCGGTCGTCCCGCCGACCTTCGCATGGACGGTCTGAGCGACGATCCGGCTCAGCGCGATGGTCACGCCCTGAAGTCCCGAGACGTCGCCTTGCGTCACGCCGAGGTCCATGGTGTCGGAGAGCCGGTCGGGCGTCACGCCCTGGGCCGCGTAGACCTTGGTCGCGGTGCTGTCCTCGGATGGGAAGGTGATCAGAATCTGCATCCGCGCCACCGGCGTCACGACGGCGACCCCGGGCACGCTTTGCACGGCAGCCACGACTTCTGGGGACACCCCGGCGCCGGACGACGCCGTCAGCACGTGATCGGCCCGCAGCCCCTCCTTGACCTGGCGGTCCGCCCCCGCGATCGTCGTGGACGCGCCGAACACCTGCACGGCAGCCAGCGTCACGCCCATGGCCAGCGGTGTGGTGGCCGCGCTGAGCCGCCGCCAGTTGGCTCTCGCGTTGGCCTGGGCGAGGAAGCCGCTGACGTTAGTCCGCCAGTTCAGCAGCCCGCCGAAGAGCCGCAGGGCTCCGTTGAGCAGCACCGGTCCGAGGCAGCCGAGCGCCACGACGAACAGCAGAACGGCGCTCGCCGCGGTGTCGGCGACCGAGTCGCCGGCCGACGCCACTCGGCCCAGGGTCAGTAGCAGCCCGAGCGGGATGAGCAGGACGCCGATGGTCAACCGGACCCAGCCGAGCTTCTTGGGCTCGATCGCGGCGTCCCCGAGGGCCTCGACCGGGCTGACCTTGGCCACCCGCCGCGCGACCAGCCAGCCGGAGAGCCGGGCGCTGATCATGCAGAGCACCAGCGCGGCGAGGGCGGGCAGGATCCCGACCTGCAGGTGGAAATCCGGGGGCATCGCGCCCGCGAGGACGAACACCTCGCGCATCACGAACGCGAGCACGATGCCGGGGATCGCGCCGATCAGGCCACCCGAGAACGACACCAGGGTCATTTCGGCATTGATCATCCAGTGGATCTGCTTGGGCGTCGCGCCGATGGCCCGCAGCAGGGCGAGTTCCCGCCTCCGCTGCCGCACCGCGAGCCCGAGGGTGCTCGCCACCACGAACACCACGATCAGCACCATGGTGCCGCCAAACGACGCCGCGGTCTCGACCACCAGGCTGCGGGCGTCGCCGACGTCCAGGAACTCCACGTCGCCGCGTCCCGAGCCGGTCTTGGCCACCACGCCCGGGACGGCCGCCGAGATGCGCTTGGCCAAGTCCTGCGGGGTGACGCCGGGCGCGGCGAGCACGCCGACGGCATCCACCCGGTCCGGACGGCCGGACAGCTTGGCCGCCTGGCCGTCGGTGAAGAACACGGCCGACTGCCGGTCCAGCTTGTCTCCCGACGGCACGTTGACGATGCCCACCACGCGGTAGGACGACGGGACCGAGCCGACCACGAACCGTACGGTCGAGCCGATCGACACGTCGCCGCGCTTGGCCAGGTCGGTGTCGAGAACGACTTCGTCGGGCGCCGAGGGCGCCTGGCCCTTGCTCACCCGGAACGGCGCGAGCGCCGCCGCCGACCAGCCGTGCCCGAGCACAGGGAAGTCGCGCGGACCGCTGACCTCGTCGCCGTGCTGGTTCAGCATGCTGACGTTGACGTCGACGTCACCCAGCGCGGACCGCACTCCGGGCACCACGGCGACGGCGTCGACATCCGCGGCCGGCAACGTGACCCGCTCGCTGTAGCGGACCTCGGAGCTCTCGTCGAGCCAGAACGACTGCTGCGCGCCGAGGACCACCGCCGCGGACGAGAAACGCTCGGGGGTCACGCCGGTGCCGAGCCCGGACTGCAGCAGGATGCCGCAGGCGTTGATCACGGCCGCGCCCACGGCGATCGCGATGAACGAGCCGATGAAACCGCCCTTGCGCCCCTTGATCGTCTTCCACGCCAGCGACAGGTCCCGGGGCACCGGCACGAAGAAGCGGATCAGTCGCCGGATGCGTCGGATCACCATTCCCCCAGGTGCGTCATGCGGGCCGCGACCTGGTCCGAGGTAGGCCGGGTGAGTTCGCCCGCGAGCTTGCCGTCGGCCAGGAACACCACCGAGTCGGCGTACGACGCGGCGACCGGGTCGTGCGTGACCATCAGCACCGTCTGACCCATGTCGGTCACGATCTGCCGCATCAATTCCAGAACCTGCTTACTCGACCGGGTGTCCAGCGCGCCGGTCGGCTCGTCCGCCACCACCACATCCGGGCGGGTGATCAGCGCGCGGGCGACAGCGACCCGCTGCTGCTGGCCGCCGGAGAGCTCACCAGGCCGCCGCTTGCCGTAGTCACCCAGGCCCACGGCGGTGAGCACCTCGCGCAGAAACGCCTTGTCGGTCCGCCGCTCAGCCAGACGCAGCGGCAGCGTGACGTTCTCCTCGACGTTCAGCGCGCCCAGCAGGTTGTACGCCTGGAAGATGAAGCCGATTCGCTGACGCCGCACCTCGGTCAGCTTTGTCTCGTCGAGGGTCGACAGCTCGACGTCGCCCAGCCAGACCGAGCCCGAGGTCGGCCGGTCGAGGCCGGCCGCGCAGTTGAGAAACGTGCTCTTGCCCGAGCCGGAAGGCCCCATCACGGCGGTGAACGTACCGCGGCGCAGCTCGATACTCACGGCATCCAGCGCCTGCACCGCGCTCTTTCCCGATCCGTACACTTTGGACACCGAGTCCAAGCGAATCGCATGGTGAGCGGATGGGGCACGCTGTACAACATGGGTCATATTCAGTAGTTCTACCGATACGCGGCGCGTTCTGTCAACTCTCCTACCAAAGCGTGGAATTGTCGGCAAACCGATAGCCTAAGATCAGCGTCCGGGCAGGGTCCGCGATTTCCGGATTTCGTTGCCACACTCGCCCGGACCGGCCGGCGAGTCGCCGCCGGTCGGTCGGTCGAAATTCCACGATGTCAAGATGATACCATTGCGGCGCGCGCCGATCAGTGCCGCGGCCGCGGCCGCACCCACCGCGACCAGGGAAAACGTCGCCACGCTTCAGGCCGGAGGCGGGGAAACGCCGTACCTCGCACGCCTCGGGTGAAAGCCCGTCTGGCGGACACGCTGATATCAACTCAAGAATGGCCGACAAAGGCCACCCGACGATGACCGCGGCGACCCTCACTATTGTCCGGAACGCATTCCCGGTCTCGGTCGGATATCCCCCTCTAGATCGGCGGTGCGGACGCCGTGTTCAGCGAAAGGCGAACCCCAGCATGTCAAGCCCCGGCGCGGTGGTGATCGGTTCCGGAACGAGGCTGTCTTTTTGAACGAACCGTTTCAGGTAGCCGGCGCCTTCGGTGCCGCCGGACCCCTTCACTCCGGGTAGATATCGACGACCGAAGCCATAGTGCCGGCCGCGCCAGGTCAGTAAAGCGCGTTCGACCGCGACCAGCGCCTCGGTCAGTTCCGGATCGCCCGCGCCGAGCACCGTGTCGTGCAGCGGCCGCACCGACCGCAGCGGCGGCACGGTCAGCTCGTGCAGGTGCTCGAACTTCAGGTACGCCTCGACCTTGCGCGCGTCGTGGCCGTACATCACCAGCTCCATCAAGTGATAGTTCAGCGATTGGACGGCGCTCGCCTCGCCGGTGGCGTCCCGGAACGTCAGGAACAGATCCGGGGTGAGCGTCTGCAGAACGTGAAAGATGTGGTTCGGCAATGCTGCATAGTGGACCAGCTGACCCATCAGCGCCGGCGCCAGGCCGTCGCCCCGGCCGATCGACAGCCTCGCCCGCACGGTGAAGTAGCGGATGAGGTAAAAGGCCAGCTCGCACGCCTGGACCGCGCGCAGGAACATGTGCTCGTGATGGTCGTCCGAGGCGCGGAAGGCTGAGCAGCGGGCCAGCACGAACGCCTGCCACGCCGCCAGGCCGTCGTCACGTGTCCGCTCGATGATCTCGGCCGCCGTCGTGTTCCCGCCGGTCTTCACCGGCAGCCGCCCGACCTGCGCGCGCAGCGCGTCCAGCTGGCGCAACCGCTCCTCGGTGTGATCAGCCTCGGTCAACTGGGGTGCGGCGCTCCGCTCGACCGCGTCCAGGTCGGCCAGCGTCGCCTCCAGGGCGAGCACCGCACCGGCCACGGGCTCAGCCGGGCGTTGGTCGAGGAACCACGCGTAGACGTGCAGGTTGGAGTAGCGGTAGTACTCGGGGATGGGTTCCCGGCTGAACGAGCGGGTCAACAGCCGCATCACCTCGCTCGCGGCGCCCTGTTCGGCGCATGCCTCTCCGTAGAGCTTGCCCAGCAAGTCGCGCTCGTCGGCGGTCAGCGCCTGCCGCCCCGCCCTCTCCTGAAGCTGTGCGATCTCGTCGCATTGTCCCGGAAGTTGAAAGGACACCGGTGCGGTTTCCATTGGTCCTCCAGCGGTGCACTCAGGACCACGGGACTTCGCCGACCCGTGGCCGGGCGTCTCATTTCTTGAGACCGATGACCAGGTGCTTGTCCTGACTGGACCGGCGCACCTCGCAGTCGGCGAACCCAGCGGCCTCCAGCAGCCCGATGTATTCGGCCGCCGTCCGGTGCCGGCCCTTCGCCTCGACGTGCATCGACAGGTTCATCACCGCGGTGGGCAGCGGCCCACGGCGGTCGTGGTCGAACAGCCGGTCCATGACCAGGACCCGGCCGCCGTCGGCGCAGGCGCGATAGGCCTTGCGCAACAGCTCCAGACCGATCTCGTCGGTCCAGCCGGAGAGGATGTAGCCGAACGCGACGCACTCGGTCGGCGGGAACTCGTCGCGGTGGAAGTCGCCGGCGACGAAGTCCATGCGGTCCCGCAGGCCGTACCGTTCGACGGTCTCCGCCACGTACCGGCCGACCTCGGGCAGCTCGAACACTGTGGCGCGCAGGCCCGGGGTCGCCGCCAGCGCCGCCACGCAGAACGGTCCGCTCGCGCCGCCGACGTCCACCAGGTGCCGGACCCCGTCCAGCCCGGCCAACGGCGCCAGCTCGCGGGAGACGTCGTAGGTCAGCTCCCACATGGCCGACACGAACTCCTCGGTGAGCTCCGGAGTCCCGTACATGACGTCGAACGGTGCGGGCAGCGCGGCGTCCACAGCCTGCTTGCCGTCGGTCAGGTAGGCGTCCAGCTGTGGCAGCCGATCCAGGGTGCTGTTCATGACGTGGTTGACGAAGCCGCAGACCGACCGTGAACTGGCGGGGTCGAGGAAGGGCGCCATCTCCGCGGCGACGCGGTAGGCGCCATGGTCGTTCTGATCGATGATGCCTAAGGCGTCGAGGAGGACCAGCAGCCGGTCGAGGGTCTCCTCGTCGAGCCCGAGCGCGGCTGCAATCTTGCCGGTGGACGCCTCCCGGTCGACGAGGTATCCGAAGACACCGTGTTTGTCCGCCAGGTGAACCGCGGTTGTCGCGTACACGCCGTATACCGCATTTTCTAATGCGCTGGGCGGCATAAGTCAGTCTCCAAATCATCTCTGCGGGCGATCACGCAGTCGCGCAGGAGCCGATTCGCATCCGTTTCGCAGTTGTCCGGGATACGCGGCCACGACTGGGAAAGATTCGTGAGACGAGGCTATGTGTGAGCCACGAGCGGCCAGAAGGAAGTTGCCTCGTCGTTCAAAGACCCGTCCGCAGGGTGCCTTTACACAAAAGTGCCCGGCCCGCGGGGTGGGTTACCGCTGCGAAAACAGCGAGGCCGCGGGGCCGGGTACCGGGAATGGTGCGGGTGGCGGAACTCGGGCTAACGCCGGTCCATCGCCTCCGCGAGGCTGCGGGGCCGCATGTCCGTCCAGTTCGCTTCGACGTAGTCGAGCGCCGACTGCCGGTCGGTCTCGGACAGGACGACCGTCCAGCCGGCCGGCACCTCGGCGAAGGACGGCCAAAGGGAGTGCTGACCCTCGTCGTTGACCAGCACGCGGTAGGTGCTGTCCGGATTCTCGAACGGGTTGGTACTCATCGTCTTCGTCTACCCTTCGTCGGTGTGGGTGGTCCGCTAGGCCGCCGGCGGCGCCACGCGCTCGCGACGCCCGCTCGAGCGGCGCTGCTGTAGCAGCGCCACGCCGAGCGGCGTGAGCGAGTGCAGCGCCGTGTTGCGCTGGCGGGCCGTGGTAATCAGTCCCGCCTTGCGCAGCACCTTGGCGTGCTTGCTGGCGCCGGCCAGCGAGATGTTCAGCCGCCGCGAGAGCTCACCCGTTGTGCAGCTGTCCGAGAGCGTCTCGAGCACGGCAGCCCGGGTGTGCCCGACCAGGGCGCTCAGTGCCTGTTCGTCGCCCGTGCCGGGACCCCAGAACTCGGTCGCGGTCGCCGCGTCGACCGGTACCGAGAAGACCAGCACGGGGACCCCGATCTCCTGGAAGTCTTCCAGGACCATGCAGGCCTTGCTCGCCATGAACAGCGACGGACACAGCACGAGGCCCCGCCCGTTGAGATACATGTCGCGGTCCGGATCCCCCGGCACCTCCAGGACCGGAGGCCGCCAGTTCAGCCTCGGGTGGAGGTTGTCCAGCGCGGCGTGCATCCCGTTGGCAATGCTGATCCGGCCGCACGCGTCGCGCACCGAGGCCAGGTGATCTCGCGTCTGCCGCCAATGCGGCAGCACGGCCGCCTGGCAGAACTCGAACACCGTCGCCTGCGCCCGCCGGCGTGTCTGTTCGTCGAACCCCGCTCCGGGGCTGCTGTCCGAGTGCAGCCTGAGCAGCGTCAGCAGCTCGTCCGTGTCGTGCCGGCCGGCGAGCCGCTCGACGTCGGCAACCCTGGTGCCGAGCCGCTCTCGTACGCCTTTCTGCCAGCCCTGGAAGATGGCGCCGCCCTGCCTGCCGAACTGTTTAAGCGCGAACACGCTTTCGGCGACGGGCCCCAGAGTCGAAATCATGGTCAATTGCGCGAGATCGGCAACCGTGAAGTGAATTCTCAATTCCTCGGCCCCAAACGTCAGCGCCGACGGGCCCTTACCTCGACGCGACACCACGAACCGTCGGCCACAACACCGTGCCCGACCGTCGAAGCGCACGCGAACGCTCCGTGACACACCACACCGTGGTCATGTCCGGCACGATCCGAGCCGACTCCGCCAGCTAATCTAGTTGTCCCAATCAGAAATTCCACAGCAACACATCTCACCGCGCCTCGCCCGTAGACGCCGCTCGGTCAACTACTGACGCAGAGCCACCTCCTGGAGGTGAAATGGGGCAATCATCGTCGTCACAAACCGCGCGACGGGGCGAAATGGGGTCCAGCCGAAAGATCGTGTCGGTACGGCTACGTCACCGACCACAGTGGCGGGACCGAGTTAAGCAGCGCTCGTAACCACTGTCAACTACTATAGTGAACAGAGCGCATCACGCCTCCCCGGCCGCGGCTTCGCCGACCCAAAGCCGGACAGCGAAGCCCCGTCGGCCAAACTTGATCTACACGGCCGACGGAATCCACAGTGGAGCACCTGCTTCGACGAGGGCGTTTGTTCAAAGTGGTTGACAACCAGGCCCTCTGCCGGTTTGCTATGCGTGCTATGGATGACCAACCGCTTTCGCACAGTGACGGCGTCGACTCCCGGCCGACCCTGACGCTCGCCGACAAGATCAATGCATTGATCGTCGACTATTGGCGAGGTCGGAAACCGCCCGGCAACGCTGTGATCGCCGAGCGCATCCGCGCTGAGACCGGGCTGTCCATCTCCACCGGATACCTGTGGATGCTCAGGACCGGCACGCGGGACAACCCCACCGGTGCCCGGCTGCAGGCGCTGGCGAAGTTCTTCGGTCGCTCACCGTCGTATTTCCTGGACACCGACGGCACCGAGCCCGATGCCAGGCTCAGCGCAGCACTGAGGTCGACCGATGTGGTCCAGATCGCCCTGCGCTCGGATGGACTGTCCGACCACAGCAAGAAGGCCATCCTCAGCATGATCGAACACGCGCGGACGATCGAACGGCTCGATGACGACCAAGCCACGTAGACGATCCAGGGCGGCGACCACACCCGCTACGCCCGCGTGGCGGTGCCGTACTGAGATCGACTAGGCGAACAACCTGGGGCGACGGAGCCGACGCCCCTCCCTGGCCGAGAGTCCAGATCAGGGAATCAAACGGGGAGGCAGAAAGTGTTTGAGCGCAAGCTTCGTCAATACTGCAGCTCGGTCATACGAGATATCGAGCTACCTCGGCCGTTCTCCGCCAAGGCCCTGTGCGAGGAGTTGGCCGAGCAGTCTGGTCGACGCATCTACCTGCATCCTTACGAAGCGGTCGGGGTGGGCGCCGATGCACCGTGCGGCGCCTGGATCGCCACGGCCCAGGCGGACCACATCTTCTTCGAACAACGAACGAGCAAATATCATCAGGAGCAGATCATCCTGCACGAGATCGGACACGTGCTCTGCGGCCACAGCATGCAGAACATCTCCGAGGCCCTGCTGAGAGATGGCGGCCTTCTAGGCGAGCACGGAGCCGTTCGCGGCGCGCTCTTCCGCACGAGCTACACCACACAGCAGGAAAAGGAGGCGGAGCTCGTGGCATCCATGCTGCTGGAGCGGTCGGCGTCATGGGACGGCGACGGTGCGCAGACCGGGGAGCGTTACCTGGGCGAGGTGCTCGGCTTCATCTGAGCCGCCACGGCAACCGCAATTATTCCCCGTTCACGGCGACAGCAGCATGTTCATGCGGTCCGCCGCGCGCTGCCGAGGCCACATTCGAGCACGATCACGGCTTCTGTCCCAACCGCGTTCTGAGAGACGAACAGGGCGATCCTCGTGAATATTCAGAACGACAGTCCGGTCCTGCCCACCACGCGCGTAAATCACATCGACGACTATCTAGGTCCTTCCGCCTACCGATATTTCGGTTCCGGCCACCGGCGGGTGGCCCAGCACATCTCCAGTCTGGCCTGGACCCCCGGGTCGCCCCGGAAAGAGGCCCAGGGCTCGGCCGAGATCATTTATCCGGCCCTCTGGTCGTCCAAGGGTGCCAACTCCACCCACTCGGCCCATCTGAGCACCATCGACGCGCTCGCGTTGAGCCTGCGGATGGTGGAGACGTTTCTGGCCTCCGGCCTCGGATTGACCGCAGAGCAGATCTCCCGTGCTTGGCTCAGCCGATACAAGATGCGGCCCGGCTCGCGGCCGCACACCGACTTGCGCCACGTCCCGCTCCGGATCGTCCAGTGCGAGATCCGTACCAGCGACAAGTCTCCTGGGTGGACCTCCACCGAGTTTGGCTGTGTGGTCGGCGGCATCAAGGTCCATTGTTACGTCGAGCACGAGACGGCCGCCGTACGAAGCATCGACGCCGCCGCGCTCTCGCTCACCAAGGCTCCTTACCACTGCGGCGGCTACCGTTTCCGAACTCAAGAGATCACCGACGTGGCCCTGGCGGCCGCGGAGGGTTCGATCATTGCGACGGTCGACGTCCGCGACACGCCGGAGACCAGTGCCGGCACCGGCGAGCTCGGGTCCGCCTACCAGCCTGCGCTGACGATGCTCGACGCGACGGTCGTGTACGCCCAATTGGGCCAGGTACTGATGTACTCACTGGACGAATTGTCGCGCGGGGACACCGACACGCTGTGGATGCGCGCGGTCGACATGGCATCCAGCGGTCCGGATTCGACCGTGGTCGAGCCGATGTCGTGTGAGTCGAGCGTCATCCGAAGTTCGGTCCTGCACTTCGCCGGCGGGCAGTGGCGGGTGTCCGCGATGCGCGGAAGCATGGCAAACACGACCGTCACGTACTCGCTCGGACACCGGCTGCCGGATGTGGAGCAACAATGAAGCTCGCGATATCCGGCACCTACTCCGCCGGCAAGACGACGACGTCGATCGCGTTGTCCCACCTGACCGACATCCCCCGTACGTATGCGAAAACCATGCGGGAGATCCTGCCGCGGCTCCTGCCGGGCCGGCGGCTGGAGGACTGCACCATCCCCGAGCTGTTGCAGCTCGGCATGGTGCGTTACAGCGAGCGCGCGGTCCACGAGAGCAAGCTGCCCGACGGCTTCATCTCCGACGGCTCATCACTGCACGAGTGGGTGTACGGCAAAGTCCGCGTCGTGGTCGGCCTGCGTCCCGGCAACCGGGAAAGCCACGGCGGCTTCCGGTCGGCCGACGAACGCGACTTCTTCGAGCAGGTCATGGACGCCATGGGTGCGGTCATGCGGCGTCACGCGCTGGACACCTACGATGCGTTCGTCCATCTGCCGATCGAGTTCCCGCTCGCCGCCGACGGGCACCGGCCCGTCTCCGAGGAGTTCCGGGCCAGGTCGGACAAGCTGCTGCTCGACACCCTCCGGCAGGACGGCCTGCCGGTACATGTCATCGGGGGCTCGCTCGCCCACCGGCTGGCGGAAATCGTCCGGACCTTCGGCCTCCGCGCGGCGATGCCGGTGGACGAGGCCATCGATCGTGCCCACGCCGAGATGAGCCGCATCGACACCTCGGACGAGTTGGTCCGCTGGGACTCCCAGGCACCCGTCGACGCAGCCGAGGGAGCGGCATGACCCCCGTTGAGGCGGGCCACGCGCTGTTCGAACCGTTCCGGCTCCGGCACCTCCGGCTCCGCAACCGGGTCGTGATGGCCCCGATGACGCGCGAGGCGTCGTCCGACGGTGTACCGACCAAGGCCATGATCGACTACTACGCACGCCGCGCCGCCGGCGGGGTCGGACTGATCATCACCGAGGGAACGACGGTTCCCCACGCCGCCGCCCGCAACCGGTCCGGCGTTCCCGTCTTCCACGGCGACGACAGCCTCGCGCAATGGTCGGATCTCGTCGCCGCGGTGCACGCCGAAGGCGCCGCAATCATGCCGCAGCTGTGGCACGTCGGCATGGACCGCAAGATCGGTGATCCTCCGGATCCCATGGTGCCGCCGGCCGGCCCGTCCGGCCTCGACCTGCATGGCTCCGCGATGGGGCGACCGATGACCAGGGCCGACATCGACGATATAGTCCGTGCCTTCGCCTCCGCAGCCCGCGATGCCGAGCGGACCGGTTTCGACGGCATCGAACTGCACGGAGCCCATGGTTATCTGATCGACCAGTTCCTCTGGTCGCGGACCAACCGGCGGACGGACGAGTACGGCGGTGACATCGTCCGGCGTTCCCGGTTCGCGGCGGACCTGATACGCGAGTGCAGGTCTGCCGTGTCGGCCGACTTCCCGATCATCTTCCGGCTCTCGCAGTGGAAGATCACCGACTTCAGCGCCCGGCTGGCCGAGTCGCCGGCGGAGCTGGAGCAGATCGTCTCCCTCCTCGCGGACGCGGGCGTCGACGCCTTCCACTGCTCCACCCGGCGCTACTGGCTCCCCGAGTTCCCCGGTTCGGAGCTGACGCTGGCCGGCTGGGTCCGGAAGATCACCGGGTTGCCCACGATCGGGGTGGGGTCCGTGGGCCTGCAGAACAGCGAGTTCACCTCGACGCTGCTCGACGGCGTGGGCGCCGAAGTGGATGGGGTGGCGCGGGTGGCGGATCACCTGAGTCGCGGCGAGTTCGACCTCGTCTGCGTCGGTCGGGCTCTCATCTCGGACCCGTCGTGGGTAAACAAGATCGCGCAGGGTCGCAGCGAGGAGCTCCTACCCTTCGACGCGGGTGACCTGGCCAAGTTGTACTAGCAAGCCGGACTAGGGGAAAAAGATTGTCTACCACCGACCGCGCCGACACGCCGGAAACCGCGCAAGCCCCGGCCCGTTCCGGGGACAGCGCCAGGCTCCTGGCGCTGGCCATCGGGTTCGTGATGGCCAGCCTCGACGCCACCGTCGTCACCGTCGCCGCGGTCGGCATCGCCGATGACCTGCACCTGGGCCCGACAGGCCTCACCTGGTTGTTGGACGGCTACATCCTCTCGTTCGCATCACTGCTGCCGTTGGCCGGTTCGCTGGCCGACCGGTTCGGTGCACGGCGGATCTACCTGACCGGGCTCACGCTGTTCGTCGCCGCGTCGGCCGTGTGCGGACTCGCCGACAACGGCGAGCTCCTGATCGCGGCGCGTGTCGTTCAAGGCGCCGGCGCGGCGTTGTTCATGCCCAGCTCCCTCGCCTTGCTGGTCGGGGCCTTTCCGGACCTCCGACGCCGGGCGACCGTCCTCGGGTATTGGACCGCGATCGTCTCGACCGCCTCCGGGCTCGGGCCGGTCATCGGTGGTCTGCTGGTCGGCACGCTCGGCTGGCGAAGCATTTTCCTCGTCAACATCCCGTTAGGCATCGTCGGCGCCATCCTCACCCTGCGATGGATCAGCCCGTCGCCCGGGCGTCCGAGAGCGTTGAACCTGGCAAGCAACGCCTCCGGTATCGGATTGCTGGCCGCTCTGTCGATCGCGCTCATCGAAGGGCCGCGGCTGGGTTGGGGCTCGCTCCGATCAACGGCGCTCTTCGCGGTCGCCGCCCTGTGCGCCGGTGCGCTCGTCCGGTCAGAGCTGTCCGCCGCGGATCCGCTGATTCCGCGTTCGCTCCGGCGCAGCCGGGTCTTCCGGGGCGCTGTCTTCATCGGGTTGCTCCTCAACCTCGCGCTCTTCGGCTCGATCTTCATGCTGGGCGTCTTCTTCCAGCGGGCCTGGGGGGTGACGCCGATCAAGGCTGGAGTGCTGCTGGTCCCCATGATGGCGGTGTTCGTGCTGGGCAACCTCACGTTCGCGCGCCTGGCACCCCGGGTGGGCAGCCGCCGGCCCGTCCTCGTCATGCTCTCCATCGCAGCGGTCGCCACGGCGACGATGGCGGCCATTTCCGCCTCGACGCCATACGCGGTGCTGGCCGTTGCCATCGGGATCGCCGACTTCTGCGTCGGCGTGACGGTGCCCGCCCTGACCGCCACCCTGATGGAAGCGGCGAGCGGCCACGCGAATACGGCCGGCGCCCTGCTGAACGCAAACCGCCAGGTCGGTGCGCTCCTGGGAGTCGCCGCCGCGGGAACGGTGCTGGCCGGCGCCACGAACTGGTATCACGCGGCGTCCGTGGTGTTCGTCGTCACGGCCCTGGCCTACGGCGCGGCCGCGTGTCTTGCCTGGCGACTCATCGTCCGGCCTCGATAGGATCGTCCAGCTGATCGGCTTCGATAGATTTTGGGTGGAGATGCGACCAAATTCAGATGGTTACCTCGGACTCCGCGCCGACCACGTGTTCGACGGCGAGCGTGTGCTGACCGAGCGTCCGGTGATCGTGCTGCGGGACGGCCAGATCGAGGCCATCGAGGATGGCCCGATCGATCCGGCCATCCCGGTCACCGACCACGGAGCCGCCACCCTGCTGCCGGGCTTGGTCGACGCACACGCGCATCTCGCCTTCGATCCGTCCGGCAATCCCACCGAGCAGTTTCTCCACGACTCTGACGAGACGGTGTTGAAGCGCATTCGTGATCACGCCCGGATCGCGCTGCTGTCCGGCGTGACGACCGTGCGCGATCTCGGCGACCGGGGCTACCTTGCGCTGCGCGTGCGCGACGAACGCCGGCCCGACCTTCCCGAGCTGGTGTGCGCCGGCCCGCCGGTGACCCGGAAGGGCGGCCACTGCTGGTTCCTCGGCGGCGAGGCGGAGCCTGGCCCCGACCTGGTGGCCGCGGTCGACAGCCACGCCGACCGGGGCGTCGACGTCATCAAGGTGATGGCGACCGGCGGTGTGATTACGCCCGGCTGGGCGCCCTACGAGTCGCAGTACACGGCGGCGGAACTGCGCGCCGTTGTCGAACGCGCGCACCAGCACGGGCTTCCCGTCACAGCACACGCCCACGGTGCAGACGGCATCGCCGCGGCGATCGAGGCCGGTGTGGACGGCATCGAGCACGCGTCGTTCCTGGGCGCCGGCGGAGTGCAGGCGAGCGACGAGGTGATCGCCGCGCTCGCGGCGACGCGCGTCTTCGTCGGCGTGGCCTCAGCCCGGCTGCCGAGCGACGAGCCGCTGTCGCCGTTGTTCCAGGCGGTGGCTGACGTCTTCGCCCGCCAGCGTCGGGCCGGCGTCCGGCTGGTCTGTTCGTCCGACGCCGGCGTGGATCCGCAGAAGCCGTTCAGCTGCCTGCCGGACGGAGTTGTCGACTTCCGGGACATCCTCGGGTTTGACAACCAGTCGGCGCTGACCGCCGCGACGAGCCTGGCGGCGGACTCCTGCGGCATCGGCCACCGCAAGGGACGCCTTCGCCCCGGCTACGACGCGGACATCCTGGTCGTTTCCGGAGATGCCACCGCGGACGTTTCCGCCTTACACCGCCTCGTCGCGATCCATCGTGCGGGAGTGCTCGTCGGCTGACGACGAAGGAAGCTCGCGGTAAGCCGCCCGCACCGCCATCAACCAGCGCACCTCGCTGCCCAGATCATCGCCGCCGAGCGTGGCGATGGCGGGAACCTCCGTGGATCGCGGCGCGCCGGCCAGCTTGGCTGCCCGGCCCACCGCGAGACATCCGGCGGTGATGGCCTGGGTCGCGTCCACACCCGACAGGCCGCGTCCGGTCACCTCGGAAGTCACCGCCGCCACCTCCTCGGGCGTGACCCACTCCCGAAGAGTGATCGCGGCGTCCCGGATCTCGATCACGCGTCGCTGGAGCCGAACGACGTTGCGGCGGACCCTCAGGAGGTCGCGACCGAGGGACGGGCAACCCTCGAGAACCACGCCGGGCACGACCTCGGTCAGGCTGTGCCAGAGGCGGAACAGCCGACACCGTTGCCACCAGGCTCGCACGGCGACGCCGAGCGGAGCCACCACGACGATCGCGCACCCGAAGACGAAGCACAAGAAGTACGTCGCCGACGCGTACAGGACCAGGCTGTCGCTGGGAGAACCGGGCGCGACACCGTCCACGACCGTGGCGGCCCGACCGATCACGTAGACGATACTCGCGCAGGAACCGGCGAAGAGCAGCGTGATGGCCAGCCGGAGCGCCCCGAAACTCGACGCCCGCTGGTGACGCCACAACCGCTGCGCGGAGTCGGCCGAGGCGACCGCCATGAACACCAAGTACGAGACCCAGCCGACGGTGATGATGTTCTGTAACGGCGATATCGGCAACGCCCGCTCGCGGGTCGCCTCCGACACGATGGCGCTCCACGACTCCACAACCAGGATCACCGACACGGTCCACACGGTGAACCACTTCCGGAATCGGCGTGCGAGCCACGCTCGCGAACCGGGCGAGTCCGCACTCGCGATGTTCCAGAGGATCGACATCATGGCAATGTGACAGAAGCCGCCGAGGTATACATCCAGGTTCGGCACCCGGCTGACCTCGTTCACCGTCTCTGCGACACCGTCTTGGAGCAGCTGGATCTCGACGGCCAGGGCCAGCAGCGCCAGCCACACGGGACGTTGCCGCGCCGAGAAGACCGCCCGGGAGCGGAGGATGAGCGCCGACCAGCTCACCGCGAGGAGAACGAGCCGGACGACCTGCTCAGTCATCACGCGGCATGGTCCCGCACGCCTACGCTCGCCACGGACGGCAAGCCCCCTACACCCCTTCGAGCAGCCGGCGTTTCATCCCCGCCACGGTGAACATCTGTGGGAAGAGCGCGCCTCCGGGGTCGAGCGGTGCGGAGTCCGCCAGGCCGCCGATGTCCACCGGAACGAAGCCGGTGGCCTTCACCAGCTCGCTGACGGTCTCCTTGGCGCTGCTGTCGTCGCCGGCGATCGCCATCGCCCACAAACCCGGCTGCCGTCGGCCACGAACGGCGAGCAGCTCCTCCATGACATGCGTGAACGCGCGCACCACTATCGCCGACGGCAACAGCTGTGCCAGCCGCGACCCGACCGTATCGCTGCCGTCCAGCCCGGTGATGATGTGCCCGTCGGGTGAAAGCGCGACCGGGTTGGTCGGGTCCACGACAATGCGGTCCGCAATGCCGGCAGGCCAGCTCGCAACGATGTCGGCGACCGCGCCATGCGGCACGGCGAGAATGACGACACTCGCACGGTCCACGGCGGAGCGCCAATCGACACATTGGACACCTGGCGGAACGGCCTCCGGTGCGAGACGCTCAGGGCTGCGGACGCCGACGACGACGTCACGCCACTCGCCCCGCAATGACGCCGTCAGGTGTTGCCCGATGGGCCCGTAGCCCACGATTGCGATTCTGCTCTGCCTGTCCACCGTGCACCGACTCCCAAGTCGCCCCCGCCTTTGCGACCGTATCAGAGGTCACACCGGACGCGCTCACCCCGATCGTCGGAGATGCTCTTGCCTACCCCGGCGCCAGGATCGAATCGGCACTCGCGTTCCACCTCACGGCGGTTGGCGCGGACTCCCCGCGCACCTGCCGAAAGTAGGTATCAACCAGGTCCGTGGTCACAGCACAGTACGGCCATCCACGTAGCTCGATGTCGTCGATCTCGCACACCGGCGCGAACTCGGTGCCGGTGCCACAGAGGAACACTTCGTCGGCGTGGCGCAGCCGTTCGGGCGTCACGGCCTCCGCGCGGACGTCGAGCCCGAGGACGTTCCGGGCGGTAGCCAGGACCCAGGCCCGGGTGACGCCCGGCACCACCACGTCGGACAGGCGTGGCGTCACGAGCCGATCGCCCTCGACGAGGAAGACCGACGCGGTGGTCGCCTCACTGATCAGCCCGTCGCATGTCAGCAGCACGCAGCCGTCGTAACCGGCCGCCGACGCGGCGTCCTGGGCCAGGCGTGGCCCGGCATAGGCCGAGATGTTCTTGGCGGCGCTCGGGAATGCCCGCTCGGGCGGCCGCCGCCAGTCGCTGATCAGCAGCCGCATGCCCGCGCCCGTGGCCAGCCACCACTCACGGCCGCTGGGCGCCGCCGAAATGGTCAGTGCGGTCTCCGCCGGCTCGCCGGTCCCTCCCGGATTGCCGGCGCCGGCCGCAATGCGTACGTAGCTGTCCTCGGTGATCGAGTTGGCCGAGACGAGCTCCTCGATGACCTCGGGTACGCCGTCGACGCACCCGGCGTCCAGTCCCATGATCCTGCACGAATGGCGCAGCCGGTCCAGGTGCTGAGCGAGAAGCCAGGGCCGGACCGCGCCCGGCAAGCCCTCCTGCCGGTAGAGGCGGACGCCTTCGAACGCCGAGATCGCACAGTGCGTCACGGGACCGCCCACCGGGATCGTCGCCTGGTCGCCCGGTATCAGCCGGCCGGCCTGGTGGACCAGGCGCGAGCGGATGGCGACCCGGGGTCCGGTGAGGATCGAGTTCAGCAAGGTCACCTCAGCCTCCATAACGGTGAAGCGCGCGGGCGGCGCGCACAGTGGCGCGCCGCCCTGACGCATCCGGTGGACATGGGACGGCTCAGGCCGTCGCCATCGCCTGGTCGAGGTGCTCGGAGATCTCAGCGATCGTGGGGCGCCGGAACAGTTCGTCCATCGGCACCTCGACGCCGAGGGCGTCTTTGATGTCGACCTGGATCTTCTGCATGATCAGCGAGTGCCCGCCGAGGTTGAAGAAATCTTGGTCGTCCGCGATCTCCGGCAGTGCCAATCGCGCCTGCCAGATCTTGCGCACCTGCTCGATAGCCACGCGCGGCTTCCTTTCGGTCGAAGCGGCGTCCGGCTCAGCGAGCCGGGCGGGTGGTGAACGGTTGTCCGTGCACGTCCTGCGTACGGATCCGGTTGTGCCCGAACCGGTCCTCGCCGGACACCAGGATCGAGCCGTAGTCGGACAGGTCGAACGACGCTCCGTGCGCGGTGAACTGATTCTGGTTGGGGTAGACCCGCACGTGGGTGGGCACGTAGCGGCCCGCGATGGCGAAGCGGGTCTCGCGCTCGGTCGTGTTCGGCTCCGACCCGTGCACGCACGTCGCACTGAAGATCACGGCCTCGCCGGGCTGCATCTCCATCCGGACGACATCCTCCTCCGGCGGTGTCCAGGCCGGGTCGATGAGGAAGTCGGCGAACTTGTAGCCGAAGAAAGCGGTGCCGGAGTTGTTGACGTCGAAGCTCTGGCCACGACCGGACTCCGTGGCCTTGCGCTCGTCGTAGTACCAGTTGCGCTGCGAGCCGCGCACGAACCGCAGGCAGCCGGTCTCCCGCGTGGCCGGCGTCCATGCCGTCCACACCGTGATGTCGATGAACGCTTTCCAGTCGGGGTCGGTGGGCAGCAGCTGCGGGTTGCCGTTGGCGTAGCTGTAGTCCCGAACCTGGTGCCACTCGGTGCCCTCGGAGCCGGGGAACTTCGGGAAGAACTCGGTGCGCCACATCAGCACGTCCGGGCCGAGGATCGACTGCAGGTACTTCACGATCACCGGGTGGCTGATGTGCGAGTTGAGCAACGGAATGTCGAAGTGGCGATCGTAATTGACGTTGTTGTGGTACATCGCCTTCGAGTGGTCCTGGTTCTGGGCCCTGATCTCGCGGATCATTGTGGACGCCTCGTCGGGTTCGTACAACTTGATCGGCCCGAAGAATCCGTCGCGCTCAAACGCCGCCACGTCATCCTTGATGTCCTCATGTGCCACAGCGTTGGCCGCGATATTCGCGGTCGGCTGCGGCAGTTCCTGCAGATCCGTCACGACAACAACCTTTCCTTCTACGATTCGGACACCCGCAGTGCGAGCGCCGCACGATCGACCTTTCCGTTGGGGCTCAACGGGAAGTCAACAACCGGAATGAAATGCGTGGGAACCATGTGTTTAGGCAGTACGGTCAGCAGGTCGCGGCGCACCGCGTTCGGGTCGAACGCGCCTTCGCGGGCCGGGACCACGAAGGCCACCAGGCCGGTCACCTGGCCGCCGTCCCTCGACGGCATCACGACGGCGTGGCTGACGTGCGCATTTGCGGCGAGGGCCGCCTCGACGTCGCCGAGGTCGGTCCGCATCCCGCGGATCTTGACCTGGCTGTCGGCCCGGCCAACGAACATGAGCTCGCCGTCCTCACGCAGGCGCGCCAGGTCGCCGGAGCGGTAGATGACCTCCTGCCCGTCCCGCACCCGTACGAAGCGGTCCCGCGTCATGCCAGGGTCGTTGAGGTAGCCGGCGCCGACACCGGCCCCGGCGATGCACAGCTCGCCGACCTCGCCCGGCGGCACCGAACGCAGGTCGTCGTCGAGCAGGTGAATGTCGACGTTGGTGATCGGCCGGCCGATCGGCACACCGGTCGTCGCATAACCGGGGTAGTCGGTGAGTACGTACGCGGTGGACACGTCGGTGCACTCCGCGACGCCGTACACGTTGACCACCGTGGTGCCGCCGCCGGGCCGGGTGACCCAGCCGGCGACTCGGCTGGAGACGATGGGCTCCCCGCCGGGGAACACATAGTCGAGCGAGCCGAGCGTCTCCGCACCGGCGGCCTCGGCACGCTCCAGTAGCAGGTACAGCGCACTGGGCGCACAGTGCAGCGTCCGGACCCCGTGCCGCTCGATGATCCGGCACGCCATCATGGGGTCGAAGTGCCGGCTCGGGAGCAAGTGCAGGGTCGCGCCCGAGAACAGCGGCGTCATCAGAGCCCGCTGGCTGATGTCGAACCCGGCCGGGCTCAGCAACAGACCGCTGGACGCCGACCCGAGGGAGAAGTCCTCGACCAGCCAGCTGAGCAGGTTGAACCAGCCGCAGTGGCGGACCGCGGTGGCCTTCGGTACGCCGGTCGAGCCGGAGGTGAACACGACGTAGCACGGGCTGTCGGCGACGGCCGCCGGCGCCGGGTTACCCTCGGGGAGCCGGTCGAGCAGCGGCCGCAGCCGGGCCACTTCGACGACCTCCGCGGTCGTTCCCGTCGTCATGGCCGCGGTGTCCGCGCTCGCCATGATCAGCTCCATGCCGGGGACCTGGGACACCATGAGCCGCAGCCGCTCCGCCGGGTAAGTGGTGTCCAGGGGCACGTAGGCGGCTCCGGCCTTGAGAGTGCCCAGGACGCAGGCGACCATCTCGGGCGACCGGTCGAGGCAGATCCCGACGACGGCGCCCTTCCCCAGCCCGCGGGCCGCGAGGTAGTGCGCGAACCGGTTCGCCTCGCTGTTGAGGCGGCCATAGGACCACTCCTGCGGCCCGCAGGTCAGCGCGAGCCGATCCGGCACGCTCCGGGCATGGTTCTGGAATGCCTCGTGGACGAAGGGACGCACTGAACGAGGGACACGCCGTCCCGGAAAAACCATTGCTATGCCTCCCGCCAGCCCAGCAGAAAATGAACCTGAGATAGGAATTCCTGCCGAGATTTCCGATGGCCCGACGTAAATTACAAGAAGAATAGAATGGAGGATATTGAGCGAGCGGGGCGGCGGTCAAGGAACCGCAATGCAGCGGCTTGGACGCTATCCAGGACACCAAGCTGTGAATGGACACGTCCAACCGCCGCACACCCCGCTGATGGACAGGCCACCCCGGCCTGACAACCGCCAATACGATGAGCATATGGACGCTGTGAACATCGACGCCATGCTGGCCCGTTTCGAGGAGCTCTGGTCTCCCAAGCGGATCGCCCAGCTCAACGACTACGACATCCGGATCGTCAAGGTCCAGGGAGAGTTCACCTGGCACACCCACCACGACACTGACGAGCTTTTCCTGATCCTCGACGGCGAGGTGACCATCCAACTGCGCGACCGCGACGTCGTGCTGCGGCCGCGGGAGCTGTTCGTGGTGCCCCGTGGGGTCGAGCACTGCCCCCGGGCCGACGAGCAGGCCACGTTGCTGCTGATAGAACCTCGTACCGTCGTCAACACCGGCGATGCCGGCGGCGAGCTCACCGCCGAGGTCGAGTCGCTGAGCTGAGGCGTCCGGGCGTCGTCCAACGCCGGCCTTTCATCGGTTGGACGCGCTCGTCGCCCGATCAGAGCTCGCTGCCAGCACGGCGGTCAGCTCCGTGACGACCGTCCGCCAGTCCCCCACGATCCCTATGTCGGACTGCTCGAAGATTTCGGCTTCCGGGTCGGTGTTGACGGCCATCACGACCGACGCGCGACTGAAGCCGACCGAGTGGTTGAAGCGGCCGCTCGCGCCGATCGATATCACCAACTCGGAAGAGACGGACCGACCGGTGATGCCGATCTGCCGGCTACGGGGCAGCCATCCCTGGTCGGCAACCTTGCGGGTCGCCGCGATCGGGCCCGCGTCCAGCACGGCGCACAGCCCTTCGATCTGTGGATAGCCCTCGGGTTCCACGCCGGCGCCCACGACAACGAGCCGTTTGGCTCGTTGAAGCTCGCGCATTCCGTGGTCCACACCGCGTACCGGCGAAGCGATGACCCGGGTGACGCGGGGAACCGGCACGATGTCTGCGGCCGCAAGGCCCCAACTGCGGTCGGGGCGCGGGCCCACCAGCGCTCCTGGGCGCACGGTGACCATCAGCGTGGGCGACGTGCTGGTGACAGGCACCAGGGCCTGGCCCGAGAACGCCGACTTCCAGGCGAGCAACCGCCCGCCGTCCACGGTCAGGCTCGTGGCGTCGCCGACCAGGCCCCAGCCCAGCCGGGCCGCTACCCGCGCGGCGAACTCCCTGCCCCACGTGGTGCTCTCGACGACGACGGCGTGCGGCGGTCGGATCCGCAGTCGGTCGGCCAGCGCGGCGGACCAGTCCTCGGCCGCGTCCGAGCCGCCGCGCGGCAGACGCCGCGCGTCGACGGCCAGCACCTGCCGGCCCATCTCCCGCGCGAGCGCGCCGACCGCCGCCATCATCGCCTCGTCGGGTCCGATCGCGGTGGGGTCGAGGACACACCAGACCGGGGTGTCGTCCAACGCCGCTCCCCCGCCGTCCGACCACTCCGGCTCGGGCAGGCCCTCCGGCGCGCCCAGATCCCGCCACAGGCGTACGGCCTCGGCTGCCGAGGTCGTACGCAGGCGCTTCCGTCGTATCCCGGGAACCTGCACGGTTTCGTGAACCCGCGTCGGCGAGCCGACCGCACCGACCTGAACCGGATCGAAACCCAACTCGCGGATGCCGACCTCCCGGACGAGTCCGGCCGGCACTTGCTTCCACCGATCGGCTTCGGTCTTCGACGGCGGGCACAGCCGCTCGGCGGCGGAGGCGACGACCGGAAGCGCCACTTCCACATCGACGTAGCCGCCGTCACACTCCACGGCACCCACCGCGACGCCGCTGACGACCTCGAACGTGCGGCACGGGCCCACGAACGGCAGGCCGAGCATTTCCGCCACCTGGATCCCGACGTGGCCGGTCTCCGAATCCAGCGAGTAGGCACCGGTGAGGATCAGGTCGAACGGCCCCTCGAGACGGATGGCCGCCGCGAGCACCGCCGCCGTCACCAGCGTGTCGCTGCCGGCCAGGGCCGGGTCGCTGACCAGAACGCCGCGGTGGGCGCCGCACGCGATCATCTCCCGCAGCGCGTCCGCGGCGCTCGGCCGCCCCATGGTGAAGACCACCACCTCGTCGTCCGGACCGCCGGTCAGGGTGACCGCGCGCGCGTTCGCGCGACGGCAGTACGCGCTGGTTTCCAGCGGCACGCCGGTGCGCACGAGGTGCCCGCCGGCGAAGGTGAGTTCGGCCGGCACCGGAATCTGCTTGACCAAAACGGCAACGCGCACGGTCGCTCCTTTGAATGATGGACGAGCGGGAAAACAGTGACGGCCGTGGGAGAGCTTGCCAGCCGCGCCTCGAATTGACGAGTCACCGCCCGAACAAACCGCGCGGAGAAGAAGCGGTACGTCGACGATTTACGGGCACGGCGTCGTCTGGCAGAATTCAGCGAATCCGGCCAAGGAGAAGGCATTGACATCGCACGAAAGATGGTTCCTGGGCGGCCCACCCGCCCAATCCTGGCGCATTCAGATGTTCTGCCTGGGGCATTCCGGGGGCGGCGCCTCGAGCTACCGGTACTGGCTGGAACCGCTCGCCGACGTCGCCGACATCCGGGCCGTGCAGTTCCCCGGGCGGGAGAACCGCCGCGCCGAACCGTTCATCACGAGCGGCGACGTGCTCCTGCGCCGGTTGACCGACGCGGTGATGGCGACCTCGGAGGATCGCCTCGCGTTGTTCGGCCATAGCCTCGGCGCCGTGATCGCCACCCGCCTGTGCATGGCGCTCGAGGCCCGCGGCCGCACGGTGGAGGCGCTCATCGTGTCCGGCCACGCGGGACCCACCATGGTGCCCGGCACGTCGCGTAGCCAGACCGCGCAGCGCTTCTTCGACGCCCTCGCCGGCGGAGAGCTGGGCCTGATAGATGCGCTGATCGGGCTGGGCGCCATGCCGGAGTACGTACGCGACAATCCCGGCCTCCAGGCGCTGCTGGTCCCCGCGATCCGCGCCGACCTACAGCTCATCGCCGATGAGTTCGCGGGGACCGAGCGGGTGAAGGCGCCCGTCACTGTCCTGGGCGGCGCCGACGACCCGCTGCTGACCGGCCTGGACTTCGCCGGCTGGCGCTCGGTCAGCCCCGGTGAGCCCCCGGTCCACCGGATACCTGGCGGTCATTTCTACCTGGCGGACCACCGCGAGGAGGTTGCCGAGGTCATACGCCGGCGGCTAGGGATAGACGCGCCGCGGGCGGCGAGCGCCGGCCGGGTCATCGCGCCGCCGTCGTCCGCTGCTCCGTAGGTCGGCGCCGCAGCAAGGCATAGGCGATCGACTGGTACACCGCCTCCCAGCTCGCGACGACCGGGTTGCTGTGCACGCCGACCGTGCCCCAGGACGACTCGCCGCTCCCCGCCTCGAGCAGGACCTGTGTCACTGCCCGACCGTCCTCGCCGGACGGCAACACGCGTACGCCGTAGCGCGTCACGAACGCCGAGGTCAGCTCCGGAAAGAAGCGCTCTAGCCCGCTGCGGACCGCCTGATCCAGCGCCTCCGCCGGGCCGGCGCCCTCGGCCGTCGAGATGATCCGCTCGTCGTACGCGAGCATCGTGACCGTGGCCTCACAGACCGGCTCGCGGCCGCCGCGCTGAAAGGTGATCACCCGCCACGACTCCACCTGGAACGAGCCGCCCGCGCCCCAGGATTCCTCACCGGCCAGCTCCTCGCGCAGGAGTAGCTCGAACGACGCCTCGGCAGACTCGAACGAGTACCCTCGGGCCTCCAGCTCCTTGACCCGCTTGATGACGCGGGCCGCCGTTTCCGGCTCTCCCGCCAGGTCATACCCCAGCTCGGCAGCCTTGAGCTGTACCGAGGCGCGACCCGCCAGGTCGGACACGACCAGATGCATCCGGTTGCCCAAGCGTTCCGGTTCGACGTGCTGGTAGAGGGCGGGATCGACCTTGATCGCCGAGGCGTGCAGGCCGGCCTTGTGCGCGAAGGCGGACGAGCCGACATAGGGCTGACGGGGATCGACCGGCACCTGCACGACGTCGGCGATCGCCCGGGAGATGCGGGTGAGTTCGGGCAGCTGGGACGCCGGCACCGCGGGCCGCCCGCCCTTGAGTACCAGGTCGGCAACGAGGGTGAAGAGGTTCGCGTTGCCGCTGCGCTCTCCGTACCCGTTCGCCGTGCCCTGCACGTGGGTGGCGCCGGCATCGACCGCGACGAGGCTGTTGGCCACGGCGCAGCCGGTGTCGTCGTGGCAGTGGATGCCGATGCGGAGCCCGGTGGAGGCGGTGCTCGCGACGATCTCGCCGAGCTGCCGCGGCAGCATCCCGCCGTTGGTGTCGCAGAGCACGACCACCTCCGCGCCCGCCTCGGCGGCGGTCCGGACGACCGCGAGCGCGTAGCGGGCGTCCGAGAGGTATCCGTCGAAGAAGTGCTCGGCGTCGACGAAAACCCTGCGTCCCTGTGCGACCAGGACGCGGACGGTGTCCCGGATCATCGCGAGGTTCTCGGTCGGCGTCGTACGTAGCGCCCGCTCCACGTGGCGGTCGTGCGCCTTGGCGACCAGGGTCACGACCGGGGTCTCGGCGTCCAGCAGGGCCCGTACCTGTTGATCCCGGTCGGCCCGCACCCCCGGACGGCGGGTCGAGCCGAAGACCGCCAGCTGGGCATGGCGCAGGCGGAGGTCGTGCCGGGCACGGCGGAAGAACTCGGTGTCACGAGGCACCGCCCCCGGCCAGCCGCCCTCGATAAAGCCGACACCGAGTGCGTCGAGGTGGCCGGCCACCGCAAGCTTGTCCGCCACGCTCAGCGACACACCGCGTTGCTGAACACCGTCCCGCAAGGTGGTGTCGTAAATGTGGAGACCGTTCTCCGGAATTGTCACCGGCTCTCCCCCCATGGCGTCCGATTCCGGCTGCGCTTTCCCAGCCGGTCAGGCCGTAACCTAGCGGACCGCCGGGGTGACCACCACTAAGCCTGGATCCACCGATGAATGTTGACGGGTGGCGGCGTGCCGATATAGAAAGTGCCTGTCGGGTGGCCGGACGGAGTCTCACCCTCTTTTAACTTCCGACGGAGGAACCGCATCAGGTGGGCGTTGATGCGTTGCAGGAGTGGGTGCAGTTTGGAGCTGTAGAACGCTCCGTAACAATGCCTCAAATCCCCATGCCGGCTGGTCATGGTCTCCGTATTTGGCGGGATGTGGCCTTCGGGGAGGTTCCCCGGCGTAGTGCTTCGCCTCCGACGACGCGGTAAGAGCCGTGCGGACTGCTGCTCGCGGAGGCTGCTCGGTCGGGACCGATCGGCTCGACCGATCGGCCGAGGCACACAGCGGCGGGCATCGTAGAAGTGGTCCGAGCCCTGCGAACTGAGGCGAGGGTTCCCAACTGCGCGTCGCCGCCGGTCAGCCTCGGACCGCTTTTGCTCGGCATCCAGGGCACCCAGGAAGTCCTGCAGCACAGGTCCCGGGTGACCCGCTCGGCGCGGCGCACGATGCGGCCCGGACCGCGGACGGACGCTGCGAGTTCCTGGACTGATCGCACCCAGGAAGGCCGCGCCGTTCCCGGCGCGGCCTTCTCCCTCTCTCACCGGGGGTAGCATCCGACCATGATCGATGCGCTCGTGCTCGCCGGCGGCGGAGTGGCCGGCATCGCGTGGGAGCTCGGCGTCCTGCGCGGCATCGCCGACGAGGATCCACGGCTGGCCGACCGGCTGATCGCAGCGGACATCGTCGTCGGCACCTCGGCCGGCTCGGCGGTGGCCGCCCAGATCACCAGCGGCACGCCGCTCGCCGAGCTCTACGACGCCCAGCTGAGCCCCTCGTCCGCCGAGCTCGAGGTGGAGCTCGACATCGAGGACTTCGTCCGCCGCATGACCGAGGCCGTCCAGGGAGCGGCCGATGACGGCGAGAAGCCCGACCCGGTCGAGATGCGCCGCCGGATCGGCGCCATGGCGCTGGCCACGCCGACCGTCGCCGAGGACGTACGGCTGGCGTCGGTGGCCGTAAGACTCCCCCGGCCCGAGTGGCCGCCGCGGACCCTGCTGATCCCCGCGGTCGACGCCGCCACCGGCGAGGTCGTCGTGTTCACCCGGGAGTCGGGCGTCGAACTGCTCGACGCGGTCACAGCGAGCTGCGCGGTGCCCGGCGTCTGGCCCCCGGTCACCATCGGCGAGCGGCGCTTCGTCGACGGCGGCGTGCGCTCGGCGACCAACGCCGACCTCGCGCACGGCGCCGACCGCATCGTGGTCGTCACGCCGACGCTCGAGGGCGGACCCAGCCTGCTGGGCGACCTCGACGCCGAGATCGGCATCCTGCGGCCCGGCGAGACGTACGTCGTGTGGGCCGACCAGCCGTCGATCGAGGCATTCGGCACCAACCCGCTGTCGCCCGCCACCCGCGGGCCGGCCGCCCGCGCGGGCCGTACCGTCGGCCGCGAGCGGGCCAAGGCGGTGCGCGCCTTCTTCAACTGACCTTATGAGCCGGCTTGGTCGTCTGCTCGACACCGATCAACGGACATCCGGCAACTTGTCGACGGCCGGTAGGGTACCGCCGTGATCCTGGAACGGTTCAGGGATCGGCTCTGCGCCCTGTTCAGCCGAAGCTCGGGCGTGCAAGGCGATGTCACCGGGCCGGTCTGGTACGCCGTCGGCAACATCCTCGGAGCGCTGAGCGGCGTTGCCATTCAAATGTTCGCCACGCTGGCCCTCGAGGGCTCGATCGTCTCGACGATGCGAGGTGAACGCGACAGTGTTCTCGGACGGTCGTTGATGTTCCTCGGCGGGCTGCTGCTGGTGGCCTGGCTGGTCAGCAGAATCGTTCGGACCGCGTACACAGTGAGCACCCGCCAGGAAGTCCTGAGCGTCGATGCGCTCTCCATTCCGCACTTCGTCGCCGACTTCGCCTGGATGTCGCTGGGCCTCGCATGGCTGCACAGTTCGTTGACCACACCCGATCAGGCGCAGCCACCCGATCCCGCCTTCCACCTCGGTGGGCCGGCGGTGCTGCTCGGCCTCGCAGCCGGGCTGCTCGTTCTGCGGGGGTGGACCCGAGTATCGACCCGACGTACCGACAGCTAACCCACGCTAGGCCGCCTTCGGCGAGCCGGCGACGAAAAGTCAGCTCGCTGATCTTCGTATCCGGAGGCAGCTCGCCGAACGCGCTGTCGAGCGCCTTGCCGCCGAACTCGACCCAGATGAGGAACTACTCCTGTTCCGGGATCCGAAGATCAGCGTCTACCTGACCCCGTTCGACCAGTACGAGCCGGGAGCACGCATCGCCCTGGTCGGCCTGGCTCCCGGCCGCAGCCAAATGCACCTTGCCGTGACCACCGCCGCGGCAGGGTGCCAGCCTCGCCGCGGCGGCTGCCGGACATCGTCTTCTCTCGATACGATCGCCAGGTGACCGACGAAGACGCCAGGCCGACGGTGTCCTATCCGCAGAAGGAGCACACGAGGGCGCGTCAGGCGGCGTACGCGACGCTGTTGGAGGATCTGCTGCTCCTCGTCGGGGCCGAGTTGCCGGTGGCCGAGGAGACGCCGGAAGGCCGGCGGATTTCATGGCACCAGGCGCGGCGGGCGGTCGGGGCCGCCGTCGAGGCACGGGCCAAGGCGGGAACGCTGCGCGACGAGTGGTTCGAGCCTTTGATCCACGCAGCCGTCCACGAGGGAAGCCCGAGTTTCGTCTGCGACCTGATCGCTCCGGCGGTGGCCGGGTTCGGACGGCGACGGGTGCGCCTGGCGCTGCTCGTCTATCTGGACGGGACCCCGCCCGACGCGGCGGGCGCCGCACGTGCCTGGTACGGCACGTTGGTCCCGGTGAAGGACAAACCGGGAACACGCGAACCGACCCCGGAGAGCGCCGCGGAACTCGAGGAGGTCAAAGACCTGGACCGGCGCTACGCCGACATCGCGCTGCGCCGGTTCGTCGCCGACGACGATCTCCCCTGCGCCGCGCCCTGCTGCCGAGCCTGAGTCTCTCGCCGAAGCGGTACGCCGAGCGCCCCGGCCGCCGACCTGGTCCAGCGGGTCGAGGCGACGGCGTTGCTGCAGGCCTTTCGTGTGGGTGATCCCGCCTACATCAGGGTGACCTCGACGGTGAAGCCGCGGGCCATCGCGCCGTCCAGATGGGCGGCGTGTGCGCCGAGGTACTGGATCTCGCCGCTGCTCTGCTCGGTGATCACGCCGATCACCAGGTAGTCGTCGGCGCCGGCCGTGTCGTCGCCGCAGATGCAGCACCGCATCCGGGTTGTCGCCGGGCCGGTCCACTCCCGCTGGTCTGCGCTCATCATTCCTACTTACCGCTGTTGACCTTGTTGTTGATGTAGTCCTCGGTGGCGTCCTTGATCGAGGTCACCGGCTTGCCGCTGGGATTGCTCATGTCGCGGACCACGACATCGTAGGTGCCGTTGCCGTTGTCAAGGACCTTGACGATGCAGCCGTCGTCCTGGATATACATGTCGCCGTTGTCCCAGACGTGCTGCTCGTCGACATCGCGCATGCCGGTGCGGTCGACGCCGTGCACGTCCCGGGCGGCGGTGCTGCCGGTGTGGTCGGTCCGGGCGGGCGAACTCTGATCGTCGCTGGTGGCGTGCATGACCAGGTCGCCCATGCCGCCGGCCACCATAGCGCCGCCGGCGACTACGGCGGCGGTGGACACGATGTTGACCGGGACACCGACCACCGCGCCCACACCGGTCGCGTCCAGGACCAGGCCGCCCGCGTCACCGGCAGCGCCGACGATCATCAAGCCGGCGCCGGCCGCGGCGAGCGCGACATCGCCCGGATGGTATACGGCGGCGTTGCCCAAGGAGGCCAGGCCGTTGACCACGTGGCCGCCCGCGTTCTCCAAGCCGGCGCCGACGTCGGAGAAGAAGTCGCCGACCTTGCTCCAGAAGCCCGGCTTCTCGGGCGCCTTGTCGCGGAACCCCTTGACCTTCGTGGCGGCGTCACCGGCCGCGCTCTTCACCTGGGTGCGGGCACTGTGCAACCGCTGCCACGCCGCGGCACGTGCCGGCTCGCCCGGGTCGGTGAAGGGGTCGGTGCCGCCGGCCAGCTGATACTTCGCGTACGCGTCCTGCGCCTGCTTGCTCGCGGTCTGGGCCGCGTTCCAGTCCTTGATCGCCGCGCCCGCCTCGCCCTGCGCCCAGGTGAGCGTATAAACGTAGGTTTCCAGGGCGCCGCTGGTGATGCGCAGATCGGCGCCGGCGGTGACCGCCGTCCTGGAGTTGCTCCCTGCGGCGCTGGACAGCCAGCTGCGGCGCGACGCACAGCTCACCCACTTCGACTACTACGTCATGGCGATGCTCTCCGAGGCGCCCGAGTACACCTTGCGCATGACGTCACTGGCCGAGCGCACCACCGCCACCCTCGCCCGCCTCTCCCACGTTGTCCAACGCCTCGAAGCCCGCGGCCTGCTGGAACGCTTTCCCTGCCCGCAGGATCGGCGCGCCACCAACGCCCGGCTCACCGACGCCGGCTGGCAGAAGGTCCGCGACAGCGCCCCCGGTCACGTCGCGGCCGCCCGCGCCACCGTCATCGACGCGCTCACCCCCGAGCAGATCACCCAACTCGCCGCCATCACCGACGCGATCCTGCGCCAGCTCGACCCCGACGGCAGCCGAGCGGCGATCTACCAGCGTTACGACCCCCCGCCCACCGACGCGCGGTGACAGGCATCGCGGGTTGACCTTGCCAGGCGGGGTGCACTGTCCGAAATGCTGCAGGCGGAACTCGCCGAGCGCGGCGCGCCGGTCGGCGTCACCGTCCTCATGCCCGGCGGGTCCCGGGCCAGGATTCGTCCTGACCCGGGACATCCCGAACGAGTGAACCGGTGCGCGATTCGCGCACGCGACCGATCCCGCTCCGCCGGTCAGTCCGCAACGACGCCATCTGCCACACCGAAACCGAACGGACCGATCATCAGCGCGTTCCCCCTGGTGAG
>Ga0307508_10000974_pt1 | contig 33321 bp, 37 predicted proteins | sample 9_EM_MG_FD_203089 | JGI IMG/M metagenome (GOLD analysis project Ga0307508, IMG submission 203089) | Populus trichocarpa ectomycorrhiza microbial communities from riparian zone in the Pacific Northwest, United States - 9_EM | ecosystem: Host-associated > Plants > Roots > Unclassified | place...
CCCCATCAATACTACCTCCTTCGTCCACTCCGCAACCTGCTCTTCCACCCCCCCCCCCCCATCTCGATCCCTGTCCCGCCCAGCCATCCACCAACCAGCCTCTTCGTCTCCTCCGTGCCCTCCTTTTCTTCTCCCCAACACCCTCGCAACAGCCAAAAAAAAAAGTCCATCGTCCAACTTTCAGTTGTTGTGTGTCGCTACTCCCTGCAAGTCGCCCCGACCCGCAGCAGCGACTTCAAAGTCTACATTCGCTCCGCCTTTCCTCCTCCATTTTCTCACACAACCTCCCTTCAACCACCAACTATCAACATCACCAACTCTACCCTCCACCTAGAGTCCTAGAGTACTCCCCCCCCCGTCGTCCGCTCTCACACAGCCTCTCCGTCAGCGACGACTCCCCCTCCCTCCTCCGTCCCCCTCCTCCCCTCACTCCTACACCACCTCCTCTCCTCCCTCCAGAAAAAAAAAAGAGGTGCTGCTGCTTCTCCTCCTCCTCCTCCTCCTCCTCCTCCTCCTCCTCCGCTATCCTATCCATTCATCCAACCTCCCACCACCACACACACACCCCCGTCGGCCATTGGTTTGTCGCCAGCTCTGTCCACCAACCCCCCAATTCCCCACCATCCCGGCAGTCCCCACCACAGACAGACAACACACATCTTTCCCGAATATCTGCATCTCTCGCTCTAGTACGACAGGCTCTCATCTCGGCAGCTCAGCCCGCACTCAACTTCAGGATCAGCGCTCAATCGACCGTCGGCACCTGTCATTGGGCAAAGTCTTGCTACCGGAAAAGAAAATAAAAACGACTTCGACTCGGCTCACCCTGGGAGGGAAAGCAATCGGGAAAGAAAGAGAAGAAGCAGAGAAGAAGTAGTAGTGTACTAGCAGCAGAAGATCAGGAAAGAAGGAGAAGGTGCGTGCATCTGAACGATCATCAACGAGGAAACGACGCCAAACGACATTTAACGAACTCCGACATCACGCATCCCCCCTCCAATTGGCGCAGCCAGCCTTTTGAGAACCTGCAGCCAAAAAAAGCCACAATAGGGTACCAGCATATCACGACGTGAAACGAAGCAACGATCAAATAGTTTTTTTTGTGTGCGGAGTCAAAAAGTTGCCCCCTTGCCATCGATTTTTTTTTTCCTTTTCTACTTTCTTCTTGGTGTCATCTGCTTCCCTAGCATATTTCTCGTACGCATACCTTCGGACGTTGCGCACCCCCCCGCCCTCGCGTCTCCCCCGAGCTAGAATTGCTTAAGTGGTGATTCCGGTCTCTCATCTCGACGGGCGTGTGATTTTCTGCTGCGGAATTTGCCCTTCCCTATCCTGTCTTGCAGCCGCATAAAACGGCGAGCTATCCGGTCGGGACGCGCCGCCAATCTCTGCATTGTGCACTGCAAGTAGTGTGTCCTCCACCGACATCCTCGGCCTCTGCCTTCGGGGCAACATTGGACCATTTCCCCCCCTCCCCCCCCCAAACCATACACACGGTCCGGACCTGCATCTCCTCGCAACAATAACAACACCGCATTCGCCCTGTCGGAAGGCCGTACTTAGACCGACCCTCAGTTACCAGTGGAATTGGGCGGCCGCTTCGTTGAAGAAACCTCGCCGAAGTCTTGCTACATCACATCATCCCCCCCCAACGATAAGAGAAGCACAGAAGTCGGTTTCTTTGCTTCCCGCACCCAAACCCTCACAATAGCAACGCTACTACACGCGACCACCAGCAAGCTGGAGCTGCCGTCTCTCTCGTCGGTTCAGACACGAGCCCCCGCCGACGCCTACCCGTCTTGGTCTGGCTACAATACCCATTATTCCAAAGGGGGCATGTCCAGTGACAAGCTCCCATCTACGTTGTTCTCACCTTTGGCTAGCCAGCAACAGCAGCACCACCACCACCACCACACATCTTCGCCGAGAGGACTAAGCGGCTCGATCCTTAACGGCTCGTCGTACCCCATCAAGAAGGATTCCGCACAAGTTCTTCCCAGTCCCTCTCAATCGCAGAACGGCGGAGCCCCCCAGTACTCAACCTCCAGCAACCAATTCGCCTACGGAAACGAAGGAGCCGGCTTCATGAACACGCAGAGCAACTCGTCGTACGGTGGGCTGGACTATGGCCACCACCACATGTCGCAAGGGCAGCCGCCTACTCCCCAGACGGCCACCTCAGGAAGCGGCATGGGCAACTTTCCCCCACAACCAACACTGCTACCGCCCTCATACCATCAGCCGAGCCATGGATTCTCGCAGTTCTTCCCCGGCTCGAATTCGCCGGCAGGCCAGCCACCGATGGGTGTGCATTCCCAACAGCCCATGCTCCCGCTCCCGCAGGCCACCGCGCTGAGCACGAGTCACTCCACGTTGGGCGGCGTCTCGCAAGGCGGACCGCAGACACCCCAGTCCGCCACAACAGGTGCTTACAGCAATCATTCGTTTGATTCGACCGGCCAGCTCGCGCCCCCGGGAATGAAACCCCGAGTAGCTGCAACTCTCTGGGAAGACGAAGGCAGTCTCTGCTTTCAGGTCGAGGCTCGAGGCGTCTGCGTGGCTAGACGTGAGGGTGAGAACGACAGCCCTCCGATCCCATCTGACTGCATTTTTTTTTGAAACCATCCTGCTAACAGTGCATGATAGATAATGCCATGATCAACGGCACCAAGCTCCTCAACGTGGCGGGAATGACACGCGGTAGACGTGATGGTATCCTGAAGAGCGAGAAAGTGAGACACGTCGTAAAGATTGGTCCGATGCATCTGAAGGGCGTATGGTACGACACTAGTCCACATGGAGACCCGATCGTCTTGTGAGGCGCTTTGGGCTAATGGCTATTTTGCATGACAGGATTCCGTTTGAGCGTGCGCTGGACTTTGCGAACAAGGAGAAGATCACCGAACTCCTATATCCCCTGTTTGTGCACAACATTGGGGCGTTCCTCTACCACCCAACCAACACTCACCGTACAAACGCCGTCATGGCTGCAGCCGAGCGGCGGAGAGCCGACAGCAGTGTGCTGACACAGAGTCAAGCCCTCAACCAAGGCCAATTGCAGAGGCGGGCGACAACTGACATGATTCCCTCATCGCAAGCGCCGCAAATGCACCACCAAGGCATGCATACCCCCATGCACCACCAATCGCTTCCCCCGAACCTTTCCCAGCCTCGTCCCGAGTTGCAAAGGAGCATGTCCTTCCCCACCCCCCCTTCGAGTGCGTCGAGTGTGATGGGAGGCGGCCCGGATTCCTCGTTTTGGAGCGGGAACATGGTGTCGCAAGGGAATGGCGGCCCATTAGCCATCGACACGGTCATGAACAGCCGTTCGATGCCGACGACCCCCGCGACAACCCCGCCGGGAGGCATTCAGCAGTTGCAGCAATATCCCCCCCCACCGTCATCCTTGTACCCATCCCAGCAAGCCAACATGGGCCAGCAGAATATTGCGCAGCAGAACATGCAGCGGTTTAATCAGCCCCTACCGCAGCCGAGCCAGTACATGAGCCAGAGTAGGGACCAGAACAACATGGGACCCCCGACATCAAGGGGGCCCCCGCCAACTCTGTCCAGGCCGGCTTCGCGGCAGGACGATGGTCATGGGCATGGAAAGGATGAAGGGGCCGAGGAGCAGAACGGATTGCCAACCGAAGGTGAGGATCACGGAGTCCAGGGAATTCATGAAGAAGAATCCACCGAGAATGAAGCTGAACATCATCAAGAGGAATACACTACCCACGAGAACAGCTACCCGAATGGACATCGATCGGTCTACTACCCTCCCCTACAAACCGAGCACACGCCCCAGCTGTCGCCGGAAATGAATGGATCCCCAGGGCAGGGCCCGTCCACGCCGGCGCGCCCGACATACGGTGCGCCCAACGCCAGTGTCCCGCGCACCGTTGACGGAGGAAGTGGAGCTACTCCACGAACCACCACCACCCCTCAGCAGCAATGGGTTCAGAACGGCAGCGGATATTCGACTCCGCCACGGTCCAACTCGGCCAGTGGGAATGCCATCCGGCAGCCCCCGCAAAGGAACGTTTACCAGCTTGTTGGCGGCGACGCTCCTGCCGATCAGTCGGATCCCAGTGTGGCTCCCGGCGCGCCCGATGGCACTTACGCGACGCAGGGCGGCATCGGCGTGCCGATGCCTTCGCAAACGCCCCCGCAGAGTTACGGTGTGAACGGAATCACCACGCCGTCATCGTCATCCAACAAGCGCGTGCGCGACATGGATGATGACGAGGAGCACAACTCGCGACCGTCGAGCCGGGATCACGATGACCGAGCTGGTGGCGACGCCGAGGCAGCGATCGGTGGAATGAAGAGGCGCAAGACCGTAGGACGTGAGGGTGCCCCGACAGTTGCTCCCGCGGCCGGCATGGCGGCCGGCAGCTTTGACAGGTCAGCTGACGGTCGGCTTAGCCGCACACGACCAGCCGTTAATACTGGCAGAGTTGGCGGAAGGAGGTAATATAGTTTAGAGGGAACGGTGGTTTTTTTTTTCTTGTTCGATTCCGGTACAAACTCATCGAGCCCGTCGACTTCATAGTCCCTCTCCCACGACCGGACAGATGACGGGCTCCACTTCCTTCGTCCTAAACGTTTGTTGTGTGGGTTTCTTTTTTTTTCCCCCTCGATGTCAGTTGTTTTCACTGGGTTGAAACAAAACGGTGGGCCACGTCTGCTTTTGGTTTTCGTCTGGTAAAAGCCATGAAGTTACGCAGCGCTTGTTTTTCTCGATTCTCTTTCAATTACTATTATTTTCTCTTTGCTTTTTTGTTTTTTGTCATGTCATACTTGTGCGAGAACGGGTCGGTGTTTGTCTGGGATATAGTTTGTGATTTTTTGCGCGTCCGGTTACCATATTCTTTTCTTTGTTCATCAGGGATTCTCATCTGGTTGTTGCTCTAGGGGTGGGGATCATTTGACTTGACATGCGTTTTGCCAATTGCCGAGTGTTGTTTGGGGGCGCCTTTTGGCTTCTGTGGATACTTCTTCGCGTGGGAACGAGTTTTTCTTTTTTTTCTTTTTCTACGTTTGTTGACGTCTATACCAGGGTCGTTACGGGGAAAGAGTGATTGGAAATAGGGGAGATGGGAGTGACTGATCCGCCTTGGGGCATGTGTGTTTTTTTGGTTTTTTTTTGGGGGGGGGAGGCTTTGAGGTCCAACTGGATCCGATTTCTAAAGAAGCCGGGGGTGGTGGACACACGACGGGCTTTTTTTCTTCTCTTTTTTTACTTTTTTTTACTTTTTTTTTTCTTCATCAGTTTTTTCTCTCATGATTGTGCTTTCTCTCTCTCTCTCGCCGCATCTTAACGACTATTATGACTACCATACCTTACCTTACCTACCATCAACCATTCAATCCAACTAGCAATCGAGCGATCGAATCAACCATTCTGATTTTTTCCTGTTATTTTTTTTTTCTCTCTCCCCCATTTACGATATTTCTCTTTCTTTTTCGTGGCTAGTAGTAACGGTCACTAGTGTTTTCTTTTTGTAAGGGAATGTACCGGTTTCGGCGGGTGGGGAGGGAAGGGGGGAGAGGGAGAGGGAGGGGGGGGTAAAAAAATTTTCTCTCGTAGGATGGAAGAAGGGGGGAGTGATAATTCCCCATTGAAGGGGTGGGGGGGCGGGGGAGGGGTTGGGACTTGGACTTGGGGTGTTTTGTTTTGGAGGAAGGGAGGGAAAAGGGGGGGGGAGGGGAGTTTGGAAAAGCGAAATCTTTCTTCTACTACTACTACTACCACTGCTTAACTTATTATTGCCCACTACCCACACCCACCGCTTTTCACGATGTCTCGAGCTGGCTATGTAGCCCGTTGTTCACTCGCTGAGGACTGCGTGCGGCGTACCCATCGGCGAGGGGTGGGTGTCTGCCTGCGTGACATCGCACAGTTGTGAGGGAGGCGGAGGAGGCACTGATACGTAGGTAGGTTGGTAGTTACGTGATGGATGGAATGGAAGTGGATGGGGGGGGCATGGTGTAGCACTCGGCGAGGATGGATGCATTTCGCCAGGCGGCGATGATGATGGTTGCCCGGCAACCGCGAAATGACAAGCCATTCGTCAAGCAAACACGCTTCAAAACGAAAAACATTGGTATCGATAGACCATCCGCCCCCCCCCCCCCCCAAATCGTGTAAAAAAAAAGAAAAAGATAGACCCCTTTAATAGCACCCCGACTGAAAGGGGAAAAAGGAGGAAATAATCCCACTTTTTTCTTTTATCCACTTAGGCACCGAATCCAACACCCATGATCTCCTTCAGATCCTCGAGTTCATCGCTATTCAATCCCAGGCCCGCTCCACCCGCCTCATCTCTGTCCTTCTCCGCGGCCGCCAGCTTCACCGCCACACGCTTAAAGTAGTCGCCCATGCTGCGCTTCTGCGGCCCCTCGACCGCCGCGATGTACTTATCGAAGATGGCATCGCCCTTCTGCGTAACCTGGAACAACGCGATGAAGGCCTGTTCCGCAGACAGCTTGACGGGGATCACCATGTCGCGGACGCACGAGAAGATCGCAGGTGCCAAGACAGAGAGGTGGGGACGTACGAGCTGATGCATCGTGTTGATCAGTACGGCCGAATAAAAAACAAGATGTTGTGGCTGAGAGCCTACCTCTTCGTGCTTACGCGCGACGGTCCTGAGCACTACTAGTGCTAACCGCTTGGTGTCGGTCGAGTTACTGGCTGGCCCCTTGATCGCTGAGGCCAGTGCCTCGAGAATGCCTTTGACCGTCTCGAAGCCTTTGCTAGTGCAGTCGGAGAGGAGGTACTTCCCAGCAGCCAGAGTGCAGTTGTCCGAGACGTATGGCTGTATTCCCTATCAGTCAAACTATGTCCCCAACACTGTAGTCTGTAGAAGGAGGACCGACGTTCTTGTGGCCGATTCCAGTGACAATAATATTGGCAGTGTCATCAGCAAAAGTAGACTCCTGCAGCACAGTGGGTGACTCGAGTAGGACAGCGTTCAAGCCCAGCACGGAAGCCCTGGGGTACGTCGGACTCAAAGCACGGCTCCTAAGGGCCAAATTGTCAGTGACGGGGGGCAGTTACAATGGGATCTTGGTGACCTACTTCAGCACCTTTGACGCCTCATCGCGGCTCAGATGTCTTACCAGCACACCAAGCAAACGCGCACTAGCGATAGCTGTAGCCTCTGTGATCACACAATCAGTCTCCCGACGTTCCCGTGCCTAGGCAATAGCAACTAGGGTACTCACCGTCATCCTCATCCAGATCGTTCTCGACTAGGGATAAGATAGAAGCTTTGGAAGCGTCACCCATATTCCCGCCCGCTTTACCAACGACCTCATATAGCGCCTTCAACATAGCATCTTTGACTCCTGCATCCGTGGTTTTAGCACCAGTCACGAGCTCTGAAATAAGCGGGTCGATTCTTGGTGTCAAGGTGATCAACGTGCCCAATGCCTTCGCCGCACGAGTTCGTAAAGTCTCACTGGACGTGTCCGCTAAGCTCTTTGCGAATGTCCGTTGCAGCTGCGGCAGGAACGGCTTGAGGTGCGTTGGTATCTTGAGCAGCAGAGAGTTGAGGGTGAGCAAGATGGCTGCTTTGACGTCGACACTGCGTTCCGAAACCACACGAATGAGGGGGCCAGTGATCTGGGCGACGAACGGCTTCAGAGAATCGCCGCTCGAGCGGTCAATGATATCGGAAATAGCGAGTGCAGACTGAGTGCGTTGTTCGGGAGTTCCGTACATAAGACCTTGCAAGAATACGGGAAGAATGGCGTTGATTCCCTTTGGTAACTGGAAGCCAGGCAAGTTGACGCCTCTGACACCAACCTGCTGCAGGACCTGTCTGGTGGAGAACACCAGTGTCTCCATCTCCTCCTTCCGAAGCTTCTTAGTAAGCTCGTTGAGAGCGTTCCATGCAGCCTTGACCACCTCCTTGTCTGAATCGTCGAAGGAGATAAGGAGGGATCGGATGCAGTCTTGCAGGTATCGGCTGTAATCCAAGTCCGTCTCGGCGAAGAACTTCGCGAAATGGCTGCATGCAGCCGCACGTTTGCGGTGGTCGTCGTGCTTAACCAGCTTCAGCATCTCGATCATTATGGTGTTCAAGCCATCGAACTCGTCGACAGAGAGAATCACAGCATCGAATGATCCCCCGAGCTCCTCGAGCAGTTCTGGATCCTTGCTTGCAACAACAGCATCCATCAGAGCGTTCATGATATGCGGGAGACGACGGTTCAATGCTGAGCCAGCAACTCGAGCGAGTGACGCCAGCGCCTTTGCATTGAAACGCGTGATAGGGGGTGACAGCAATGTCGGGATGAGAACCGGCAGGATGATGCTCGACCTCGTCTGCTCTGTGAGAAGGGTAAGAAGCGCAGCCAGCGCATTTTCTGCACCGTCGTCCGACTGGAGAAGGCTGAGCAGGTGAGGTAGCACCTGGTCGACCGCTCTCTTTCCGATGACTTTCTGAAGAGTTTCGAATGCTTCGGCTGCAGCCTCTCTGACATCGCCGTTGGAATCGACCAGAGCAGTTCGCACGATGGATACCAGAGTGCTCTCGTAGGGCTCCAAAGCCTCGGGCACCGTGGAGATAATCAACTCCTTGAGGGCAATGCAAATGCCCTGCTTGGAATCGGGATCAGTCGCTAGCTTCAGTCCGTCGTCAAGCGAGGGTAGGAGCGTTGACAAAACGCCTTCACCAGCCTTGCGAATGAGTTCTCCGAGGGCTTGCGAAGCAATGACTCTCTGTTCTAGTTCCGAGCTAGCCAGCCGCCTGATGATGAGCTGTGTAAGTGCAGGAACCAACTCCTTGAGTGTCTTTTGGCTGGAGACCAGAGCCTTCCATACACCAACGGCAGCAAGCCTGACTTGGCCACTGGTATCGCAGCGGCAGATATACAAGGCAGAGAGGACCTTATCCCGCTTCTCTTGGCCGAGAATCTCCAACAGTGAGTTATTGGCTTCGCCGGAAGTTTCATCGTCTTCCTCCATGTCGTCTGACTTGGTGATACCCGTAAGGTTGAAGAGCAGATCGCCAACCAACTCGACGGAGGAAAGACGAATGCGGTGGTTGGAATCAGCAAGACCACGCTCCAGTTCAGGTAGTAGCAGATCAATTGCCCTAGCCGCGAAGTTCTTGACGAGCAGACGACCAGCCCTGAGCGACGTTTCACGGATACTCTCCACATCATCCGCAAGACCCGCAAGAATCGGCGGAATGATACGGTTGAGGTACGCACTGAAAGAGTTTCCGAAGCAAGCAGGCAAGAATATGAACAGCGACATGAAGCCTTCCCGCACAGCGGCCTTCGAGCTGCCGGCGTTCTGGAGAATCGTAGGCAGAGTCTCTTCCAGTCGTTGAGTACCCAGCCCGGCCAATACTTCTGACAATGCTTGGGCAGAGCCCAAACGGTCTCCAGCACCAGTGTCCGACTTGAGGGTGTTCATCAATCCCGGGATGATGTCTGGCAGAGCATCCTCTCCGAGCTTCTCGATCAGCGAACCCAGAGCCTTGGATGCCGTAGCACGGGTCGAGGCTACAGGGTCTACGATAGCCTGCTTCAATCCACCGACCAAAATTGGGATGTGCGCCATCAAGTCCTTTCTCTCGGTAAGGTGGGCCAATGATCCGATAATCTGAGCAGCTTTTCGCTTGGTAGTTGATCTGTCATTAAGTCCACGCTCCAAGATACGAGCAACCTAAAGAAGAGTCAGCATCGATACGTCCCCAGTACCCAGAATATACGTACCAGCGCAAGCGAGGGTGAATCCAAGTAATGGACGAATTGCACTCTGAGCAATTGATCCAAAGCCTCATCGGTATACTTCGTAGGGTCACTAAGGGCCTTAAGGAGGATACCCGTGAGGGATCTGATCTCGGGGTTGCTGATGACCTCACCGAACTTCTTCAAGCTTCTGTTCGCTGCGGCTCTCACTTCCTTGTGGGAGTCATTGAGTACAGTCGTCAAAGGAGGGATGATCTCTGGCAAGCTGATGGCCAGTTGATGAGGCGCGAGATAAGCCATAGCACCAAGGGTTTCGCAGGCACCCTTCTTACTTCTCCAGGCCTGATCGTCCAAGCCTTCCAACAGATCTGGCAGGATGACCTTGACGCCGTAAGAACTAAGACTGGAAAAACACACTTTCGCCGCGTCCGAGCATGCCTCTCGCACATCGATCACCGGGTCACCGAAGCTCGAGAGAAGCATGGGCAGGATTTGGATGACGTACGGCTCGAAAACTCGTCCAAGGATCAAAGAAAAAAGCTCGAACGCAAAGAGAGCTCCTTGACGAGAGCTAGTGCTTTTTTTGTCCTCAACCGCCGCTCGCAGACTCTGCATGACTCTGAAATCCTTCAGTGCCGAGATACCGCATCCCTTGATGATACCGGCAAGGCCATATGCCGCACCACGTCTTGCGGCGTAAGCTTTCGCATTGGAGAGTTGGTCCAACATCTGCTGGATGTACCTCGATGCTTTCTCTCTCGATGCTTTGATTAGTGGCGGTAGGCACTCAGCGACAGCGTACTGAACAGTTTCGCTGGGGACTTCCAAGGTTGCTAGCAACCTCTCGATAACGGTGGAAATTCTGGCATCTCCGGCACTCAAATGTCTACCCAGTGCACCGTAAAGGATAATTGCCGCCTCGTTGATCCTGTCTCGCACCGCAGAACCATCATCGGGAGCTTCCAGGGTCCCTTCGAATATCTGCATGAGCTCCTCAATCTGGTGTGCACCCTGCGCATTGATGATTGACGTCGCGGCGTCGATCATTTCGTCTCTCACTAGGGGGTATCGATCGGCCAAGGCACCTTCGTCGATCAAGAATCGGGAGAATTCGACCAGCTTATTGTGATCGAAAAGCTCCGCCATTGCCTTTAGCGCTAGCGCAACACCACTTCGAGCTTCCCACGGGTCTTTGTTATCGGTCTTCTTGAGCATGCCGTGGTCGTCGTACTGCGGCAACAAAGGCTTCGCCTTTTCACGATACAGGCTGACCAACGCAGCGACAACATCGTTGGCAGACTCAGGGAACGATTGGACGGCAGCGGCTAGCGCTCTCGAAGCCGCTCCACGGAGTTGCTTGCCTTGGGAGTCTAGGTAAGGTATCATTTTGAGAGCGGTATCCTCCATGGTTGCCATGCTGCTTTCCTCCCAGATAGTCTTCGCAAGCTCTATGTTTTGTTCCACTTCGTCGTGGCATGCCAGCCACAACTTCTCGGAAAAGTCGAGGTGTGTGAGATCGATTTCGGCGTCGATTGCCTGTAAACACGCTGTCCGGACGTTGACCTCCAGGTTGATGGTCCCGTCGATCAGAATATCATTTTCGTCATCGGTGATTGAGTCCGAAATGCATCGACACATATCCAAGAAGCAGTCCTTGAATGGCTTATAGAGGGCAGAATACCGTTGCATCGAGAAAATCAGACACCGAAGTACCTCATCTCGTGGCAAGAGCGGACTGGCGCCTAGTTTTCGTCAATGACCATGATAACGAGTGATAGAGATACGAAGACATACAAACTTGGGTGTGGAAAGCAATGAAGTCCAATGCCAGCACTATCTGTTCGTCCACCTCATCCTGAGAGGCGGCACCAAGCCCCCCCTTGTTCATAGTCAACAAAACCATAGGTAAGATGTAAAATAACGAAGTTGTATCGAATGGACGTTGTTCTCCAGAGACTCGGAGTCTGTATAGGAGACGCATTGCCTGGGCTGTGCCCCTCTCATTAGAACGTATGCTATTGGGTCCCAGCCACGGATAAATTAATTACCTCCAAGCGTTTCTTCACAATACTGCATTGGGATTTCTCCCACACCTAAGGCTCGTAGACTGGCAATACCAACGAATGCCCTCAAAGGTCCCAACCTTGGAGATACATGCTCTGAACAAGCCTACACACGAATTATCAGCGACGGTTACACGTACAGGGACGGCGACTAAATGGGAAGGACGCACGAGAAACGCTTTGATTCCTTTATCCTGAACTATCATTCCCGCACCCGCCTCCAAACTTCTCAGGAGAGCCTTCACTGCCTTGTACATCCAAATCTCTACGGCAGTGGGAGCTCCTTTGGCAAGATGCTGAATGATGCCAACGCCTCGACTAAGCCTCACCTCTATCTCCGAAACCCTGTTCCTGATAGCCGCTTCCTTCGCGAGTTGATCCTCTACTCTTGCTTTCTCGTCGGCTGTTAGTTTCCGTCCAGAGCCCTTCTTCTGGGCGAGTTGCGCCCTGAGTTCGGCCTCCCATTTGAGGGTTTCAGCATCCTTGGATTTCTCCACAACCTTGGGTCCGGATTTCGACAGCACATCAACGAAAGGGATTCCAGTGCCAGTAGGTGTCCTCCATATCGAAACCTCGGTTGGGCCAATGCCTTTGAGGAGGACGGGGTCCAAATCACTCTCCAGGAGTTTGACAACTAGAGGCGTGATTGTTTCTGGTGCAACGAAAGCCAAAGTAGCAGTCGCTCTCAGTGCCGCCTCCATGATATATACCGACCTTCCACTTAGTCCCGTGTACATCTTGATTTCGTTGACCAGTCTTGACGCTTTCTCCGCCGATAGCTGCCCAGGGTCAACACCTGCTCTCTGGCAGAGACTGATCCAATCCACGCCGACAAGCTCGTGGTGTGAGACAACAGTCAGGTTCACAAGAAGGTCCTTCACTGTTTCTTCCTTGCGAACAGCACTAACTTCCAATCCTCCACTTGCAATATCGGCTGGCAGCGCAATTGCATATATCGCGCTCTTCAGGTTGCTCCCATTCGCCTTTGATAGAACTGCTGCTGTATCCTTATAACCGAGCTCCAAAGTCTTCACCCACTGCCACACTCCGCTCAAGATAACCTTACCGATGGACTCTGGATGTTTGAGATACGCCGAGGCAAGAGCAGTGGTCGCTTCTTTACGGCATTTGGGGCTGACGGAGACCGCGGAGATAAGATACAGGAAGGCGGAAGCCCACATGTCCGCATGGCTCTTCTCGTAGATGACATAGCTCGCGGTTGCCGTCAGAGCTCGGATTGCCCATCGGTGACCTTCATCAGACGAGAGCTTTGAGTAAACCTTGGGATTGAGCAAGAAGGAGACCTTTGGAGCCGTAGCCAGACAAGCCTCTGCAATGTCAGCAGTCTTGATCAGGGAATCGATCTTGGGGTCATTCCACGTCGAGAACCGATCGAGAGCAATCGCAGCGACGGCATAGGCAGCGACTGCGAGACCACTCTGCGCGGCAGGCGTAGGGTTCGCCACCACTTCGTTGAAAACTTCGGAGAACTTCCCAGCGATGCCTTGACAAAACTCACGGAAGGCCGGGGATGCATCTCCGGAGAGATCCCAGATCATACTGCCGATCTTGGTGAACCAAACTCGTCGCACAGTGGGCCGTTTTTCGGTCAATCCTTTATTTATGGCATCCATAATCGCATTGTCGGTGGCCGTTTCACCCTTGAGACTGTAGGACAGATGCCTGACGAAGGTGGAGACAATCGCCGTAACCGCCGCTTCGTTGGGCTCCTTGACCACCATGCTAACCAATCCTGTGGAAACCAGGCTAGATAGGGATACCGAAAGGGGAAGTCCATCCAGCATTTGGGCGTACAACACCCTTTGGTCCGCCGATGGGACCTTGCCGGTTTTCAAGGGATTGAGAACCTCGGTCGTAATTGTTTGAAGTATGGCTTCGTCTTTGGATTTTGTTAAAGCCATCTTGAACGCTGATACCGCACCATTCCGGATGACAGGGTTGGTGGATTTGATGCACGAGAGGAGCTGCTTCAACAGTTTGTCATGCAGAGACTTCGCAAGGTCAATATCTCCAGGGAGTGAGTACAGTAGCGGTGACACTACGTCGTTGAGTAGGATCTCGGGTGACCGTAACAATCCCTTCTCGAGGGATGGCAGAATCTCGGCCTCAAACTCCTCGCCAGAAACGAAGTTCGAGAAGAAATCCTCCAGGGCACAAGAAATATGATTCGGAACAACTGTTCGGGATCCAAGGATCTCTCGTGTGTAGAATGCGAAGATATCTTTCTTGGCGCCCGGCAACACCTCTTTCGCCTTTGGAAGTCTAGCGGAAACACCGCAGACGATGCCCAGGAGTAATGAGTTCTTATGGGTTGGGCTGGTGCCCTTGGACGTGAGCTTCCCCACCACACTCGTGATGATCGCCTCGAAACCCTCACCCTTGAAGGCAGACCGGAGTCCTCGCCTCGTGGTGCGCAATGCTTGTTCCTTCATGCTGTGCTTCGCGGTAGAGCCCAGACAGATATCCAGCAAAGACACCATAGCCACCAAGAGGTCCGAGAAAAGGGACCCTGACACATCACCGGAAGCGGAGAGGAATGGAAACAGCTCGGAAGTCCATTCGAGGAGAACGAACGCATTCGATGCAGCAATGCCGGGCTTCTGGGATTCGTTTTTGATTGCCGGAATGATGCGCTTTACGAAGCCCTCCGTGTACTTCTCCGTCTTGCAAAACGACTCGAAGCATTTCCGCACCGCTTTGCGTGATGGCCGATCGATGTAGTATGGATGACTCGTGAAGAGCAGTCGCAACACGGATCCAATCTGCTCAAGTGGCAGCTCTACGACAAAATCAGCGGTCGCTCACCCCACAACTCCACGAGCCTCGTGGCCAACCATCATTCTTGATACGCTCGTTGAGTTGCGCAAGGTTCCGGGTCCGCAAAGTGGTAGAGCTGCTTGTGAGAGACAACACAAGGTTGTCTTCGCCAGTAGCGGCGGTAGGGGCAATGGCGTCCGTATCGGCAGCCATCGTTGAACGCCGGCCCTCGGCAGGATTAAAGTCTCCCGATCGTGTTTAAGAGTCTGGAATTGATGGCGCAGTATCTCTAGTTGCTGAAGAAAGTGGTTGAAGCGGGGTGTTTTTTTTTGCTAATATGTGGGGTACCGAGTTGTATGGGGTTTTCATTAGTCTTTTTTCGCGGCTCTGCCTAGGTGCCTTTCCCTGCAAACATGGGCTTGCTAAACACATAACCCACCAACCATCATTTCGACTCTACATAGCTGTTGAGCTGCAAGTTCCAATCAAAAGCCAAGACCGAAATGCTTTCAGTCCGCGCCCCACCCACTCTGCCGAAGACGCTCTCTTCAACGAAGTAGGCAAGTATACACAACACAAGCTATGGATTAGAAGGGCAATGGACACCGACTGATCATAAATGATCGGACTCTACGCAAGCGCGGAAAACTAATCAGCCCGAGTGCATTGGTATGAGCAAGAGGCACAGAACAATTCACAAGGCGCCAAGGCGCTAGCTATCCACCACGCGCGTCACATCACCACCGCGTCCTCTTTTGTTAATTAGAGGAGAGTAGAGTCAGATTCCTCCTTACCCACAACTGACGACATGCCTCCAAAACAGAAACGCAGTGCGGCCAAATTCAAGGAAGACAATGGTGGTGAAGAAGCGGAGTCCGGTACGAAGCGCGCAAAGCATATGGTGGGCACCAAGAAAACACCGGCCAAGAAATCACAGAGAGAGATCGGAAAGAAGTTTACGGACGAAAATGGAAATTCCTACTGGGAGGTTTGTTGATGTCCATCACGGCAATGTCGACCTCCTCTGACGCTCGGGGTATAGCTTGGTGGCCGTCTTCGCCGCATGACTGTGAACGAGTTCAAAGGCAGTACCTTGATCAGCATCCGTGAACACTTCGAGAAAGACGGCAAGACCCTCCCAGGCAAGAAGGTTTGTTGACATCCCCTCCCTCATCATGCCATGAGCTCGGGATCTAATAAAAGCTAGGGGATCACTCTGAGCGTCGAGCAGCTCTCAGCCCTCGTGTCGGCCCTACCTCAGCTCGAAGCTACCCTCACCGAAAGCGGCATCGAGATTCCCAGACCGGTCTACAGCAACGAGCCCACTAATGCCGTGAAGGCGGGGGAACCCGAAGAGGAGAAGAAATATGAAGAGGAAGGGGCTGAAGAGGATGTTATGGAGGGAAAAGAGGCACAGGCGTCGCCCTAAGAGTTGATCGAGCGCAAGGAAAATCACAGCGACAGGACAGGCTTTGTCTTTGGCTGGATTTTTACTGTATTCACTGCTCTCTATCCTCTGGCTCGAAAGTAAACAGTTGCCGGTTTTCCAGCAGGAAAAATAAGAAAAAATACTCCCTCACTCTTAGAGCGTCGACATTTTTATGCCGCGCGTTGTACTAGTTGGAATATCGGTGTTGCACCGCTAGTGCCGTCGTTGGGGAATCGCTAGATAGCTACTTCCCTCATGCTTGATACGGTCGAGAAGTGAACTGCATATCTCCAGCCGCATGAAAACCCATAACCAACACCCATACCCACAGCCAGACTACATCGTATTCAGCTACCGTCTCCGATTATATGGCTATCTCACGAGTCTCGGTGCCCATCCCGCCCTGCCCTTACCCCGCATCCAAAACTGCACGAATGTGGGACCGCGCTGAGGTCCGCAGTTGTGATCGTGTCTCGGTGTGATTGGAATGGGGGATGCACTGACAGCAGAAACAATGGTCTCAACCTGCATATTCGAGCGACTTTGTTCAATGAACGAAGATGCCTGACGCACACTGCGTCGCTGCATAGTATGTGGTCATGTATGTATGTATTCGTATGCTGCTTTTATTATGCAGAGTGACCTCGTACGAAAGTTACACAAGCACAGGAAGCCAACCCGAACCAACAGCGGTTGCCGCCGTGAAGTCTGCGCTGCCTTGTCAACAGAATACCTGATGGTATGTATGTTATGGATCCAAAGGCAGAAAAAAATAAAACGGAGATACTGGCTGGAACGATAGAGAATCTTCCAAGTAAGTATCAACTTACACTGGTACTTGCTTTAAAGTAATGGGTTTGGGGGTTTTTTTTTGTTTGATCATGCTCGCATTCAGCCCATCTAGGTATGTACTTATCCTCCAGGTTTTGAATACCGCGAGGCGGGGGCATTGCAGAGCCGGCCAGTGTTCTAATAATACCCCACAGCCGTGTCTTACATATGTAGTCTCTTAGATCACAACTCACAATATCAACCTGGGAATCATGTACCTCTGCGCTGCGGCGTGGGGACATAGGCTGATTCGGCCGACCTGGGCTCTGTTCGCTCCATAAGACTCTGGAATCCCCCCCTCCATTCTTCGAATTCTTGCAATTTGCACTCGACACATGTTGTGGTAACTACATACCCAGATACATGAAAGATTCCGACGGCGATACACATAACGAACGATGCGAATACGATACTTGATGGCGGCTGGCCTCCTGGCCTCGGCGGGCGTACGGGGACGGCTTCTCGGTCGACAGGATAGCCTTTGCGGTAGCTGCGGCCAGGACAAGGTCTGCAGATCAACAACAACCGATGAAGTTTATTGCATTCCTGCTACACTGATCAGTACTACGACGGTGACGGTGACGGAATTCATTTATGTCCGGTCAACGAGAACCCGGACGACCATCTTCGTACCCAGGACTTCGACGTCTACGGTATGGAGCACAGTCACTGCGTTCACTACCTCTCTGCCAGTCGCGGCCGAGTCCGGGCCCGGGTCGTCCACTCCCACCTCTACCATAGACAAAGGCCCAATTCTCAAGGCCCGCCAGGGGTTGGTAGACGACCTCTTCGAGGCGATCACCGTCCGCACGACGGTCACGGAAACTAGCTTCACGGGTGAGCCCGCAACGACAACGGTGACCCTCACGGCTGGGAATCCCATCACTTCTGTTGCGACCACAGCAGCAACAACAACAGTCTGGCAGATGTCGTCCGCGGCAGCATCTCAGGAAGATAACGATGCGCGCCCGGCAACATCGGTTGCCACCATCGCCGGAGCAGTCGTCGGCGTGATATTGGCCCTGGTGTTTTTCGGGGCAATCGCATGGTTCAGACGGAAAAAGTCCAAGAATCACGTGGCGGAGAAGAAGAAGCTCGCACTGGACGACACGGACTCGGAAATGCAATTGCCTCGATCGTCTGGATGCGAATCCCGTACGTTCCCCGCATCGCACATGCCCATCTCCCTCCATACTAACTTGCAGACAACAGTCGCTACCACTTCTCCCCCCGAAGTTCCCCACATCCCGTATAGCGGCTCGACCACCCCCCGGCTTTCCCCACCAGACCCCACGTACCTCCATCGGAAGCCGCACCATCAGCGTAATCCCTCGGCGGCACTGTCGCTCACTCACGTGAACCCGCGGCTGTCCTTAACCTTCCCTTCCGATGATCCCGTCAGCCCTTTAGAAGAGAGATCAGTCACGTCGCCTAGAAGACGCAGCAGCAGTTCGTCCCACACTCAAACGAAGAGGGTGAATATCATCCCCAGGAAGCCGGTACCTACTAGTCCAGACGGTGGGATCCCCGGGAGGGCGATATAAACCGGGATCGATCTGACCTGATCCCCTCGCTTGTCATTTAATCTGCATTTTTTTCCCTTCTTTTCCTTTTGTTTCTGCCCTTTTCTGCTAGATGGATGGTGAGGTGTTTGGTGTCCTTTGTACTTGGTATTTTCTCCCCCTTGTATGTACGTTCATTTTTCACCAGTTCGCACCTACTCTACGTTAATCACCCGGCACAGCGTATTGTTTTCCACTATCTCTATCATGACTTAGGTATCCTTCTTAACTTCTTAATAGTCTGCATGAATGAATTAACGAAATATAATAAATTCCTGGTCTGGAGTACAAGCCACAAATCCATCGGTGCCGTGTGGTATTCCTGTGTGTGCGCCGTGTGGGCAACTACCACATATGCCTGAGGGGTAGGAGGATCATCATCTATTCTGCAGGAGCATTGCAGAGTGCAAGACTGCTAGTCGTGACCTCCCGACAAAGCCGGACCGCAACGGGAGGGGCCGCATCACGGCTGCAAAGGATGAACACTCGGTACCTCACGCCATCATCATCAACGCCCACGCAAGTGTAGTGTCCGCCGTCCGCCGCCCGCCGACTCCGGACGCCAACCTGCCCCAAGATAATGCACAAACAATTTGTAGAGAGTAGTAGAATAGGTATGTATCTACAGAGCAGTCACAAGAGGTGGACTCCAGGTATGGCAGGCAACTACATTGGTGTGTAGGCAGTGCCCGGGTGGAGACGGTGTGGGTATCAGTGTTGGTAACCACCTCGCTATGTACCCGTTGCAGGTTGATCCACTCCTCGCCTCCTGTTTGCGGGCAGAGATCCCCGCCCACTGAGCCCACACCCACGATCCATCGTGTGCGAGTGACCAGCATGTCGTTGCGCCACTTCGCCTTGGGGTACGTGCTGTGCGGTAACAGGTTACCTGACCGTGTGCGTGGGTAGTACACGGGGAGGGACCATGAGTCGGACGGTTTCTTGAGGCTTGGAGTATCCCGTATCCCGACACTGCTGGTAGCGAGGCCGACCGCCCCCGCCTCCCCGTCTTGCACGCCCCCCCGTCCTGCATCCCGACGAAGGGAAATGCTGGAGTGAGATCTGAGATCTCGGACTTGGAAACAGCGCCTGTCCCTGATCGTTGCACTACGAACATCCTCGAACACGGGAAATCCCGCTTCACTCAAAGTGCGCACTCGTGATAGCTTCCAAGTATATACTATACCTAATAGCCGAGTGATCTCTCTGTGAAGGGCCACCATCACAACCAAACCCAGCAATCGGACAATCAAGTACCATTAGTACATAGAGAGAGAGAGAGAGAAAGTAATAAATAGACAAGAGGGGGAAAAGGAAGAGAAACTAATCTATTGAGTCGGTGAGTCGGGGGTTCAAGAGGAGGAAGGTAGGACGATATCCGTTGATGCCATACATTGTAAAGGAGAGTGAAAAGAGAAGAACGGAGAAATACATGTGCAGAGTTAGATATCTCCGCCCCATCCATCCCATTCCGTTTCGGTCGTTCGTTCAGTCGTTTTCGTCGTATCAGAGGGGTAAAAGCAATGGCAGAGGGAAAAGACAAGGAATAGGAAAAAAGAGCAAGGCGGAATTAGGATACTGCAGCGCGCGAGTGCCAACACCAAAGTCAAAGTGTTCACCGGTATTATGAGAGAAAAACGACCACAGGCAGGCTTCTCGTGCTTCAAGTCGAGTGTCCTTTACTCAACATCTTTGCCCTCAAAGACGACACTCTCTGCCACGGAGGCGGTCGTGCCATCTTCCTTGGCACGGTTGAACCAATTACCCATCCTGGCAAAAAGAAAATCAGTATCTCGTTCGTCCGTAGCGAGTGAGCTGCCGGTTCGCCGGTTCCAGGAAGGCACTAACCAGCTTGCGCGTTTGCTCGACCGTCGTTCGGACCGGCTCTCATCGCCATCCATGTAGTCTCCCGAGATCTTGCGGCCCAACGGAGGACTCATCATTCCGTTGCTCACGTTCTTTTGAACAAGGGTAAGCGGCCTAAGCTTATTGCCCGCGATGATGGGAGTGGATGGGTGAGACGATGGCGGAGAAGAGATAGACGACGCGTCGGTGTCGGACACGCCCGAGTCCACCGAAGCGCTGCTGTCCCTGGTCTTGGTGCTACGCGTGTAATGGTCTCCCGTGGGTCCACCGTAAAAGGTGCTTGCGCGCGGTGTGATCATGCCTTCTCCGCGGTAGATGTTGTTAACGACCGATCCGCCGTTTCCGGCATCGGACTTGGAACGCGTGTGTCCGCGTGCACCTGGCGAACGGTGGGATTGCGACCTCTGCACACCCGTCATATTCTCCGGTCTGAATGGCGGCGGTGCCTTGCGCTGAGCGAGAGACTTGGTCCTCTGTAGGATACCGGTGCGCGCCTCCAGCGGCTTGGGCGGAAGCGGCTTCCCGGTGTCGGCGGAAGCTGTCGACGAGCTTGAGCTGAAGGGAGCGGTCTTGTCTAAGATCGCCTCCGAGTCCTTGCTCTGCAGGATCCGCTCAATGATATTGCCGATGTAGAGCGACATGGCCTTGTTTGTCTCACGGAGACTCTTGAGTTCGCACTCCAGCTTCCTATGTTCAGCGTCCTCCTCCTTCTCCTTCTCGTCTTCGACGTCGGTATCGGCAGCGTCTCCGAGCTCTTCGGCGAGGTTCAACCCGAGAGAGTTCCTCCTAGGGGATCCCGGGACCTTCTTGACAGCTCCCCTGGTGTCGGCCTCCGGCTCGGGGTCGGAGAAGGCGTTCGACAGGTAATCGCCACGTGGGAAATCGCCATTCAACGCCGCCGAAGACAGAAGCAGCTGGAAGCTCTCGTTGTCCTCCATGAGGCGAGCGTTGGTCATGCGGACCTCCAAGAGCTGCTGCTCGAGTTGGTGCAGCTTGGTACCTCCCATGTGATCGGCCTCAGCGAGCCGAATCTGAGCCTCAGCCAGTTCGAGCCGCAGCGATTCGATGAGTTTATCCTTCTGCAGGAGCAGGGTATTCTGCGGAACCACCGACGGCGTCGGGGGCGCAAAAGGGACCGAATCATCATCGTTGTTGGCTTCCAACGCTAGCAAGATGAAAGTCAGCAACCAAACATCAGCACACTTCAACGCCAACATGCGCCCCGAGCTCACGAACAGTTTTGCTCCTTGTCCGGCGTACCTTGCCGTTGTGCCAGCGAATCCTTGAGCCTCTGTATGACGGTGTTGAGCTCTTCCTCTCGGTCCAGAAGCTCATCTTTCTCCTGTTGAGCTGCGATCCTCTACCACACCGCAAAACGCGTCAGCTACATATTAAATTGGGGTTGCTCGACGGCGGAAGCTGACCTCGGCCTCGTAGATGTTCTCCTGATCCCTCTTGCTCCGTGTCAGGTCCTTGATCTGCATTTCCAACGCCTGGACGCTCTCGTCCTTGGAGTGCATCTGCTCCTCGATCCGGTCATAATCGGCCTGAGTTTCATCGAGCCTCTGTTGCAATCCTTTGAGCTGCAGAGCGTACTGGGCAGCCGCAGCCTCGGCAGCCGACTCGCTCTTTGACAGTCTAGTTCGGAGGTCTTCCAAGATCGCAGCGTTCTCGAGTTCGGCCTCATCGTTCGAAACGGGTCTTCCTCTGACGGCCGAACGCGCACTCAGGGGCGATCCGAGGCCTGGTCCGATACTGCCCGTGGGTCGGTGTCCGCCTTCACGGATCGTGTTGCGGCGCGCAATACCGGTTGCAGTCTGGATCGGCGAGCCGGCCAACGACGGAGCGGGAGATTGACGGCCGGCAGGAGACTGGCGCCCGGCGGACGTGGGAGGCTGCGAGCGCCGATTGACGTTGCCCAGCGAAGGTTTTCGCGACGCGGTCGTAGATGCCATGTTGCGTTACGCGTGCGTCAGTCGATCCGGGGATGAGACGGACGGACGGATGGCGATGCGTTGGAGTTGCAGCTCTTGGTGTGCTGCAGATGGACTGGGCTTGGGGGGGGGGAGGAGGTTGGGGTGGACTTCTTGGTGACCAAAGAAAGGGGCAGGACGTGTCTTTGTGATGACAACCACCTCGCAGAAGCCGTTGCAACGGGATTTTTTTTTCGCAGATAAGTACTCTATTGATCTGGAGGGATTCTCTGTGTCTATAATAAAAGGGTCGTTTGGACTGGTCGTAGAAGGGGGGTGGTTTTTTTTCTTCTCGTTACAGCGTTAAAGAATATAATGGTTGAGGAAAGGAGACGAATGGCGGCCTCGAAAGAGAACAGACAGCCGGGCGCCTGTTTATAGGGAGCAGGAGGAGGTAGGAGGAGAGTGACGAGGAGGAGGAGGAGGAAGAAGGGGGGAGGGCGAGGATGCGGTAGAGTATCTGGATGAAGCAAGCACTTGCAACTAGTAGTGCCGTCGAGGTGATTGTGGCAGTAGATATATAGCAGTATCAGTATAGCGGTAGCAGTTTGGCGGTATGAAGCGGAATTGCTAATTGTTGTTCCCTTTCCTCGTCCGGTAATAGGTGAACGGTACAAATCACGAGGGAAGTGCTATGGCACGCACCTCCGCCGCCATACTACATACACTTACCTTCTCTCCGTGATGCTGGTATACTACTAGAGTAGTAATCTTCTGCGCAGGTACGTATGTATCAGATTTACTGTGCTATTCTCCATACCTGCATACGCCACTTTGGCAGCCCAGCAGCAATTGCTGTCCAAGGGGTGGCACGCTGCTTGTACATAGATAGTGTATGATATTGGTAAAACGTAGTCCATGCTGCTTGTATGCTGCGGTATGCTGCAGCTGTAGTCTACGCCGCTGCGCCGGTGCATGCAGGTCATGCAAGTTGATGCTTGCTAGAGGTCACTGCAATGAAAATGGGACGCTTCGCTCCGAGCAGGTGTCGGATCGAAAGGGCTGTTTAGGGGCATATATGAGTAAAGGTCATTCTTTGTTCGGAATGGAAGTCCCACGAGATTATGCTGGTAAAAATGGCGGTGATGCTGAGAAAGCCGTCGTGTGTACGAGCTGGGGAGTAGTAGTGAGCACTTTGCAGTCTTCCGAGTAATAATAGGTAGTTTGGGAGCAAGAATGGCGATGTCGTTGTTTGTGCGTATTGCGATTGCTTACTGCTCCGTGCTGACATGATGAGAGCATTGGCATAGCCTCATCGTTACTTAAGGTGGGCGTATGACCTGAAGATGGATGGGGATCAACTGTGGTGTTTTCGCACGACACGCATCTCCGTCGAGACGGAATTCTGGGGGGGGATTGGTCGGTAGCAGCGGGGCGACGTGGGGAGAGAAATGAAGATCGATAGAGTATATGTACTCCATGTAGACTACTCTAAAGTACACACATACATAAGCCTAGAAGCGAGCACTGGGTGGTGGAAGGGAATCTGCGATGCGATGGCCGAGATGTGAGTGTCGAGATGATCCCTTTCTCCCATCCACACATCTCATCTGTTGACATGCGGCTAGATCCTTGTCCTCTAGATAGATACATATCTACATAGATCAGCTGCCACCCCCTTTTCCCCACAACAACCCACACAAAACGCTGCAAGCTCCCTGCCGGACAACCACAATCTTTCGGATATGCTCATAGGACTCTGCGGAGGTGCGTAACTTCGACCGCGGCTAGAGAGATCTCTTGTCAAAAAAAAATAAGTCGAATTGAATCGAACCGTGACGGGAAAACCCACTATGTAATATCTATCTACTACCGATGCTAACGGTGTGCACCCCCCGCATCCAGGTCTGTGTGCTGGAAAACGTTCTGTCGCCAGCTTTCTCGTCGATGTTCTGGAGTTCACGGAGGTTGTCTTGGCCGAGGAGCAATCCGACGGCGACGCGACTCCAGATCCCGTCGGCCCCGGTCCCAGCGTGATCGCTTTCAGCGATGTTGAAGACTTGATGGAGCACATCACGCCACGATGGACGGAGCGCTTCGTCCTTACAGGCGTCAAGGATAAGAAGGTGCTGGATGAGTTGTCGATTAGGCCGTTCTTCATCCTGATGAGTGTTGATGCGCCTGTTTACGTACGCTGGACACGGTACCAACAAAGGTCGGAGCCGATCGTTCGCTCCTCAGTAGAGCCGGATTCGCTGAAACGTATCTATCTCCAGGAAAGAGCGTATTGGCGCGGAGCTATCACTGTCCCTCGAGGAGTTCCTCCGTCTTTCGGACAACCAAATGTATGACCCTGCCACGGGCATCATCGCCATCGTTGGCCGGGCCACCATCAAACTGGTCAACCCTGACAATTCTCTCGCCACCCTCCACCGCAAGCTAGTATATCTCAACCTCACCGACCCCGAGAGGATGCGACCCGGATGGGACGCGTACTTTATGCAGCTTGCCTCGCTGGCGGCAAAGAGGAGCAATTGCATGAAGCGCCGGGTGGGATGCGTCCTGGTCCGCGAAAAGCGCGTCATCGCTACTGGATACAATGGCGCACCAAGGGGGTTAAAGAACTGTAATGATGGAGGCTGCGCGAGATGCAATGGTGGGTCCACAGGTGGCATCGGTCTGGACACTTGTCTGTGCCTCCACGCTGAGGAGAATGCGCTTCTAGAAGCGGGAAGGGAGAGAGTTGGCGTCGGGGCAACATTGTATTGCGATACGTATGTGGCTCGCGTCTTGGACCAGCCCGTTGATAGCTCTGGCTAACACCCGCCCAGGTGTCCCTGCCTCACGTGTAGCATCAAGATCGTCCAGGTTGGCATCTCGGAAGTCGTTTACTATCAAGGATATAGTATGGATGTTCAGGCGAGTCTAGATTCTAACATATGGCACGTCTCCAAGCTGATTGATCGGTATCTAGACGGCGGCCATCCTCAGGGATGGTGGTGTCAAACTCAGGCAATATCATCCGGTATATTAGGAACCTTGCTGTCATTCTCAGATGTTCGCTCGCCAGCTAACAGCCTGGTAGCCGAAGGACGGTACTGTCGGATGTTAGGGCTCCAATAGTCACATTCGCTCACCCAAGTGGTCTCTCGAATTTTCCGTGCAAATACCTAGACGTCTCGCGGCGATCGGTGCCAATTTCCTGCAACAAGCACGACCGGCGCAATACGTTATATCTACTCCTCAGGACAGGAGTGTAATTTCCGACATTGCTGGGTCCATGGGGTGTTCCTCATGCGACGCCATCCAAGTGAATCGCCCAACCACTCCCACACTATATCCCCAGGTCATGCGCACAACTTTCCGCGCGATAGCTTCACTATTTGTTGTGGGGTCGCCGATTGTGCGTGGAAGGAACCGCTATGATATGAGATGTCTGATGTGATGCGTCGGATAGCCCCACTTTTCGAGTGCGTCCATGTGAATAGCAGCACGTGCACGTGATGGCGCAGTAGTAGGCGAGAACTGAGATCTTATCGGATTCGCCACAATGCCCCTCTCAGCAGCAAATGAGCAATTGGGATCAATCTAGTGGTCCGTGGGATATGTAGAGTGGGACAGGTCTCATCGCGAGGTACAATCCCTCGTTTAGTAGACAGCCCTCTGATCGCGATCCAAGGTCCTACTTTTTTTTATTTTATTCAGCACTTGCATGCGATCAGTTTTGACCATGATGAGCCTAGCAAGTATTGAGGGAAGAGAAAGGGTTTGCACTCTCAGAAGGGCCCGAGAAGCCATAAAACTCGCGAAGCTGTAGGTCCTCCCCAGCGGTAGCCTGAAGGGATACCGCATTCTCCATGTCTCTCCTGTGTGGCTCCATCATAACGGGTGAAGTGTCGTGACGCCACTGCTGACACCGTGGTGGGGTCCGTGGAGGCTCTAAATTTCTCTTGCATGGTGGGGCAAGGCACACGAGTGGTGGTGCTAGACGGCATCCCACCTTCACCTTTCGAGCCATAGCAAGCAAACGAAAACCACCCACCTCCGCCGAACGAACCCAACCACTGGCCACAATGCCTACGGTTCACCTTCTCGATACCGTAGCGTGAGCCTCCTCCTCCTCCTCCTCCTCTCCGTACCCGGCCAGGCGAAGACGCTGACAGCCAATTGCGCAAAATCCCAGCGGCAACATCCAGTCCCTCGTCAATGCGATCGAAAGAGTGGGCTACACGGTAGAATGGATCAAGAGTCCTTCGGACCTCGAGACCGCCGAGGTAGATATATTCTGCCCGCGCTATTGGCAGGTGGTGGCACGGCGCAGCTCTAATCTACCTCCCAGCGCGTCATCTTCCCCGGTGTCGGCCACTTCGGCCACTGCATGTCGACGATCTCGGCGGCCGGCTACATCGATCCCCTCCAGCGCTTCATCGCCTCGGGCAAGCCGTTCATGGGCATCTGCGTCGGCATGCAAGCGCTCTTCACGGGCTCGGAAGAATCCCCGTCGCACGCCGGTCTCGGTGTGATCCCAGGCACGCTCGAGCTCTTCAGCAGTGCCACCAAGGCGGTCCCGCACATCGGCTGGAACAGCGCCGCCACACGGACCTTCACCGACGCGTCGCTGTTCGGGCTTCGTCCGAACGCCAAGTACTACTACGTGCACTCGTACGCGAAGCCGATCGATGCCGACCTGCGCGGGTGGGATGTTGCTACGGCGAGGTACGGAGAGGAGGAGTTCGTCGGCGCCATCTCGAGAGGGAATATCTTCGCCACGCAGTTCCATCCCGAGAAGAGCGGGTATGCTGGATTGGCGGTGCTGAAGGCTTTCCTCGGACAGCAGCGTCTCGCGCCGTTGGCGGGGCCGGCAACGCGGGTGGAGGAGGATGCAGAGGGCGGGCTGACTCGTAGGGTCATCGCGTGTCTCGACGTGCGTAGCAACGACGCGGGCGATCTGGTGGTGACGAAGGGCGATCAGTACGACGTCCGCGAGAAGGCCGCAGGCGGTGGGGTACGCAACCTCGGAAAGCCTGTCGAGATGGCACGGAAGTACTTCGAGGACGGTGCTGACGAGGTGACGTTCCTGAACATCACTTCGTTCCGCAACTGCCCGGTTAGAGACCTGCCCATGCTCGAAGTCCTGCGTCGGACCAGCGAGACGGTGTTCGTCCCGCTCACCATCGGCGGCGGAATCCGCGACGTGGTCGACACGGACGGCTCCACCGTCTCGGCGCTGCAGATCGCAACGATGTACTTCAAGTCCGGTGCTGACAAGGTCTCGATCGGTAGCGACGCTGTCACCGCCGCGGAAGAGTACTACGCCCGCGACTCCCAACTCTCCGGAGCCACGGCGATCGAGCAGATTTCGCAGGCGTACGGGAACCAGGCCGTGGTCGTCTCGGTCGATCCCCGGCGCGTCTACGTGTCCTCCCCCTCGGCCACGGCTCGGACGACGATCAAGACGGCGTTCCCCGGCCCCAATGGCGAGGAGCACTGCTGGTACCAGTGCACGATCAAGGGCGGCCGCGAGGGACGCGACATGGACGTGCAGCAGCTCGTCCGCGCCGTCGAGGCCATGGGCGCCGGAGAGATCCTGCTCAACTGCATCGACAAGGACGGCACGAACTCGGGCTTCGACCTCGAGCTCATCCGCACCGTCAAGCGGGCGGTCAGGATCCCTGTCATCGCCTCGAGCGGTGCGGGGACGCCAGACCACTTCAGGGAGGTGTTCGAGGAGACGACCACGGATGCGGCGCTCGGGGCCGGAATGGTGCGCATCTCCTACGATCGCGGTGAGGATGGACGGCTGACGGCGAGTAGTTCCACCGCGGAGAGTACACGGTCAGACAGGTCAAGCAGTTTCTGGCGGAAAAGGGACTGCTGGCCAGGAACGAGGAGGATATCAGCGTGTAGGACCGGACGGATTATATGGCGGGCGTCTCTAGATAATGCGTGCGAGCCAATCCTGCACATCCCACAGTGACCGAGACCTTCCGGGGGCGAGCGATGCACATGACTAGCTGTACCAGGACCACAGACACATAGTGACTCTTCCCCCTTCACTCTCGCTGCCCATCCACCGCCGCACTACAGCCGATCACTAACTTACCTTTCTCGACACGTGCAATCACTCGGATTGGCGTACCCCAACACACCTCGAACAAACGGGGGTGCCTGCACAAGGAACGGCAGGGAATTAGATGCATCTGTCCCCTACTCCCCTCCCGTCGGTGCGCTTTTTTTTCTTCTTCTTTTCCATCTGTAGGCTGGTGCTTATTGCGGGGGTCGGCCCTCATCGATGCCGGCACGCCCTGCGATGTATCTGCATCTTCCCCACCGCCGCACTCAAGCTCTACCCGCCCGCGCAGGGGCGGAGCATGGAGGGTGCGTGTGCAGCTATGTGGTTGTTGGACGAGTGTGGCAGTTGGAGCGTGGTAGTTGGAGCGCTGGCTATATACGCAACTCTGCTGCTTGCGTGCGTGTGTGCCCGCCGCGGCTGCTGTGCTGCCGGGCCAGCTCGCGGGGATCAAGGGAGCGGATCGAGCACATATCCACCTAGATACACACATGCATACGTGTGCGGGATGGGGGGGGGGGTATCTAGACGACTTGCAACTACCGTCTGCACGCGCGCTCACTCGGTCCGGGACACACGAGCCCACGCTCAGCAGTCCGCAGTGTGTGGGGCCCTGCGGACTGCGGACGGGGACGGACAGTGTGTGTACATCGCCATGATCTCCATAAGTCGCATGCGATAAATGACAGCCGGAAAAAATAAATCCGTAGTGGGCCCGACTCCCGAGAAGCCCCAAACCTCGCTCTGCGTTGGGGATGCAAATATGAAGGACACTGAGCCCTCACTCCTTCCAGCAAAGGCCCCCCCCAGGGAAGTTCGGACAAGCCTGACGAACGCAAGTGGTTTGAATGCCGTGAGCAACCCTACTGGACGTGTTGGAGCAACTCGGTCTGGAATGACAGATTCATCCGGACGTTGGCAAGCCTTTGTTTGAACTTCCTCAGACGTGGACTTGTCTGACTAAAGAGTCCAATGACCATCGAAAACCCACTAGACAGATCGTTTGAGGTGACGTCCGGCTGTTCCCCCAGAGTCCTAACTCTCGCAGGGACCGAAGTGTGCTTGGGTAGTCTCGAACCTACATACTAGACTACGCCTTCACCTTCATATGTACATAGCTTTGCTGAGGGTTATGTAGGTCAGGGTAGGAGTGGATCCTCCTTTTCCTGCCCCAATCCTGGAGAGTCCAGGGCTTTACATCTACTCTACCTGTCGGATAGCTGCTCTTGGCTTCTCCCGGAGCTCCACTGCGCAACGTGCCGCCACCGCGCGGACAGCGGACAGGAAACGGACCGTACATACATAATCTCGCCATGATCTAGATAGGTCGCATGCGAGTAATGATTAAACCAAAAAAACTGCTGACTCCTGTCCACGGCCCTCTTCCTATCGACGCAGCTACCTGCATATGTATGTGAGCAACCCTCCCCCTCCTACTCCACACGATACGAAAGGAGAAACAGAGAAAAGAAAAGAAAAACCGGCCCGTGCCCTGCGCATGGTCTCAGGCCGCTCGATGGTCCAGGAGGGAGTGAAGTTCAGGCCCTTTTTTGCTGTTGCTGCTGCTGCTGCTGCTGCTGTTGCTGGTTGCACTGCGCTCTGGAGGGAAGGTAGAGTAGAGCACATAGCTACTCTATAATCAAAAAAAAATATCAAAAAAAATCAAAAGAATGGAATTTTTGAGCTCGGATCGGATCGAAGGGGATGAACGGGGGCGGGTTCAAGGGAGGTGAGATTGGGAATCGGGATTTTGTTTTCGGCGGCTCGAGCTCCAGCTCGGCGGGAGGAGGGCTCTTATCCCTCCACACGACGGGGCCGGAGATTGCCCCAGCCAGGGGCTGAATACGCCGTCTGTGGGGCGGGGAAACCTCTCCTGTCGCACCTGCGCGGTCCGTGCTGACAAAGTTCACGATGCACTCCACTCCACGCACCGCACGAGCCTGCTCCCTTCGGTCCGCCACGGCTAGGCGGCAGTTATCGCGGAAGGCGGGGGATCCCGCCAGCCCCAGCCCCAGCCCCAGCCCCAGCCCCAGCCCCTTCGCCACGCGCCCAGCAGAGATATGTATCTACAAACATCGACGACTCCATCTGCTTCTTGTGGTTGTGCAGCGATCGCCATGCAGTGGCTGCGCGTGACGGATGGCCGCGGCGAATCCGCCTGCGAGCGCCCGCCAGGCGTAGTATCCGCATGCTCTCTGCTCTCGTGTCGCCCAGTGGACGGCGCCGCCCACAGCTAGCTCGCCGCCATGGACCAGTCGTAGCACCGCTCCGGCTCCGGTAAGGCAGCACAGATGTCCGGAGCGCCGATTCGCCCGGCGCCCAAAGCTTCGACACGTCGAGCGCAACCCCCGCCGCCGCCAGCCGCTGGAGGCCTTCGCGCGGAGCAGGAAAACAAATCAACCGAGTCGTCGTCCCGTCGGTGGGTGGTGAGTGAGTGTTTGTGTCGAACAACAAACAAACCACACGGCAGTCGGCAACTCCATAGGTACCTCTCCATACAGCGCTCCAGCCTGCGACAAAGCTGAGGAAGCACTGCGGCGGGAGCTTTTTATAACCCGCCTCACACACACACACACATGTATCAAGATTCCATGGTGCTGCAGCCTTGCCTGTTCGCCTCCGGTCCCCAGCCTGGCGTCGGAGAACAAAAAAGAAACGACGGGAGCAGGCACGAGAAGGGGCGAGAGTGGCGTACAGAACCGACATGGGTTTGTCACAAACGGACAGCTGTGTTCTTTTTCTTTTTCTTTTCTTTTCGGTTTCGTTTTCTTGCTGATTATCGTTAGATACGTATTGTTATTTGCCGCCACGGAGGGGCAAGGCCAGCTCCAGAACCGTCGAGAAGACTGTCCGGATTCCTGTCGAAGTGAAGAAAAAGGAAGAAAGAAAAGTGTCCTGCGACGCGAGCATGAGATGCGGGACAAAGGGGAGACATGCAGGCGTGCAGACATGCAAAAAAAAAAAAAAAAAAAAAACCACAGCGCGTCAACACTACATATTATGCGGGAATATCCAGCCCGGAGCGATGACTCAGCTGGTAGCGACAACGCGGACACTCTCCAGCTCTGTCCCGTCAGATTTCTTGCCTTCTTCTCGGGCGGCCGCCCTTTTCGTGCACATACATAGAGTAGATACCGTTGAGGGCGGAGGCGATACATAGCGCTCGCGGGCGGCGGACATGAACACGTCAGGCCAGCCACCACCCCCGCGCCGCCAATTGCAGCCGCCAGCGCCATCCATCAGCATCATCACCACCATCATCATCATCATCATCATCACCATCATCATCTCCACCGCCACCACCGCGACGGAGCCCGCACGCCTCGTCTGCTCGTACATACATACATGCCGGAAGCAGCGACGAGACTTTGTCGCGTCGCGAGCATGAGTCAAAAGACCTCGCGCAACCCCCCCCCCACTGCCGAACAGCGGCGCTAGAAGGGTTCCAGAAGTTGATCGCCCACCCACCCACATTCCCGCCCCCTCCCCACCTGTCCTCTCCTCTCCCTTCCCGGTCCTTCCGTTCCGACTTCCTTCCTTTCTCGCGGCCACCAAAGAAAGATACGCGAGCCTCCGCAGGGCCAGATGTCATGGTTCCTGTGGGCTGGCTCCACCCGTAGATATCTCTGCTGTCCAAGTGTGTTTTCCCGACTCTGCATGGGCGAGAGAGTGCGTGTGTTGGAGACACGAGAGCGATATCTGCGTCCCATCGCTGGAAACGGGACTCTTCGATAGGGTGCTATTTGCATCCGGTGTGGTGTCGATTTCGATAGCGGTTTGCGTGGGTGCTGATGTGCCTCCTCCAGCCCAGATCGCGACCGGCCGGGCCGGAACCTGCCGGCAGACGGGACGAAGAGGAAGGTGAAAGTGTGGCTCCTTTCCGCGACAACGACGGCCAGACCGAATCGTCACATATCTACCCGTCATATCTGGACAGAGTGAGTGCGCTACGCTACTCTCGAGATCTTTATTTCCGGCGGTGGAATGAAGCTTCGAAGGGGAAGGAAGGTGGGAAGGACGCAGAGCAGCTAGAGTACATAGCTGCGTTCTCTGGGTTCCTCTGCAGCACGGAGCTCTCGGTTATCGAGAGCAAGAATCGGAGGGGAGAATAGGGACGCGAAACAGCTTGCAGAGAGCATGTGCCGATGTCGAGCCGTGAAGGGAGTTATCGGCTGTTGATGCTGCTGCTGATGCTGCGTGCCACAGCGCACTCCGCACGCACCGAAGAGTGCATGTTTTCGGCCACCTGCGTTCCGTTTCGCTTCGTTTAGGACGGGAATGCCCTTTTACATATCTAGTTGTTTTATTTTCCGAGCACCTTTCTTTTTCTCGGGTTGTCCCCATTACGTTTTGGCATTGCACATTTCTCCCTCCCCTTTTCCCTCACCTTTTCCGCTCGCTCTCTGGTCGGACATGGCTGCTCCCTGTTTTTCCGTCGCCTCCCTCCTTCCTTCCTCATCCTCCCGTCACCCGGGGCCGGCCTTGCCACACAGCGCCACGCACAAGCATCATCGTGTTCCGGAAACCGGGAAGTGTGCAAGGTGAGTGGCCACTCTTTGATCGCAGGGGTTTCCGCGAGAGGGAGAGAGCTAGCGGCGGCGGGTTTGCAGGGGCCCTTTCTCTTTCTCTGGCGGTGCGTGGGATCCGGTCTGGCCTAGTGCGAGATGTGGGCGGAAGCTGAGTCGGCGGAAAGGCAGCAAGCCACCAAGCCACCACGGCCGGATGCATGGATGCTTCCTGCGTGTAGAGTGGTGCAGAGTGCTCTTACTGCTGCTGTCCAACTAGATAACCAGATGTTGCCTGCTTGCCTGCCAACAGCGCAACCCAGAGCAAAAGGAAAAGCAAAGCCGGCAAGAGCCAGCATTGTCCTGCGAATTGTGCTACGACAGCGCAGGGTTGCACTTTGAGATCCTGCCTTAAAAGCCCTTCAACCCCCCCTCCCCGCTCGCCCGCTTCACGTACCTACATCTCAACAGAATCCTCGATCGGCGAAAAGAATTGGGGGGGGGGGGGGGGGGGGGGGGCGCGGGGGGGGGGGGGGGGGGGGGGGCGGGGGGGGGGGGGGGGGGGGGGGGGGGGGGGGCGGGGGGGCGGG
>Ga0307508_10000975_pt1 | contig 33311 bp, 31 predicted proteins | sample 9_EM_MG_FD_203089 | JGI IMG/M metagenome (GOLD analysis project Ga0307508, IMG submission 203089) | Populus trichocarpa ectomycorrhiza microbial communities from riparian zone in the Pacific Northwest, United States - 9_EM | ecosystem: Host-associated > Plants > Roots > Unclassified | place...
TATTTGGTGGAAGCGCACATCGACGGTCTCTTGAATGACACTCCTCGACGTCGACGGTCTCGCGAATGCCACTCAGCGCACGTCGGCGGTCTCTCGAATACCACTCCTCGACGTCGGCGGTCTCCCGAATGACACACTCTTCTACGTCGACGGTCTCCCGACACTATTCGGTGCCGTTGGTACTGGAAGCGGCCCGTGAGAACTCAGCGCTGACAGGGTCGGACGCGCCGATGACGACTAAAGCGAAAACCCGTGTGACCCATAGAAGCTATGGGAACGACGAGGTTTGCAGCAGCACCGTATCTTGCCGTTGGTACCGGCCAGGACGAGCACGCTCTGGGCCGTTGTAGGCCCACGTCCACCTAGGCTTTGGCTGGTGCACACGTGAGTGAATTCCTGAGGACCAAGAGTATGGATCGGCATGTGCTGGCGCGTCTCTCCATTCCTGAAGACAAAGGTCAAAGGATAGAGAACGACAACGGCGCACAGCGACTCTGCTCTTATAGCCGACCAGCGCGCCGCGCGAAAGAGGGGGAGGACAGAGAGAGAAATTGTAACGACACCCCTTAGACTATTCTGCGGTGAATTATCGAAAACCTGACTACGATACATCGATTCTACCGTGACTCCGGTGACGCGTTAACACCCCAGTCTCACAATGACAGTCACCCCAGAAACTTTTTTTTTGGTTTATTCAATATTCACATGCGACTGTCATGAACCTGGCGTGACAGGCTCCGGGGCACCGCCGGAACTGCCATCACCATAGCCGGCCTATGGTTCGTCTTGTCTCTGCCGCCGCAGCCTCCGTCCTCCTACGCGCATTAGCACCACACCCAAACGCCCCGCAAGGAATCACTGGCGTTGTGCCGAACGAAGGAATATCTTGCGCCGGATAGCAGAGGAAGCACTTGCGCCGGATGGCAGAGGAAGCACTTGCGCCGGACAGAGGAGGCACTTGCGCCGAACGAAGGAAGCACTTGCGCCGAACGAAGGAATATCTTGCGCTGGATAGCAGAGGAAGCGCTTGCGCCGAACGAAGGAAGCACTTGCGCCGAACGAAGGAATATCGTGCTCCGGATAGCAGAGGAAGCACTTGCGCCGGACAAAGGAAGCGCTTGCGCCGGACAGAGGAGGCACTTGCGCCGAACGAAGGAATATCTTGCGCCGGATAGCAGAGGAAGCACTTGCGCAGGATAGCTGAGGAAGCGCTTGCGCCGAACGAAGGAAGCACTTGCGCCGAACGAAGGAAGCACTTGCGCCGAACGAAGGAATATCGTGCGCCGGATAGCAGAGGAAGTACTTGCGCAGGATAGCAGAGGAAGCGCTTGCGCCGAACGAAGGAATATCTTGCGCCGAACGAAGGAAGTCCGAAGCACTTGCGCCGAACGAAGAAATCACTTGCACCGGTTAGAGTTAGTCACTTATGTCACCCTGTAGTGATTAAGAATTCAATCTTGCCTTATTGGCGCAATGGTTAAGAACTAAGTCTAGTGCACTGACCTTGGAACCCTGCATGCAGTTGCGGTTCGACTCCGGTTGAACTACAGAAATTTGGAAGGACCAAGAATTGAGGGGCCACCTAGCTAGTCTAAGTGGTAAGAGGGTTGTCGCAGCCGGCCAGCTGTTAATTCTCCGTTCACTAGTCTTATGATTAACCCTTGCTATTGATCAGGTTCAGGTGCAGTCCACTTGTGTAGGAGGGTAGAGAGTAAGCGATGAACTCGGGATACCGGTGCACAGCTTTTTTTTATTCATTTATATTGAGAGTAGTCGCGTACGCCTATAGGAGTAGCGTTCGTTGCTAGCAAAGGCCGCCTCGGCACGGATGACTCCGTCAATAGGTGACGAGAAATTGGATAGGGAGGACTTCTCGTTGGCAAAGGAGAGCCAATTGGATAGGTTTAGCGACGTCTATAGGAGTCGCAATCGTTGCTAGGAAAAAGTGCCCCAAAACGGTAGGCTGTGTCGATAGGCGACCGGAATTTGCATAGGAAGGACTTCTCGTTGCCAACGGAATGGCACGTCGACAGGGCAAGCCACGTCGCCATGAATGGCGTCCGTCGATGGGAAAAGCAGGGTTTGTTTTTCGTTAATAGGCAAAATTACTAAAAATCGTCGTGCATAGTGAGAGGTTCTCGTTGTGTGCGTTGTGTGCGTTGGGTGCGTGGCAACGCACCCAACGCAAATATTGTTTTTCCCGATGTGGTTCCGTTCCTATTACCGTTACCTACATTGGGTCTTCAGTCCAGTTTGGAGAAGTCTCCACCGGTGTGCCTCCTGGGACCCAGCCCAACAGGGCCGATCCGCCGGTGCTGAGAGCTGCACTCGGCCGCGCTGGCTGGCCGGTGCCACGAGTCACGGCCGGGCGCCCAGGCTGCGATGATTCCGTGCGGGGCGTGGCGGCGCGTCTGCCTCAGGCGATCTCGATAGCAGCGCGCTTTGCCCGGCACCTGGCATCCTGGGCAGGGTGCCCTCCTCTACAGTTGGGGCACCTCATCTCCGTGTGGGGACACACCTTTCCAACCTTCCCACAGGCTACCACCTCACACCTATGCTCTTCGGTCCTATGATTTCCTGCACAGATGGTGCAGGTTGCGGCGAGCGAATGATCGCGGGGCTCTCAACAGTCCGGCCGGGGCAGTCTCGACCTCAGACTAGACCGGCGTACATGAGGCAGTCCACGCTATTCCACGGCCCGCGGGCCAACAGGCTTTTGGCGCTGGACTGGGCTGCACTGGGTCGCCCGGCAGTCCAGGTAGACGAGTGAGATCTCATGATGGCCTCCTGTTACCTTTGCAGATAGCGATTGGCCACCATCTTAACAAGACATAGAGAATTGTACTCACGTGTGAGAGTATTGGAATGAGAAGGTGAACAACATTATCTAAAAACTCTGTTGATTGGAGCAGATATGGTGTAGATAAGCGAATTATGTGGGCATTTCTTGGCTTGTTGGTGGGTTTCCAGGCTTCGGGCCATACAACTACTGTATCGTGAGAGGGGGGTAAAATAAATGGTAGCGATGCCGTCCTCTAAGGATATGTGTGTTGGTGTGATACTGACTTGTCTCAACACTGAATCGAATTGAATGTAAACACATGTTTTGACGCGTTGACGCAGCGTCGCTACTGTTTCTAGGGGATAACACGCGTTTCCTTACAGGACTCTATCACTACCTAAGTGAGGGGCCTTTGGGGCGCGAAAGGCGTATCTAGAGACGGAATAGAGTGTACAAAAGGTGCTTAGCGCGGGCGTTGGTCCAGATAGGGTTAGTCCGCTCGAGGGACTCTTAAGCGAGTCCTTCTCGGGTTTTTTTCCCTGTCCCTTCCACATCACGCGACCGTGGGGTCCAATACTTTTTTTCCTGCCTACCACCCTTTTTCTTCGTCCGTCTTATGACCCGTACCTAGTCTTCCTAGTGAGGGGGCTTGGCGGCAAGAAAGAAAGATAGAGAGAATATCGGGGAGTTGGGTGGCCGAAAGAGGACTAGCTCGGTCGTGGGACAAAAGGGGTTAGTTAGTTGCGAGGACTCTTTAGCGAGTCCCTCGTCGGTGTTTGTTCCGTGTCCCTTACACCTCACACGATAAAGGGTCCAACTTTTCTGTGTCATCACCCCACCACCTTTTTCTTGTCCGTCTGTGACCCGTGCCGAGTCGTTCCATCCTCACTAGCTTCACTATTCTTCCTTCACCCACTCGTCGCATCACTCGCGCCCCCCTCCCCCCTCCCCCCTCAAACATAACCAGACTACGTACATCTCCCTTCCTCCCCTCTCTCCACTTGACAGTAGGTTCAGCCCTGCCCCCTCATGTTCTTTTGGCTTTTCTAATTGCACCTTGGCCTGCATAAGCCGAGCGAGAAACCAACGTCGAGTCAAGATGTTCAACTTCGTGCTGAAGCGAGTTACGTACCAAGCTGTCCGCCAGCCAATCCACCGCTACTGCAACTGCGTGTCCCTACACTCGGCCCATGACGGCCAGGGCGGTGGTGGCGCCGGGGTCGTCGTGTTTCGCGAGTTTTGCGCCGAGTTGGAAAAAGCGAGGCGTGGGTGGGAAGAACAGAGGCGCCAAGAAAACGACCAGTTGCTAGATCGTTTGCAGAAGGCCGCCGACGATCACAGGAACCACTGCGAGAAATTGTGTTCCGAAATTGGAGACCTTAAGGTATAACCACTCTTCCTTGGAACTTTTTGTTTAATGTATGTTGACAATTATCTGGTAGATGCATGCTATGGGCCTCAAGGACGCGAAGTTGCGTCTTGAACAAAATTTCAACGTACGCGGTGGTCTAGGTATGTTGATACAACCTTTGATATGACTGTATGTCTTACGTCTTCAACCATAGAGCGTATCGTTTTCCATGCGTCTTTGGAACGCCAGCTCAAGCGGGAGCTGCGGAAGGCCGGAGTCCAGAAAAAACTAGACCATCTAGCGGAACGGGAGGATTTTCAAGCCATTTTGCAGGAGGAGGTTGCCGCGCATAAGCTTGTGTACGACGACGTATGGAGTTGCGTCAAGAAAATCTACCATGAGGTCTCCAAACACGCCCATGGAAACACTGAGCCGATTGTTCTTGATAGACGCTACTACACGCCGAATGAACTGGTGGTCTTGACTGCGTTTTTTCGGCTGCAGGAAAAGTGGAGCGGCGCCCTGGAGTGGAAGGAAAATTGGGGAGCAGATGAGGTTTGAAGGGGGCTTCTTGCCTGCGGCGCGGTACGAGGTATGGCGAAGGAGGTATACGACTCTGTTCGATAGCTTTCGGGGCGGTTGGCGTATTGCGTTGCTTGTTGTGTTTTCTTTGTGGAAGGAACGGGTTGCAGCGCGTGCAGTCCCTTGGTCTTGTCTCGTGACCAGACCATATGGCCTAAGCCCCGCTAAAGCGGCCCCGGCCATAGGGTCTGGTACATAGATAACTCAATCGAGATGGGAGAGTGATTTTTTTTGTTCGCCATCACTGTAACGGGCGTGGCTCTCTGACTCCAGATAGCGAACCGGGGATAGGGACGAGGGCGTGGGGGCGTGGACGGATACAGACAAGACGTGGGGATACAGATAAGACGTGGGGATACAGACTGGCAAGAACAATACTTGGGAGATATGGATGGTAAGACTTGGACGGGCAAGGCAAGGACGTGGAACGGGCGGTTGTGACGGGAACAGTTGCTAATGGTCAAGGCCGACTATGGCTGACGATAACAAGTTGTTGCGTGAAGAAGAAACATACAAGACAGACAACAGCGCACCCTTATATACAATGAGTGCGATCCTCCACATCCAGATCCTTCTTCACGCCGCGCAACCAGGACCAGCGGAAGCTTTCCTCGCCGCGCATCTAGAACCTTTCCGCGCCGCGCAACCAGAACCTTTCCTCGCCGCGCAACCAGAACCTTTCCTCGCCATGCATCTAGAACCCAAAACCCAAAACCCAAAACCTTCTCGCGCCGTGCAATCCAGAACCCGAACCTTCCTTGCGCCGCGCCATCCAGAACGTTCCAGACTCTAGTCGTTCGGGATAGGTGGTGATGGCGGCGGCGTGCCATTACAGTATCCCCCCTCTAGGACTCGAGTTCCTATGAGAGCAATCTGGTTGGGCCTTTCGGGATAACGTTCATGGTAGGCACCGACCGCATGCACCTCGATCAGGTTCTCTTCCGGTTCCCATGTTGGTGCATCAAATCATTTCCATTTGACTAGGTACTGAAGTCGTCCATCTCGAATTCGCCTGCTATCAAGAATCTCATCGATCTTCCATCCTTCTTCTCCTTCGCCTATAATGGGAAGTGGTGGGGGTATGATTTGTCCTGGCAGTGGATCCTCCGCAGCAGCTTGCAGTAAGGAGACTGGAAATGTGCGATGTTTCTGAATTGTGGCGGGTATGTTGAGTTCGTATGCATGGGTGCCAATGCTTCGAAGGATACGGTAGGGCCCATGGTGCTTATTCTCTAGCTTCCAGCTTGGTTGTTCGGTGCGCCAGTTCCGTCCATCAACCCAGACCATGTCTCCAGGCTGGAAGGCGGGAGCTGGGACACGGTGCCGGTCTGCATTCTCTTGCTGTCAGGCCTGTGCATATCGCATCTCTGTTCGTGCCAAATCGTGAAGGTGGTGTATTCGCTCAACTGCCGTTTGCGCCTGTTGCTCTTTCGGGTTATCTGTACGGATATCCTGTTCAAAGTCAAAGCTGGGTTGATATCCAAGATTCGCAAAGAAGGGAGACACAGTGGTGGTTTCCGATACCTGGTTATTACCTGCAAATTCTGCGAGGAATAAATAGTCCACCCAGTCATTCTGTAAGTACGAGACATAGGTGCATAGGTGTTGTTCCACAACAGCGTTGATTCTCTCTGTCTGACCATCCATTTGCTGGTGGAATGCTGTAGACAGACGAGGTTCGATTTTGAGGGAGTGGCAGAGGTGTTTCCAGAAACGTGATGCGAACTGGGGCCCACGGTCTGATACAATCGTTTTCGGTAATCCATGGTAGCAAAAAACCTGGTCACAGAATAGCTGTGCCAATTCCTCAGCTGTGATCGTAGTCTTGCATGGGATCAGGTGCCTTTGTTTGGTTAATCGATCAACCACCACACAAATGGCATCGAATTGCTTGGATGGTGGTAGTCCGGTGACAAAATCGACAGAGATATGTTGCCAGGGCCGTTCTGGTACTAACAAAGGACATAGCACTCCATAAGGGGCATGGCGGGTGGCCTTCGTCCTCCGGCAAACATTGCAATTGCGAACAAAACGGTCAACATCCTTCCTCATTGTGGGGCAATAATATTGCCTGGAGAGGAGTTCAAAGGTTTTTGTTCGACCTGGGTGTCCGATCGCTGGTGGATCATGGTGATTCTGTCACAGTCGTAGTCGAAGTGGCATGTCATCCAGCGCATAGATGCAATCGCGGTAGATCAGCTTCCCATTCCTCTCCTTGCAATCGGCCAGTGATATCTCCTTGCAGTGCCGTATGTCGTCTCGAAGCAATCTGAGAATCCGCTCCGGAAATGGGTCCACTTGGTAGGCTTCCTCCAGTAGGGTCGAAATCTGTCCAGTATCATCCGAAATGGCCATGCCTTTGGGCGTATTGTCTGCCAATATCTGAAGTGATCCATTTCGGAAATCAAGTGAAGTACTTGATATGTGATTTGATAGATTCCAAGGTTTTAAGACTGCCTGGTGATTGGCAACCAGCCTTTCATCCCCTTCCGTAGGGAGGTCTCCTGACCTCCTAGTCAATGCATCTGGTTTTTCTCCGGATTTTCCTGGCCGGAAAATGATCTTGAAATCAAATCGTGACAAGAATTCAGACTATCTTGCCTGTCGACGATTCAACAACTTGGTGGACATGAAATATTCGAGGTTTTTGTAGTCAGTCAGTATTCGAACGGGTTGACTTGAACCTTCCAGATGTGGCCTCCATTCTTCAAATGCCTGTACTATTGCCAGTAGCTCCTTATCGTATATCTCGTAGTTACATTCTGCAGGTCTGTGTTTCTTGGAGTAGAAGGCGACTGGGTGCAGGATACCATCATCATCGTGCTGCGAGAGGATACCAACTGAGACATAATCAGGCGCGTCGGTTTCAACGATTATTTCTCACTTGTAATCGAAGTGACGTAGGATTGGAGCCCTTGTAAACGCAGTTTTTAACCGATCAAATGCCGCTTGCTGGTCTAAACCCCACATGAATGGGATATACTTGCCTCCCTCCTTCTTGGTCAGACTGGTCAACAGCGTCACTACCTTTGAGTAATCCTTGATAAATCGTCTGTAGAAGTTGGCAAAACTAAGAAAACATTGGACGTCGGTGATGTTTTTTGGCATTTGCCAATCGAGAATGCAGGAGATCATCTCTGGGTCCATCCGGATTCCATTGGTACCAATGATGAAGCCCAGATATTTCACCTCCTGCTTGTGAAATTGACACTTTTCTGGCTTTAAGTGCAATCCCGCATCCAACAAAGCTTTCAACACCTTGTAGACTTGTTCCTTGTGTTCCTTCAAGGTGTTGCTGTAGATCATGATGTCATCGATATAAGCGGTACAGAAATCGTCCAGATAGGTATGGAGTACATCGTTGATCAGTGCCTGGAAATCAGCAGGTGCATTTGTCAATCCAAATGGTATTACCAAAGACTTGTACAATCCGTATCGAGTTCTAAATGCAGTTTTCCACTCCTCTCCTTCTGTTATTCGTACCAAATTGTACACTCCACGTATGTCAAGGCAGGTGAAGTACTTCGCTTTGGAAGGCTGCATCAGTGTTTCCTGTAAAAGTGGAAGCGGATATCGGTTCTTGATAGTCCCTTCGTTGAGACCTCGGTAATCAATGCACAGTCGTAGGGTTCCATTATTCTTGTTGACAAAAAGAATCGGTGAGGCTGCAGGTGAAGATAACGCTCGGATGAATCCTTTACTCAAATTCTCTTCCAACCATTCCTTCAGTGTTTCGAGTTTGGTTTTTGACAAAGGGTAAAGCGGGCCACAGGGGGGCGTGAATCCTTTGCGGAGTGGAATTTTGTGGTCGTAACTTCGATGTGGTGGCAGGTTTTTTTCAAGTGCCTCAGAGAATAATGGCAGAAAATCGTGGTATTCTTTCGGTACATATTCTTCAAGGATCAGTTTCTTGGGTTTTTCTTCTAGTTGAAGTGCAAGGTTGATTTCGTGTAAGGAGATTGAGAAAACAGTGAGTTTCTGTTTGTGTGCCACTCTTCGAAATGAACAGCCACCAAGTGCAGCAATCCTTATTGGTTTCGTGGACGTATCTGGTTTTTCCGCTGGCTCACATTTTTGAGCTACTTTTGACACGAGGCTCATGGTGCCACTGCTATTGCAAACACCTGCTGTATTTGACAAATTCTCCGATGCCACTCCATGTGCCACTGTGGAAAGAGGAGTGCAGAGGATGGAACAATACTGTGATCCGAACGTCACAGTGCGGGAGTGGAATCAGATGTCGATATCATGAAGGTCCATCCAAGTAATACTGAGTATGATTGAGTAGTGACCAAGTTGGGTGACAAACATGGGTAATTCTTCTTGGTGTTCGTTGATTGAGCAGTTAATGGTAGTAGTGTGAGTGATATCACCAGATGATATTGGGTGACCATCAATGACTTCGAGAGATCTGGGGGTCGGAAGGGATACGAGTGGGAGTTGGTGATGGTGAGCAAAGCCTTTATCGATAAATGCAATTCCTGTTGCTCCACTGTCAATTAGAGCGTGAGTAGCAATAGTCTGGCCATTAACAGAGAGAATCCATGAGACAACCAGGTGTTCTCCTTCCATTGCCATCTCCGACACTGACAAACTTGACAACTTGAAAACATTTGAAAGTACAGAAAATGAAAAAAACTTGCTCGGTCTCTGTCCAGCAGCAATGCCATCCTGTGGCTGCTGGTCTAGGCATTTCCCACCTGGTTTCCGGCGGCATAAGGCTGAACTCGACCTGTTCCTGTAGCTGCCTGGGTAGCTGCAGCATGAATAGGCTTATTCGGATGCTGAACCTCCTGGAGGCCCAGCTCACCACAGTAGTAGCTACATTTTTCCCTCTGGCGAGCCGCTCTCTCTTGCGCCGAAACCCATTGGGTCCTGCTTAGGTCCATTGGCTCTGGAACAGTGGCAGGTTGCATTGGTATAGCGGACTGGGTAGGAGGTGGGTTTTGCGACGGATGGGTGCGTGGTTGCTGGTAACCATGCTTCCCTTCGGTCATCTGCAGGATACGCATCTCCGAGTCCAGCTCCTGACAGAGAGCTACCAACTGGTCATAGGTAAGGTCCCTTGACTTTCCTATCAGTTGGCGGTGCAATTCGATGGAGAGGGCTTCCTTCAGTGCATCGGTCTTCGCACGCTCATTCCAATCCAATTTGGAAACGAGGGTTTGAAATTCAGCAAAGTAGTTTGTGAATTCCTTCTTGTCTTGCTTCAACTGGTGGAGCTTGGATCTTGCAGTAGCCAGGGGATCCAGGTCACCAAAAGCATTGTTGAGAATACAGATAATATTCTCAACATCGGGAAGGGAAAAGGTGGCACCGGCTTGGATATAGGGAAGAATCTAAGCCTGTGCACGGCCCTCAAGTCGGTTGAATGCATAGACCATCCGCAAAGCTGGTGTCGGGAACAGTATTGGATCACTGAACAACTTAAGCCAAAGCTGAGCAATAAATCCTTCAATCTTCTCTCTATTTCCATCGAATACGGGGGGATCGGGGATCTTGCCACTACTGCATGTGGCCAGTGTGGCGGGCGTACCAGTACCGGTAGGCACCTCAGTAGTGGTAGGCTCATTTCTATTCAAGATGGCTTGAGCCAATGTGTGGAGTTGCTCATAGGCAGTCTCGAGCGTAGCCTCTGGAGCAAAGGAGTTGTTACACGCGATTGACTCTATCTGTGCAACGAGCTCAGCGGGAATCTCCTGCGAGATAGGTTGGCTATTGTCGGACATGGCGTAACTGTTCGCTAGGTGGAGGGATGGGTGTCGACGCAACAAAGTGTAATGGGCGTGGCTCTCTGACTCCAGATAGCGAACCAGGGATAAGGACAAGGGCGTGGGGGCGTGGACGGATACAGACAAGATGTGGGGATACAGATAAAATGTGGGGATACAGATAGGTAAGAACAATACTTGGGAGATATGGATGGTAAGACTTGGACAGGCAAGGCAAGGACGTGGAACAGGCGGTTGTGGCGGGAACAGTTGCTAATGGTCAAGGCCGACTATGGCTAACGATAACAAGTTGTTGTGTGAAGAAGAAACATGCAAGACAGACAACAGCGCACCCATATATACAATAAGACCGATCCTCCACATCCAGATCCTTCTTCACACCGTGCAACTAGGACCAGCGGAAGCTTTCCTTGCCTCTCATCTAGAACCTTTCCGCGCTGTGCAACCAGAACCTTTCCTTGCCGTGCATCTAGAACCCAAAACCCAAAACCCAAAACCTTCTCGCGCCGTGTAATCCAGAACCCAAACCTTCCTTGTGCCGCGCCATCCAGAACGTTCCAGACTCTAGTCATTCGGGATAGGTGGTGATGGCGGCGGCGTGCTGTTACAATCACCAAGTACAGCTCATGGGAGATAGCGAATACTGAGCCGAGTTCAGTGCAAGTTTCCCTGATTCCATAGCTATCGTGATTGTCAAACGCGCAGCGATTTTGTTTTGGCCAAACAGTGTGTACCGTATTAACTCATGCAAGACGTACTGTTTTTTTGGCGGTAAGGGCTGTCTTGGCGCCCAATAAGCGTGCACTAGTGCGCTTATGGCTAGCGCGCAGGAAATTTTTGAACGTCACGGGACTCAACTTTCCACCAGGAGAAGACGTCTCACGACCAACAGAACCCACCACACAGCAAGATGATCACCAATGGGAGTTGGATCGTGACATTCGATAGAGGACATGTTATAGACACTATGGGAATACAAATACTGACAGGAGAGCGGGTGATACCAGGCCAGCATCTATGATCATGGCTCCCTGTCACCGGCGCACCTCTGCTGTCGACTTCCCACCATCACCTACACCCCGTGTTCACCACCCCTCCGTTCTTGACTCCCCTTTACCGCCTGTACCTTTCCACGAACTCTCAAAGATATCCTCTGCCGTCAGCTTACAGCCTACTGCCAAGGATGAGTTGGCTAGCAAGCCAGATCTCTGTTCCTCTCTGAAGTTCATGAAGCGACCAGGCCCTCGTAAAAAGGTAGTCGGTGAAGCTCCACGATGGATTCCACCCCCAGGCGTGGAAGCACATCGCCACGCTGCGTATGGCTAGGTCGGGTATCGTCATCGAAATCCGATGGTGCCCAGTGCACAAAGGAGTCACTGGCAACGAGAAGGCGGACGAGTGGGCCAAGGTGGCAGAGCAGGCAGGCAACTACAGACCTATCCCACGATTGCTCACCAACCTCAAGTGGGAGATTTCGGAGAAGAAGTGGGTGGAGGCACACCAGTGGGCGGGAGGCCGGACCTCTAAGAAGTAGTATCGCATGCCAAAGAGCCAGAAAACCGACAGTGCGGTGGCCGGTAGTACCAAGCGACTTGCCTTGCGGTTCTACCATATCAAGATGGGGCACTGTCTGACTGGGCAGTACCTCAATTGGACAAAGAGCCAATCCACCCCACAATGCTGGTGGTGCCGATACCGGACGCAGACCCAGGACCACCTCTTCAAGGAGTGCCCAGTGTTACGATGAACACAACGAGAGGAGACACGAGAGCAGACAGGAAAGAAAAAGAAGAGAAGAGAGTTGTCTTTCTACGAGCGGGAGAGCTATCTACTTATATACCCGCTCGCACTCTGCTTAATCATCCAAACCGTGAGTCATGCCACCGGAGTATAACACTCCGTCAAACTACCCTTTAAGCTTCCGGGCCACCTCAGCCCGGGCCCGCCTCAGCCCAGTCCTGTAGCTCGTCGCAGCCTGGCCCAGCCCAGAGCGCGGCGAGCGACAAACACCGCCACGTGCTGTTCCGAGGTTATTGCTCAAGGGCGATAATCAAGGATGTTGCCCGCAGAACCGGGTTAGGGTCACAATCGCCCCCAACTTTGGATGCCGCCCTCGGGTCCATGACAAGCAAGCAAACAAAGAGATATACACACAAGAAAAAAAGAAAAAAAAAAAAAAGGAAACATCGTCGAAAAGACACTTTCGTAAAACAACAAAACAGCCACAAAGAAAATCAAAAGAACTTTTTATTGATAGTCGCATCAAAAAGGGCTACGCTCCCCGATGGACTATCGGATTGCTGGACTCATAATCAGCTATCGCTTCACGAGTGTTCGGCAGATCATCCTCAGCGTACCAGGAATCCCATTCGGGGCCATAGCCCTTCCAGCGGACGAGATATTCGGTCTTTCTCTTCTGTCCCCATTTGGATGTCCGCTTGTTGACCATGGCTTCGATTTCCCATTCGGGATCTCCCTCCAGGCCGACCACGGGAGCAGTGTCATTAATTGGCACAGGTCGATTGTAAGGGTCCGATCCTGGAGCCGGACTTGGTTCTAAGTGGACAACTGAGATAACTGGGTGGATTCCATAGTGGGGGGGAAGCTGCAGTCTGTAGGCCTTTCCATTTCTGACTACCTTGAGGATCTTGAAAGGACCAACTTGCTGCTGAGCAAGCTTCTGTTTTCGTACGGCGGGGATAGAATAGCCTGCACCCAGACGCAAAAAGGTATAGCCGGTCGAGAAATCTGGTGAGATATGCTTCTTGTCATAGTGCTTGCTCATCGCTCTCTGCGCAATCGCAATAGCCATAGCGGCTTCCTCCTGCATCACAGTTCTGCGTTCATGAAGGGGCACTGCAGACAGCGGCATCGGTAGCGGTACAGTGGATACTTCAAGAGCTGTCTGTAGCTTCTTGCCATATATCAGCTCATTCGGCGATTTCTTCGTAGATGTCGATTCCATATTGTTGCAGGCTGCCTGCAGTGGAAGAAGCTTGGCCAGCCAGTCCGATTGGCTCGTGTTGACCACATAGCGTAGCATGACCTCGAGAGTCTGATTTGTCCTCTCTGACTGGCCGTCCGCGTTCAGATGATACGCTGTCGTTGTAAGGCTCTTCACTCCAGCAGAGGATAGTAGAGCTTGCCAGAGTCCTGATAGAAAACGCTTATCCCAATCTGAGATAATCGTCCGGGGAAAGCCCCAGCCGTTGAGCACCACATCGTTATAGAAGCAGGTAGCCCAGGCGATGGCGGACCAATCTTTCCTGCCAGGAATGAAACGCACAGCCTTGCTGAACTTGTCAGTCACCATCATGATTGTGTCGAATGGTTCGACGGAACCTTCACGAGCGCATGGAGGGAGATCTGTAATCAGATCAATCGTAATTGTATCGAATGGCTCTGATGGTGACGTTATAGGCGATAATTCACCATAGGGCTTGTGCCGTTTCGGTTTGTTGAGCAGGCAAGCAGGACAGTGTGCGAGATATACGGCTATGTCTTTGGCCATTGACGACCAGTAGAAACTGGAAAGCCGTTTGAAGGTTCGATAAAATCCAGAATGAGTCTCGTCGTGGGTGATCGCCAGCTGCTGTTTGCGTAACTGCTGACTACTAAGGACTAGCCGCAAGCGCTTGTCCTTCGGGTCGATCAGATATAACAGATCATCGTGGAGCACATACTGGCAGGTGGCGGGAATCGAAATTGCGTCCAAACGGCTGTCATAGGTGCCATCGCGTTTGAGTGTATTATAAATTGATCGCATACACTGTGAATTGTGCGTAGCAAGACGGAGCTTATCTGCGTACGCTGGAATAACTTTCACAGTCATGCCCTCAGCCTTCATCTGGATATCTTTGCCTGCAGCTGGCTTTTCAGGTAAGGAGACCTCTTCCTTGCCGCTGCGGAGTTTGCCTAGACGTGTTACAGGGAAACATTCCTGAATGTCAAATTCCTCCATCTCCAGCGGAGAGCCTAATTGAATAGCCCAGTGACGTAGATGCTTAGCCTCTAAAGAGATCTCGTAGCGCAGCCTCGACAGGGCATCGGGACATTAGAAATCGGCTCCCTTGCTGTAGACGACGCGCATGTGGTCTCGGTACTGGTCCAAGTAAATAGCCCACATATGGAGTCTCAGGCTAGATCTGTTCGCAGACATGGTGTTGATACTCTGCATCTTGTACAGGGCGACATTGCTGTGATGATCGGTGACAAATGTGACAAAAGCCCTCTCCATGTATGGGCGCAGACGCTTGGCTGCCCATACGAGCCCGGACATTTCCAACTGGGCCAAGGTTGCAGGGTATGGAATATTCTGTATGGCGTCTGCCTTCGCTTCCGCGGTGGTAATACCCAGACGATCAACGAGATAGCCCAGTATTTCCAACGAGTGAAAACCAAGGAAACACTTCTTCGCTTTCAAGGTGATGCCCAAGTTGCCAAGAATGCTGAAGACTTTGTCCACTATTCCAATGAACTTCGCAAATGATGGGGCATACATGACGATGTCATCGACATAGCAAGAAGCACCTCGCCAGGACAGACGCTGGATAAACTTTGTGTCCATTAAACGCTGTTGATGCTGGACGGACGTCTTGCCGCCCATAATAGAGACATTGAAAACCTCACGACCCTGGTGTGTTGAGATGGTGGTATGGTAACGGTGCGCGGGGTGGATTAGATGTTGGTGGAATGCGGAGGTGATATCCACTGAACCCAACCATCGCATGCCTTGCATCGCTTGTATTACCTCCTCCTGGCGTGGAAGTGGATACGCGTCACCAATCATTGCAGCGTTCAGCTTGCGCATATCAACCACCGGACGTGCCTTTGTTCCTTGGTAGACCACAAACACCTTCAAATCCCATGGGCTTGGCTGCTCAAGTGCAGACATACGACCATACTCTCGATTGAGATCAAACTGCTCATCGAGTGCCTTCCGACCACGTGCCGTCAGCCGATAAAGACCCGTAGGTTTTAGCTTAACTTCCAGCTCTACAGGCACGTCTATCCGCAGCCAATCTTCTTCGGGTTCTCTCACACATCCCATAATATCGTTGAATATGCCTCGATGCTGATGGATCAAGTCCTCCAGGGCTACGACCTGTGCGTCTGAGATATCATCCTCCCTGTTGATGACGACCTGCCTCCAGGTTGACGTAGTAATATCGGGAATCTTGATGTATGGTGGGAGGATGTGGTCGTACTTGGGTACGTATTCTTCCTGAAGCCACTGGGGGTTCTCGAATACCTCACTAGCACAGGGCCGTCCGTTGTCAGGTACTGGAAACTTTGACTGGGCTGGCACCGGACGAGGACGAGTCTTGGTGCAGAACAGCTCGCCAGTATTCTCATTTGGATCCACCGTATCCATCTGATGAGGATTGAAAATCTCCGCAGCTGCCATGGCCAATGTGATGTCTCGTGCGTTTCCAAATAGAGCCTTAATGTCTTTCGATACATCGTCCCAGGCGAGGTCAGCTGAGGATTCCAAGGACTGGACGTGCCCAAGCACTGTGCCCTTGAAAATTGTCAGAGGTCTGTCTGCAAAGTTGGTGTACAACAGCTCTTTCTGGTTATACGGCAGTACTGAATGGGGGGCTCCCGCACCCGATATAGCGGATCGAGTCTGGATCGGAGTAAATTGATTGTCCTGGTTCGGCTTGAGGGTACGTCCAAATTTGACATAAACGATTGTCGAGGAACCCGAAGGGATAGTGACGGGTGCCGCACAACGCACTGGAATCCTGCTGAAATGGTGGCCAGTATGTACTGTAATTCGAACTGGAATGCCGTCACAGGCGCCAATACGCAAGCGGTTCGACGAATAAAGAAGGTCGAACTTTTCAGGCTGCATGATGTCATTCCCGACAAGCAGCGGGACAGACAGATCTTTGAAAATGTGGAACGGTCTGACCAGTTCAGTGAATCGGCCGTCCATTCCTTTCATGAAAATTCGCATGATCACTACATGGGTGGCGGTACATTCTGCACCTCCGAGAGCTTCTACCATTCGGGGTTTTAGTAGTGGTAAGCACTCCGCATCTGGATACAACTGGCGCTGTAGCTCGTCATCGACGGGTGAATTTCCAAAGCCGGAATCGATGCAGGCGACATGTGGGCTACCACCTGGGGAGGTGTACCAAAAGGTCTTGGCATAGTGGAAATCAGCCAGGCCTTCCACAGGGTTCGAAGAGGCTGGAGCAGTAGATTTGACTACGATTGCTTGCGCCGCAGTGTATTTTTCCATGGGCTGGCAGTGGGTTCGGAGATCTTCATGGAGCTTGTTGTTTGAGGAAAATGTGGAGCTACAGTTTCTGCATTTTACTGGCTCCTCACACTGCGATGACATCGTCCCGAGAAAACCCAGTCTTGCCTCTTGGTGATAGTGCGTTGCAAAGTAAGCATTCTGCGCATGCTCGTATTCCTCTTCCAGATCTGCTAGCGGGTCAAGGCTATCATATAAGAGTTCGTTCACATCATCAGTATCATTGAGTTCACAATCCAGCGAGTCTGCGTAATATGCATGTTTTATTTCTGCGACTGTAGCATGCTTGATAATGCACTGCCAATCCCAATGTTCACCATCTCCACACTCCGGATAGTTCCTGCATTTGGAAGGCGCTCGCGGGGCTGCCTATTCGTACGAGGCGCTACTCTAGCCGAAGCATTTCAGCGTTCATAGTGGCAGTGCCTGTAGCGGTAGCGCCTATAGTGGCAGTGCCTATAGTATTGCGAATAGCCAGTAAGTGGGGCTGGCTGGTATTAGAGGACCAATTTCCAGCGGACTCGCGGAAAGGGGGACGGCGCGTACCAATACGTGGCTGCGGCGCAGCATCACCATCGCGTCTAGCAGAGTCTTGAAGGCGAACTACCGTCCGACGGTATTCAGAAACTGAGTTCCCAACTTCTGAGACATACTTGTCAAGGTGTAGATGAAGATTAGGTGCGGCCGAAAATCCACGATGGAGTTCCTCGACGACCTCATCGTCCTGCACAACGTTTGCCATACGCAGCAAACAAAGCTTTTTAGCGACATACTCAGCGGGAGTCCGACCCTGGTTCCAGCGAAAAACCTCTGCACGTGCTGTTGAGAGTCTGGATACGAGATATGGCATGAAGTCGCACTCGAGAATGGTAGTCCAGTTGCTGCAGTCCATACGAAGCAGTGCTCGGTCGTGGTCTGACACTCCAGTGATCCAATCCTCCGCCACGGAACCCGTGCAGCAGCGACGCAGGACAGCACGTGTGCGTGGCTCACCGTAATGGGCCACAGCATCTCGGATGCAATCGATAAAGCGTGAGGCAGAATCTGCATCCGACTGCGACCGGGGCTCGAATGTGGCCACGTCACTAGGTTTAAGAGTAGGGCCATAGTTATCGTTCGGAGGATCTGCAGCTGCCTGTGCTATGTTCTGATTTCGCACCAATACAGTTGCAAGATTCACCATTTGCGCGGCCACGGCATTCATGGCCGCAGTAGACTGAGCGATGCTGGCGGCGGCATCATACTGTTGATATGGCTGCTGCGACTGGCTCAACTGCTGCGGAGGCTGCAGCTGCTGCGGCTGATACTGTTGGCGTGGCTGGGGAGGTAGCTGCGGTGGCTGTTGCTGATGAACCTGCCACTGCTACGGCTGATATTGGAGCTGTAGCTGGTAAGGCTGCTGCGGTGGCTGTTGTAGCGGTGGGTGTGACCCTTGATGGTCATCCATAGGGTCATCTTCCTCCGACTCTGGGATAACTGACGGTTGTCTGTACCCGTGCCGGGCAAGATGGGTGTGTGGAGGATATGCTGGTTGTTTACCGCAAGCTACTTCTGACATTCCTCCGATAGCAAGGGGTGGCCTCGAAAACTCCTCGGGAGTGTCGTCAAATTCATCAAGAGAGCCCACGGCACTGGTTGGCCGCTGCTCGAGTGCGTCCTCAGCCATTTCGTCGTCTAATGACTGAAGCTTGAAATGATCGACGGGAAATCCAGGCGTACTCCCGTGTGGAATACTGTCCTCCGGCACCGGAAAGGTGAGGAATGACGAGGTGCTAGGATCGAGGTTGAAATCCGTTGGAGGGGCGTGAGGTAGTTCTTCTGCCTTGGAAACAGCGTCTGGCAGTTCTCCACACTCTGAAACGGCGTCTGGCAGTTCTCCGGATTCGGAAACGGCGTTCGGCAAGGGGTTTCTGGTATGATCAGATGCGAGCCGAAGTCTGACCTTGCGTTTCTTACTTGAATTCTCCACCTGTAGTGGGATCAGCACTGTTCCTGGTGAACCGGGTACAGCGTCAACACCCGCGGGGAGATCGTACTGTATCTGCAGACGTCGGGAGGTTCGGTGCTTGTGCAAGGTTGCCTGATGAACAGGTTGAAATGGCAGTGGCGCTGCCTGATGAACAGGTTGGAGCGACTGCGGGACGAGTGCCTGATGAACAGGTTGCGAGGGCAGTAGCGCTGCCTGATGTACAGGTTGGAGCGACTGTGGGAAGAGTGCCTGATGAACAGGTTGAAATGGCAGTAGCGCTGCCTGATGAACAGGTGGTTGCGACTGCAGGACGAGTGCCTGATGAACAGGTTGTAATGGCAGTGGCGCTGCCTGCTGAACAGGTTGGAGTGACTGCGGGACGAGTGCCTGATGAACAGGTTGCGAGGGCAGTAGCGCTGTCTGATGTACAGGTTGGAGCGACTGCGGGATGAGGGTGAGTCTGGGATCCGCAAACGGGAGACCTCGTGCGTGAGCCCAGCAAATGGTATCGTTTAGTAAGCGTTCCTCGATGTCTGCATGGGGATCGATCGGCGACAAAGGACTGCTACTGTTAGCATTTATGAAAGAATGTAGAAAGTTCAAGACAGCGGAGGTGATTGGAGAGGGTGGGGGGGACTCGGGAGCACTGTAGTAGCGAGCGAGGAGCAGGAACCTCCGTTTGATAGCCAGCGGAATATAGAGCAACTGGGTTTGCTGTTTAGCTGAACTCGCTACGGTAGGCCTTCCAGGTCAGAGGCTAAAAGCGGATTCGCTCGTGTAAGGAATGAGGGCGCTGCCTCTGACCTCTTCCTCTATTGGCTCCACTTCTGTTGTCTTGCTTGAGGGTAGAGTCCTGCACGACGTTCTGGTGCTGCGTGCCTCTTGCGTGCATCAGCAAAAAATTTGAGAATTCACCCAGTACTCCCGTAGCTCCCGTAGCTCCCGTAAGCATCGCTAGCTCCTCTAAGAGGAGAATTTACCCAGTACTCCCGTAAGAATTTGGGAAAAAAAAAAGTGCTTTATTTTTAGCTGAAACATGGAGAAAAGATATTTAAAATTTGTGTCTCAGATGTAAAAAAAAGCAATATATATCAACTTTTCAGTTTTTTGCTGATGTGCCGGCCGTACTGGTTGCCATGTGCCCTCTGGTTACCTCGCTGGTAGTGAGGAGAGTGCGGGTGAGTGTGGTAGTGATCGGTGGTACAGGCTGGTTGACGGCCGGAAACATATGTATCCCAACCGAGTATGGACAGAGAGCGGTTCGGGGCGTCGGGCAAGGTTCCGGAGTCCTCAGCGGACTGCTCCTGTGGGGTGACAGGACGGTGGGGGGTTGGAGGAGTCCTGGGATAGGCCGCAGAGGCAGGAGGGGTCCGCCATCTGTAATTCGTGTAGGGGGGAGGGGATCGCGAGCGCTTAGGGGTTGGTGAGCGGAAGCGGGTATGAATGGGCGAGCGAGAATGTGAAGGCTGGGTAAGCTGGCGACTTCGCTGAAGCTCGTTGAAGGTTTCCAGCTGGCTTCGCGCAAGGTTCAGAAAGTCCTGGTTGACCTCCGGCAAATTGTTGGCGAGTAGGTTGAGCTGAGTAGAGACACACCTCTGCTGGCGCTCAGAGCGGGATGGGCGGGGATGACGCACTTGACGCCGCTCTGTCATGGAATAGTATGGCCAGTGTCTGGAAGGACTGAAATATCCGCGGGTGGTGGGAGAGGGCCAAGAGGTCAGGCCGGGGATGAGGAGGAAGTGGTCTCCGGTTTCTTCAGCTGGGGGGCAGCGGAAGATAGGTGGTGGGAGATGGTCCAGAGATCAGGCCAGGGATGAGGAGGAAGTGGTTTGTCTGAAAGCAGCGGGGGTAGCGGAAGACTGGGTGGTGGGGGTGGGCCGAGATGTCAGACCGTGGACGAGGAGGAATTGGTTACCTCGTCAGGAGGACGAAGGCCTCCGACTGGCGTTGGTGTTGCTACCAATTGTTACGATGAACGCAACGAGAGGAGACACAAGAGCAGACAGGAAAGAAAAAGAAGAGAAGAGAGTTGTCTTTCTACGAGCGGGAGAGCTATCTACTTATATACCCGCTCGCACCCTGCTTAATCATCCAAACCATGAGTCATACCACCGGAGTATGACACTCCGTCAAACTACCCTTTAAGCTTCCGAGCCACCTCAGCCCGGGCCGCCTCAGCCCAGTCCTGTAGCTCGGCGCAGCCTGGCCCAGCCCAGAGCGTGGCGAGCAACAAACACCGCCACGTGCTGTTCCGAGGTTATTGCTCAAGGGCGATAATCAAGGATGTTGCCCGCAGAACTGGGTTAGAGTCACACCCAGAGTGGAAGCCACAGCAGAAGATCCTGTGGGCAGAGGTGAAGAAGGAGACTGGGAAGTGGAAGGACTGGTGGAAGGTGCGGGACCTCCTGGCCGATGGGAGGTGCAGCCAGGCAGTGCTGGACTTTCTCGTGACCACAGATGTAGGCAAGCAGGTACCGGGGGAGGAGGATGACGCTGTCAGCGCGGTGTCTGAGTTGGAGGTGCAGGAGTGGTTGGAGGAGCACGGAGCGGGGGCCGTGGAGCCGGACGTTGGGGGGGAACTGCCACTGTTCTTGCCCACGCCTCACTTCATGGCGTTTGCTGGAGAGGGGTAGCCCGTTTCCTTTGTTTCTCTCATTTGCTCTTTTCCTTTTGTACTTCCCTTGGTGCACTTCACATTTTCTTGGGACAGGCCTGGGTGGAGGGCAAAGGGGTGCTAGCAATGGGCCGCCACTGCGCAGACAGCAGACAGGAACTGGACTGTACATACTCTTGCCACGATCTCTATAGGTCGCACATAAGTAATGATTAAACCAAAAAAAAAGAGGGATTCCACCCCCTGCAGCGACACCTTCCTGAGCAAAGCGCTCATGCACAGTTGAATTCAAGCTGGGAGTCCTTGCCTGGGCTCAGCGCACGCGGCTTCCGAACTCATGGACTTGCTAGGGCCCTCAGTCTTGGTGCTAAACCCGCAAGCTAAGGAAGGAAGGGGAAGTGGAAAACCTAAGAAAGGACGGGGGAGTGGAAAAGCTGCTACTACTAGCAGTGTGTCAGCGGCTGTTAGTACTGGTACAAGAAGAAGTGCAAGGTTGACTGTGACTACTTAGATATACGTGTTGCAGTTCCCACAAATCACTGATGCAGAGGAATCTGATGAGGATGACGGAGTTGAGTATGACTTTCGTTGGCAGGATGGGGATCTTTAGTGGGATGTTCCTCCGGCCGAGGGGCGGCTCACTTGGGTATGATTGGGGACACCTTTAATCGACACCTTTTCGACCACATTTTCAACCCCGGCTTTTCTCCTCCACCACAACATCTAAATTAAAAAGAAGATTGGGTGGCGATAGAGCAGCATCGATAGTAGGTCTGCCCAATGCCCCCCAAAAAATAAAGGGCATGGTGAATTAAAATGTGGCAGTCAAAGATGAGTAGTTTGTGTGGTGACGGTCCTGAGATGTCGCCCTAGCAACCACGCTAACAAGCGCACTAGCTATGTCTGGAATAGAGCTAGGCCGGTTTAGGTAATACAAGTGATGGTGAATGAAGCAAGAATAGAATGACTAACCAGAGTGCAAGGGGTGCATCACCAGTTCCAGTAATAACAGTGCCATACCGATGTCACCAACAGTTTTTCGTTGACATCTATCTACTACTTGCTTTTATCCACTACCTTTCTGTGTCCTTTATATACACGTTCTGTAAATTTCTCTGTACCATAGCTCATTCCATCAGAGTACGCTTCTATTGTACGTTCACAGCGTTTGTAATAGCAGTAAATTGAGGTGGTAGAAACAGAGTCCAAAGCCTTGGGAACAGTGGCCCATCATCCTTCGAAAGAATAACTGCAGTTCTCCTGCGAATACCATTTTGCTCCACACCAAAATCTCTCGATGAAATTTTGGATAGAAGATGCACAGTTGATTCACAGCAGCCAGCTGTCACGAATCTGGCGCGACAGGCTTGTAGGAGCCGCTGCCGGAGCCGCCGCCACCATTGCCACCCTGTGGTTTGCCCTCATCACCATTGCCGCCGCCGCAATCATCCTACGCGCCTAGGCGCCTCACCCCGGTCCCCGCGATATCGCTCCGGTAGCGATATCCCTCGAAGCCTCAACCTGACCGCCGGCCGGTCCAGGTCCTTCTCCTGTCATCGTTACGTATGTTGTTTCCCATTGATTATGTCCGCGCGTCTTTCCTCTGTTGCCGTTACTACTTGCGCATCTCTTCTCCTGTAGTTTCGGTGAGAGTCTATGACTCAACCCACGAGTGCTATCATGTGTTTCCTTTGCTTTATCTGTTACTCTTATATTATGCTTGCGCGTCCTTTCTCTGTCTCCTTACTGCTTGCGTGTCTGCCTTGCTTGCTTGCGCTGCGTACTGTCCCCTGCTTGCGTGTGACTGCCTTGCTTTACTTGCGCGTCCTTTCTCCCTGTTGTCTCGATTTGAGTGTTGGCCGCGCGGCGGCCGAGTGCGATCATGTATTTCCTTGGACGCGACGGTTGAGTCATGATGTTTGTAGTGAGGAACTGTGTCAGTCTCGCGGGCGAGGCTGTGATTCCACAGAGGAGGGGAAAGGGTATAAAAGAAAGGGCGCGGTAGCTAGTCTGGAGATTCTTCTCCACGCAATATATTATCTATCTACCTTGACCTACCCTCACACATCTCTGAGCGGCGTGATGAGACCCGCGCCGGGACCTCGGATCACTTGCGCCGATGACCACCGGGTCATCCGGCAGCACGACGAAGTGATCCGGGATCGCCTACAACGAACGACATCGAGATACGATTATCTACATACCTGGACCTACCCTCACACATCTCTGAGCGGCCCGGAGGGGAGGGGAGGGGAGAGGAGGGGAGGGGAGGTGACGAGACCCGCGCTGGGACCTCGGATCACTTGTGCCGATGACCACCGGGTCATCCGGCAGCGCGACAAAGTGATCCGGGATCGCCTACGACGAACGACATCGAGATACGATTATCTGTACACCTGGACCTACCTTCCCACATCTCTGAGCGGCGTGACGAGACCCGCGCCGGGACCTCGGATCACTTGCGCCGATGACGACCGGGTCATCCGGCAGCGCGACGAAGTGATCCGGGATCGCCTACGACGAACGACATCGAGATACGATTATCTATACACCTGGACCTACCTTCCCACATCTCTGAGCGGCGTGACGAGACCCGCGCCGGGACCTCGGATCACTCGCGCCGATGACCACCGGGTCATCCGGCAAGCACGACGAAGTAATCCGGGATTGCCTACGACGAACGACATCGAGATACGATTATCTCTCTCCACAGACCTATCTCTCTATATCCGTGACCCGCATCAGGAAAAAAAAAAATTGCGTCCACTGCGTCCGTATGCACTAGATGCTCGAGACGTAGTGGACGACACCTCGCTACTACGGACGCCACTCGCCAGGGCACCGTGCGTCCCGACGCATCGTGCCACGGCGACTGTGTCTGGACGAGGAGTGTCAGGGCACCGTGCTTCTGGACGCAGCTGTCAGGGCACCACTCGTCCAGACGCAGCTGTCGCGGCACCACTCGTCCGGACGCAGCTGTCACGGCACCACTCGTCCGGACGCAGCTGTCATGGCACCACTCCTCCGGACGCAGCTGTCACGGCACCACTCGTCCGGACGCAGCTGTCACGGCACCACTCCTCCGGACGCAGCTGTCACGGCACCACTCCTCCAGACGCAGCTGTCACGGCACCACTCCTCCAGACGCGGCTGTCACGGCACAAAACATCGCAGCGAACGCTTCAATCGCATCCGCATTCTAGGACGCAGGCGGTTCTTGGTTTCGTGACCCAATCCAGTTTTATTCATTACAACAAACATACAGCTATATAAACTACCTCACAGCTCCCACCGTGAGCACATAGTGTCACATCCATAATTTCAAACCCTGCATCCATCATGTTCATCGATCGCGGGTATCATCTCCTGTATATGCGGTTCTTGATGTTCGCAGCACAGCTAAACGAGTCAACTGATGGAATATGGCGAGTATGACGTGACGAGTATGATGACGAGGAGGGTGGCATCAAGTTACAGGCGGCGACTACGATAGCGAATAAGACGTTACGATATGCTGGCGAGCTCAGTGACGTTGTTAGCACTGCTCTCAGAGTGACAAACAGACAGCGGGAAGTTATACAATACAGCGTTACGAGTACATGGCGAGTAAGACGCGACGTGTGCTTTTCCGACACAATCCTCGTAGAGACAAGCACATACCGTGAAAAAAAAGTAGATGATTAGCAGTGTAATTTGGCACTATTGCCGACTCACACGATCAATAGCACACAAGATCGTAGAGGCCTCCGGGTGGATCAGCAGCTGCTGTAGGGTAGATCCAGACCTGTGCTTTTTCAATACAATCCTCGTAGCGACAAGCACATAGAGTGGAAAAAAAGTAGGTGTTTAGCGGTGTAATTTGACACTATTACCGATTTCGTACAATCAATAGCACACAACTTGATCGTAGAGGCCTCCGGGTAGATCAGCGTTGATCTTCTACCTTTTTTCTTCACTCTATGTACTTGTCTCTGCGAGGATTGTATCGAAAAAGCACCGGTGTGCACCTACACGGTGGCAGCCACTGATCCACCCGGAGGCATGTATGATCTTGTGTGCTATTGATCGTACGAAATCGGTAATAGTGCCAAATTACACAGCTAAACATCTACATTTTCTCACACTATGTGCTTGTCTCTACGAGGGTTGTGTCGAAAAAGCACAGCTCTTGCATTTTTGCTGTAGGGGCACCCGGCGCCTGCCTATGGTACCCCACCCGGCGCCGGCAGCGGCACGATCAAGTGTGCTATTGATCGTGTTCGCTCGGGAATAGAGCCAAATTAAACAGCTAAATGTCTTCTTTCTTTCACCTAACGCGCTTGTCTGTCCAGGTATTGTGTCAAAAAAGCCCAGCACTTGCATTTTGCCGTGGAGCAGGTACCCGGCGACGGCACCGCCGTGATCACTGCAAGTGTGCTATTGATCGTGTTCGCTTGGGAATAGCGCCAAATTAAACAGCTAAATGTCTTCTTTCTTTCACCTAATGTGCTTGTCTGTACGGGTGTTGTGTCGAAAAAGCACACTTGTACATCTACTCGGCGCATGCCTATGGTATCCCACACGGCGCCGGCACGCTCTTGTGTGCTATTGATCGTGTCCGCTCGGGAATAGCGCCAAATTAAACAGCTAAATTCTTTCACCCAATGTGCTTGTCTGTACAGGTGTTGTGTCGAAAAAGCACAGCTCTTGCATTTTTGCCGTAGGGGCACCCGGCGCATGCCTATGGTATCCCACCCGGCGCCGGCACGCTCTTGTGTGCTATTGATCGTGTCCGCTCGGGAATAGCGCCAAATTAAACAGCTAAATTCTTTCACCCAATGTGCTTGTCTGTCCGGGTGTTGTGTCAAAAAAGCACAGCTCTCGCATTTTGCCGTAGAGGCACCCGGCGCATGCCTTTGGTATCCCACCCGGCGCCGGCACGCTCTTGTGTGCTATTGATCGTGATCGCTCGGGAATAGAGCCAAATAAAACAGCTATATGTCTTCTTTCTTTCACCTAACGCGCTTGTATGTCCAGGCATTGGGTCAAAAAAGCACACTTGTACATCTACTCGGCGCATGCCTATGGTATCCCACACGGCGCCGGCACGCTCTTGTGTGCTATTGATCGTGTCCGCTCGGGAATAGCGCCAAATTAAACAGCTAAATGTCTTCTTTCTTTCACCTAATGTGCTTCTCTGTACGGGTGTTGTGTCGAAAAAGCACAGCTCTTGCATTTTTGCCGTCAGACGCCCTGCGCGAGCACGCTCTTGTGTGCTACTGATCGTGTTCGCTCAGGAATAGCGCCAAATTAACCAGCTAGATGTCTACTTTCTTTGGCCTAATGTGCTTGTCTGTGCAGGTGTTGTGTCCAAAAAGCACAGCTCTTTACCGTGCGTCTGCCTAGTATGGTCTCCCATCCGGAGGCCGGTACGATCTAGTGTGCTATTGATCGCATCAGCTCTGCAATAGAGCCAAATTATATAGCTAAATATCTACTTTCTCTCACTGGGTGTGCTTGTCTGTACGGGTGCTGTGTCTAAAAAGCACAGCTCTTACCATGCGCCTGCCTAGTATTGTCTCCCACCCGGAGGCCGATACGATCTCGTGTGCTATTGATCGAATCAGCTCAGCAATACCGCCACATTAAACAGCTAAATATCTTCTTTCTTTCACTGTGTGCTTGTCTCAACGGGCGTTGTGACAAAACAGCACAGCACTATACCCGGTACCTGCCAATGGGCTCCCACTCGAACGCCTGTCGCCTGCACCAGCAAAACAACCATAACACCCAGAGTCAACGCCCGAAAACGCCAAGCTTTCTGACTCACACACCAAAACCTTCGCGCAAACGGACTTCACAGACATCACGATGTCTGAGGAAGAGAGGACGGCGGCCGATCCAGCCCCGGTTGTGGCCGGTATCGGAAACCAAAACGGGGGAGGAGTGGAGGAAATACAGGAGGAAGAGATGGGAGACGTGGAAAGCGAGCTGAGCGAGTTGGAGGAAGTGGAAGGGGAAATCAGGAGGGCGCAGAAGGACACTGGCCGCCCGAATTTCCCGCGGGCCAAGCCGAACGAGAGGGCGCCCGAGAGCACCCAGGAATTTTTCCGCCGAGGCAAGGCGAAGAGGGCCGGTGCGCCCATCGAAAATAGCAGCAGCGACGAACTCGACAGCGGCGACGAGCTCTTTGCCCCAGCGGCAAAGGGGACCATGAGGGGGGCGCTCGCGCGCTCCCTCTCGGCGGCGGCGACCAGCAGCCCACACCAGGTGGGAATGGCGCTGACCCTGAAAAATGCCAAGGCGGCGGAGAAGGTGGTGGAGGCGGAGGGAAGCGAGGGGGTTCTCGGAATGGATGTGGCGGCAGCTGATGGGAAGGGAGAAATGGTGGCAATGGATTGGGCGGAGGAAGCGCCCAATCAGACGGAAGAAGAGGAGGGAAGGGGGGATGTGGCGGATCTGGACAGGCGGGCCACCCCGTCGCCCACACCAGCGAGGTGGAGCACGCAGACGCCCCGCGCAGTCCCGGCGACCCCGTCGAACGGGAACAAGAAACGAGCGCTGGCAGTGGGCACCCCAAGGCCCCCGCGAGCGGTGCTGCCCCCCCGCCGACAGGTGGGAATTCCATCCCAGGGGTGGACAAGTGGCGCGGCCCTAGGGGAGGTGATGGCGTCCATAGCCGCAGCGGAGGCACAGCTGGCGTACAGGATGGAGGAGAGGGTCGCAGCCCTGGAACAGAAGATGATGGAAGGAATGGCGGCCTTGTCGGAGGACGCGGAGGGCCGGCTGCGGCGGTCGCTGGCAGATGCGGAAGAGAGGGAAAAGAGGGTGACCGTTAAGCTTCTCGCGACGGAGGGAATTGAGTCGGAGCTGCTCCAGCGGGCACAGTGCGAGAACGGGCGGTGGGAAGAACTTGGCGAACGGCTGAGAGACAGAAAGAGGGAGATTGGGGCGATAAAAAAGGTGGTGGACGGGCTGGCACTGCAACTCGGAGACGGCGGGGTGAGCCGCCCAGCCCCGTCGACGGCGGCCCCTGCGCAGAGGGCCCCCGCTCCTCGCCCGTCGGCAGCGCCTCCGCGGGCGGTGGCTCCAGTGATCCCGAGAGAGGCAAAGGAGCCGAGAGGGTCGCCCCACCAGCAGCGGCGGCAGGCGGCAATGGATGAGGCGGCAGCCAGAAGGACCGGCAAGAGCGGGCGAGATAGGGAGGGAATAGAGGAAAAGAGGGGGAAGGCGAAAGCTTTCTTCCGGAGAGGGACGGGAGAGACGCCGGCGCTCACAGATGCGAGCACGGCAGAGGAGGTGGATACAGCCGCCATGGCACTCAGGGAAGTAATGACGGCAACCCTCAACAAGTTCGCCAAACAGAAAAGGAGCTGCGCCCGGTCAAAGCGATGGTGGACAGAAGACCTTGGGAAACTACGGAAAGAGATGGGAAGGGCCAGGAGAAACTGGCGGGTGGCAGGAATGAGCCGGGTCCAGGCAGCCCGCCGTGAGCTCAGACGTGCCATCCGGAAAGCGAAGCGAGACTGCTGGAACAAGTTCCTACAAGAGGCGAAAGGCACCGATATCTGGACCGCAGCTGCGTATACCTCCCCTCGCATCGATAAGGCCGGACAAGCTCTGGTGGCGGAGGACGGCTCAGTAGCGGAAGGACGGCGCGACCGGGAACAAGCTCTCCTCGGGGCGCACTTTCCGCAGGGGCCGCCGGGAACCTATGAGCCCAGGGAAGGGGGGAAAGCTTTCGAGCGGGTCGACACTCAGCTGGTGGCAGCAATGCTCAGCAAAGCGGCGAACACATCAGCTCCCGGGGACGACCGGATCTCGGCGGGAATCATCAAGGTGTTCTGGGAGTGGGACAGTGAACGGATCACACAAATTGTTCGGGCATGCATTCGGCTGGGTCACCACCCGGAGCTATGGAAAACGGCGAAAGGAGTTGTTATCCCGAAGCCGGGAAAGCCAGACTACGCGAAGGTGCGGGCGTACCGAGTGATCTCGCTTTTGGACGTGATCAGCAAGCTACTGGAACGCACAGCGGCCCACCTGATTGCCGATTACCTGGAGCGGAGCAGGGGTCTGCACGAGGGGCAATTCGGGTGCCGCAAGAGGAGGTCCTGTGTCGATGCAGTCGCGATCCTGATGAACCGAACACAGAAGGCATGGGCGGAAAGAAAGGTAGCCGGCGCCCTCTTCATGGATGTCAAGTCGGCGTTCAACAATGTCAGCAAGGCTTTCCTGGGAAGAAGAATGGAAGAGCTGGGACTGGAAGCAGACCTCATCCGCTGGACGATGAGCTTCATGTCGGGCCGACAGGTGAAGCTAGCCCTGGATGGCGAAGTGGGAGAGGCGCATGCAGTGGACACAGGCGTGCCACAAGGATCACCAGCAGCGCCAATCCTATTCGTCACTTATCTGTCGGGCATATTTGATGAGGTGGAACCGAAGATTCCAGGTGTCAGCGGGCTGTCATTCGTGGACGACATTGGGTGGTGGGTGGATGGGAAAGATGACGAGGGTGTGGCAGTCAAGCTGTCAGAGGCAGCAACGGCAGCGATGGAATGGGCAGGGCAAAATGGCGTGGCATTTGACCATGGAAAAACGGAGGCAGCACTGTTCTGGAGGAAACGGAAGATGCACGAGGCAAAGGCCAAGGTGAAGGTGGGGGACAATGAGGTCCCATTCAACAAAGAGGCGACCCGGTGGCTGGGAGTGTGGCTGGACTCACAACTCACGCTGAAAGAGCACCACGCTACGAGGCTGAAGAATGGAAGGAACGCCCTCACCCGACTGCGCCGGCTCACAGGACAGCTAGGGCTCTCCCCAGCGAACTGCAGGAAGGTTATGACGGCTTGCATCCAGTCGGCTGCCATGTTCGGAGCGGAGCTGTGGTGGAAGGGAGAGGGTGCCCGGGGCACGGTCGGTAGGGCGAACGACCTCCAGCTCCTGATCAATCAACAGGCATGGGCAACAACAGGAGCCTTCCGGACAACCAACCTGGGAGCACTGTCGATGGAGTCCGGACTTAGGCCAGCAGGCAACCAGCTGGAGAACAGGCAAAGGCGTTTTGGACTAAGGCTTCTGAGCCTACCACGAGGGGAGATGGCCAGAAGGGTCGTCAATGCTGACACGCCGATCGGCAGAAGGCTGGCGACAGCCTTGGGTTACACGTGAACAGAGACAGAGGAAACAGTCTTGCTCGAAGAACCAGAAACCTTTGACGCGGAGCTGATCCAGGAAGAGCAGGAAGAGGCGAAGAGGGAGGCGGAAAAGAGCAGGCCGGGGCTCGTCATGTTCACCGACGGGTCACGGCTGGAGAGCGGAGCTGCCGGATACGCGGTGGCATGGAAGAAAGGCCAAACCTGGAAGGTATCAAGACCCACTTGGGGTACAACCAGGAGGCCTTTGACGCGGAGTGTGCAGCCCTGGCGCGAGCGCTGGAAACAGCACGAAGAAGAAATACGGTCCCGGAGCGAGTCACCATTTTCACCGACGCCCAGGCAGCGATCAGGCGGATGGCGTCCGATGAACCGGGACCAGGACAGAAATACGCGCTTGAGGCGAGAAAGCACATCGCTGCGCTCCGAAGGGCAGCACCGGGCATCGTCATCGAAGTCAGGTGGTGCCCCGCGCACACGGGGGTGGAAGGAAATGAGAAGGCGGATGAGTGGGCAAAGCTCGCAGCGGAAGAGCCGGACGCTCGCGGGGTGGAAGGGCTGAAGTGGCTGGCTACTCGGACCGGCCGGAGGAGCGCTCAATGCCGCTCCCCAGGTCTCTTGCCAACATCAAGCGGGAGATCGCCGAGAAGAAATGGGCGGAGGCACGACAGTGGGCTGGAGGCCGGACCTCTAAGAAGAAGTATACAATGCCAAAGAGCCAGAGGCCGGACGGCACGGTTGCTGGGAGCACCAAGAGGCTGGCCTCTAGGTTCTACCAACTGAAGACGGGGCACGCTCGCACGGGCCAGTATTTGCACTGGGCGAAGGTCCGCCCTACGGCAAAATGCTGGTGGTGCAACCACCCCACGCAAACGAGGGACCACCTCTTCAAGGTGTGTCGAGAGTGGCGAATGCCACAGAAGATCCTCTGGGCAGAGGTGCTGAAGGAGACGGGGAGGCGGAAGAGCCGGTGGAAGATCCAGGACCTTCTCGCTGATCAGAGGTGCAGTCAGGCGGTACTGGACTACCTCTCATCCACGGATTTGGGGAGGACAGTGCCAGCCGTGGAAGAGGAGGCCGACGCAGGGAGTGAGGTGTCGGAATGGGAGCTCCGGGAACGCCTGGAGCGGGTTGACGAGCGCAGGACGGAGGCGGAGGCGCTGGGTGGTGGGGAGGTACCGCTGTTCCTACCCACCCCACCCTTCATGGCATCGGTGGGAGAGGAGTAGGGGACGGGCACGCTTTTCTTTGCTTTTCTTTTCTTTTGGTTTTTCCTTTGTCTGTTTCCTTTGTGTGCACGCACTTTTCGGGAGGGCCGGGCGGAGGGCACAAGGGGAGCTTGCAATGAGCCGCCTCGCGCGGACTGCGGACGGGAAAAACGGGCAAAATGTACGCCGCCATGATCTATGTAGGTCGAATGCGAGTATGAATAAACAAAAAAAAAGCCTGTCGCCTGCACGATCTTGTTTGCTAATGATCATATCAGCTCAGGAATAGCACCAAATTAAACAGCTAACTATCTATTTTCTTCCACAGAGTCTGCTTGTCTCTACGGGTGTTGTGTCGAAACAGCACAGCTCTATACCCAGTATGCCCTTATCCCTCGGATTGTCGAGTCGCAACCACCTACGACTTTCAATTCCTGCTGATGTCTGCACTCCATATCGTCTGCAAGCCATCTGAGGTCCGATCGATCATGTGTGCCTTTGATCGGATGTACGTCAGAATGGCTCGCGGGGTATGCTCAGTAGTATAGGTGGTCATATTCTTGTGGAAATACACGTACGCACTGTTCCGTCCAGTCACAATCAATGTGCATTTCGCAACCACGATAGCTGTGGAATCAGGGAAACCTGTCCTGAACTCGGCTTTGTATTCTCTATCTTCGATGAGCTGTGCTTGCTGGTGGTGAGACAAAAAAATCACACCCATTTCGTCGCTGCTTACGACCAGACGCGGCTGTACCGGATGTTTCGAGACCGCGCTAACCCATGCCCGTACCCAATGCCATGTGCAGTCAAGACAAAATCGATGTGCATTTCACAACCACGATAGCTATGGAATCAGGGAAACGTGTACTGAACTCGGCTCCGTAATCTCTATCTCCCATGAGCTGTGCTTGGTGGTGGCGAAAGAAAAAAAAATCACTCCCATTTTGATGCAGATGCGGACTGGTCGCGGCCCGTACACACAAGCCTGTTCGGTTAAAACAAAATCGCTGTGCGTTTCACAACCACGATAGCTATGGAATCAGGGAAACGTGTACTGAACTCGGCTCTGTAATCTCTATCTCCCACGAGCTGTGCTTGGTGGTGGCGAAAGAAAAAAAAATCCCTCCCATTTTGATGCAGATGCGGACTGGTCGCGGCCCGTACACAAAAGCACTGTTCGGTCATAACAAAATCGCTGTGCGTTTCACAACCACGATAGCTATGGAATCAGGGAAACCTGCGCTGAACTCGGCTCTGTAATCTCTATCTCCCATGAGCTGTGCTTGGTGGTTGCGAAAAAAAAAAATCACTCTCCCATTTCGATGCAACTTACTACCAGACGGTAATACGGGGGCGCCCTGGCGGCGCTAAGGATTACCGGATGGTCACGAGACAAACCCCCGACATGAAAACTAGCAGAATGTCAGGATTAGCGCGAAACTAAATTCCTTCAAAGGGGTTATTTTGCAAATTAGTACGCGCCCCGACACATGGTGCTTAACATGTCTGGGAAGAACCTTGCCCCCATGAAGAGCAGGGGGCCGAGGAGCTGGGCGGGGAGGAACCACCGCTTTTCCTTCCCACGCCCGACTTCATGGCGACGGCGGGAGAGGCCTAGGGGGGGGGGGGGGGGGGGGGGGGGGGGGGGGTGTTTATTAATTAAATAAA
>Ga0307508_10000976_pt1 | contig 33292 bp, 31 predicted proteins | sample 9_EM_MG_FD_203089 | JGI IMG/M metagenome (GOLD analysis project Ga0307508, IMG submission 203089) | Populus trichocarpa ectomycorrhiza microbial communities from riparian zone in the Pacific Northwest, United States - 9_EM | ecosystem: Host-associated > Plants > Roots > Unclassified | place...
CAAGGCGCCATTCCTATCTCGCCCATCTGATCGGCATCCAGAATCTGGTGCTGGCGGTGAACAAGATGGACCTGATCGGCTATGATCAGGCGAAATATGACGAGATCGTCGCCGATTATACCGCGTTCGCCGAGAGCATCGGCATCACGGCGTTCACGCCGATGCCGATCTCCGGCTTCAAGGGCGACAATATCTCGCTCAGGTCCGAAGCGATGCCGTGGTATAGCGGCCCTACGCTGATGGAGCATCTCGAGACGGTCGAGGTGAATCTGGAGACCGACCAGGCCAAGCCGTTCCGCATGGCCGTGCAATGGGTCAACCGCCCCAACCTCGATTTCCGGGGGTTCTCAGGACTAATCGCGAGCGGTTCGGTCAAGCCCGGCGAGGCGATCCGGGTGCTGCCCGGCGGCAAGACCTCCACTGTCAGCCGCATCGTCACCATCGATGGCGATCTCGACGAGGCAGTGGCCGGTCAGTCGGTCACCCTGTGTTTCGCCGACGAGATCGATTGCTCGCGCGGTAACGTCATCGCGACCGCCGACAATCCGCCCGAGACGGCCGACCAGTTCGAAGCGACCATCGTCTGGATGGACGACGCGCCGCTGCATGTCGGCCGGTCCTATTGGCTGAAGCTCGGCACCCAGATGGTCTCGGCGACCGTCCACGAGCCGAAATACCAGATCAACGTCAACACGATGGAGCATCTGGCGGCCAAGACGCTTGAGCTCAACGCGATCGGCGTGGCCGAGGTGACGACTGACCGCGCCATCGTGTTCGAGGCCTATGCCGAGAACCGCACGCTTGGCGGCTTCACCCTGATCGACAAGATCACCAATGCGACGGTTGCCGCTGGCATGCTGCACTTCTCGCTGCGCAGGGCCCAGAATGTTCATTGGCAGGCAGTCGATGTCAGCCGCGAGGCGCATGCGGGGATGAAGAACCAGAAAGCCGCTGTGCTGTGGTTCACCGGGCTTTCGGGTGCGGGCAAATCGACCATCGCCAATGAGGTCGAGAAGAGCCTCAACCTGATGAACCGCCACACCTTCCTGCTCGATGGCGACAATATCAGGCACGGGCTCAACAAGGACCTTGGCTTCACCGAGGCCGACCGGATCGAGAATATCCGGCGCGTCGGCGAGGTGGCGAAGCTGATGGCGGACGCGGGGCTCATCGTGATCACCGCCTTCATCTCGCCGTTCCGGGCCGAGCGGCAGATGGTGCGCGATATGCTGCCCGAGGGCGAGTTCGTCGAGATCTTCGTCGATACCCCGCTCGAGGTGGCCGAGGGACGTGACGTGAAGGGCCTGTACAAGAAGGCGCGCAGCGGGGCGCTCGCCAACTTCACCGGGATCGACAGCCCCTATGAGGCGCCCGAAGACGCCGAGATCGTGGTCAACACGGTCGATATGACCCCGGCCGAAGCCGCCGAGTTCATCGTCCGCAAGATCATGCCCCTCAAATGACACAAGACATGGCTGACGCGGCTCTCGCCGCACACCTCGCCGAGGTCGCCGGAAATCTGCTGCTTGCGGTTCGCGACTCAGGGATGTTCAGCGCCAAGGCGCTGGGCAAGGCCGGCGACCAGACCGCGAACCAGTTCCTCGTCCACGCCCTCCGAGAACAGCGGCCAGAGGACGGCCTGTTGTCCGAGGAAATGAAATGCGACGGCGCACGCCTGACTCAGAGCCGGGTGTGGATCATCGATCCGGTCGACGGCACCCGCGAATATGGCGAGGGCCGTCCCGACTGGGCAGTCCATGTCGGGCTCGCAATCGACGGGGTTGCGATGGTCGGTGCAGTTGCGTTGCCGGGCCTCGATGGTGGTGTGGTAATGCGAACCGATCGAGTCGGCCCCGTGCCGCCCGCGCCGGACAGGTTGCGGCTGGTCGTCAGCCGGACGCGACCCGCAGCTGAAGCCGTCTATGTGGCCGAGCAGCTGGGGGCTGAACTCGTCCCGATGGGATCTGCCGGCGCGAAGGCGATGGCGATCATCCTCGGACAGGCGGATATCTACCTCCATTCCGGGGGCCAGTATGAATGGGACAGTGCCGCTCCGGCGGCGGTCGCCGCGGCGCACGGACTGCACTGTTCGCGCATCGACGGCTCCCCGCTGGTGTACAACAACGCGGATGTCTATCTTCCCGATCTGCTCATCGCCCGTCGCGGGCATGCTCCGGCCATCCTTAAGCTGCTCGAAGGGCGCCTCTCCCACGATTGAGTTCTCGCGCGAGACGACTGGTTACCAGCCATCCGTGCCCCAGCACCAAGCCCCGTTTGCCAAAAAGAAGGCGCGATCCCGAAGGATCGCGCCCCAAAAAGCCCGGGGGGAGGCCCGGAACTATGAGCTCCGAAAAGGGCTAAACAGGAGAGACCGTGATGGCATTCCCATGGCCATCAGCGACCAGGGAGGCCCGAATTGCCCTGCGCGAACTCGGCCACCTTGCCGCGGACGAAGGCGTCCGGTGCCGCCGCATGGTCGCGCATGGTCTGCCATCCCTCTTCATGGGTCGGGATCAGGATTCGTTCCTCCTGCATTCCATCCGCAAGGATGCCCGCGACCTCCCGCTGTGTCTTCACGACAAGCTTGTTACCGGGGCCGCGCATTACGACATTCTCGGACCAGGGCTTCATCCCGCGAGTCGACGTGGTGTCGGTCGGCCCGGGGCAAAGGCAGCTGACGGAGATGCCCAGGGGCTCCAGATAGAGCGCCATGTTTTCCGACATCGAAACCAAAGCCGCCTTGGACGCGGCATAGGGGATTCGATTGATCGCATAGGGATAAAGGCCAGCGAAGGACGCGGTGTTGACGATATAGCCGCAGCCACGGGCGATCATCCTTGGCAGGACCACCGCATTCGCCCGAACGGCGCCGAAGAAATTGATGCTGAACATCCGCTCCCACTCGCTGGGCGGAAAGTCCTCGGGGTTGCCGCTATGGATGATCCCCGCATTGTTCATATGAACGTCGATCGCGCCGAGGAAACGCTCGGCATCGGCTACCGCGCCCGCGACCGACTCCTCGCTTCCTACGTCGCAGGCCAGGCCAATCGCCCTGCCCCCTGCATCAGTGATCAGTGCTGCGGTTTCCTCGGCGCCTGACTGGTTGATGTCGGCGACGGCAACACGAGTCCCGCGCCGCGCGAATTCGAGTGCTATTTCGCGCCCGATATTCTGCCCGGCCCCGACGATCAGGCAACCCTTGTCTGCAAAGCTGAACACGACCCACTCCCCTGCTCTTCTGTCTTAAATGCCCATGTCGAAGAGGAGTGCGGAGGCTGACTTGATTCCCTCGCGCAGTTCGGCTTCATCGCAATCGGAAGAGAAGTCCGCGCCGACCACTTCGAGATCGAAGACCCCGGTATAGCCAGCGTCCAGAACGTCCTGCATCATCCGGTGAAGCGGCAGCTCTCCCTTGCCGATATGCGCGCGCCCACCCGGCGCCGGCCGCCCGCTTGCCCCGATGACGACATCTCCAATCTGCATCAGCGCGATGTGCGGCATCGCGCGGGCAAGCGTTTCGCGAAAATCGCGTTCCATCCACATGTTACCGAAGTCGGCGACCAGGCTGATCCCGGTGCGTTCGGCGACATCGATCGCGTCGCGCAGCGTCGTGACGAAGGAGGAACTGGTGCGGAGTGAAGGCTCGATCGCAGCCAGGACGCCGCGGTCGCGCGCATAGGCGACCGTCGGCTCAAGTGCTGCGGCGAGCGTTTCGAGGTCGTCGCGCCAGGATGCGCCGGTGGTGCGGCCGGAAGTGAAATAGATCGAGTGGCCGCCGAACTCAGCCATGAGGTCGATCGCCTCACGGTGTGCGGCGCGCATCGTGTCCCACTGATCCGGCGCCGCCAGGTCGAAGCTTCCGGTGATAAGCGTGCTCGCCCGAATCCCGGCATCGGTCAGCTGGATCATCTTGCCGCGCGGATCGTCAGCCAGCTTCGAGACCAGCAAGCCGGCATGACGCGCGCCCATGTCGCGCCACAGCGCCAGGTCGCGCTCGAACGGCCATCGGAAGGTGCACATCGCATCGATCGAGAGGCGCGGGTGGATCACGCTCCCAGTTCCGCGATCTGCGCCTTCAGGGTACGGATTTCGCCCTCGAGCCAGCGCACTTCGCTGAAATTCTCGCGGCCGGCCTGCTCCAGGATCATCTCAGTCGCCTCGAGCTTGAGCGCGAGCCCGTCACGGTTTCCGCTGTCAATCGCCAGCACGGCTTCGGCAAGGTGCAATGCCTCGAGCGGGCTACCCTCTGAAAGGTGCCGGCCGGCACGGTCGAGCACCGGGGCCACGCCGCCAGCGAGTTCGATCAGGTCGGGGAAGACCGCCTGGGGCGGCACATTGTAGAGCTCGGTCGTGGATTCGTACCGGAACCAGCCGAGATGCTCCTCCCAGATCGCGCGGACGATCCACGGCACCTTGCCGTGCCCCTGCGGAATCGACAGCTCGGGCGGAAGCTTGATCGTTTCCATCAGCGTCCACAGGTCCTTGCCCGCGTTCATCCCCTCGAAAGTCCGGTCGCGCAGATATTGCGCGGCATCGCGCATCAGCGTCAGTTGGCGGCCGACCTCAGTTGCGCCGCGGATCGGCTCGCCGTGCCCGGTGATCAGCGTCTCGGGCGCTAGGTCGATCACGCGCTGCACACTGTCGATATACCATTGCACATAGCGGAGGCGGTCGCCTCGAACCGTGTACAAATTGGGGACATGGCCGAACAATGGCCCGGTCATGTTGCCGGTGAAGACGATACGCTCCTGCGGCAGCCAAATAACGAGCGAGTCGATCGTCTCACCACCCGGCACCGAGAACAGCTCGAATCGTCGTCCGCCCAAGTCGAAGGCGTGGCGATCATGGAAGATAGTCGAGATGACCGGCTCAGGGCGCTCGGTGACCTGCTTCTTCAGGTCGCCGGACCAAAGCCGCCGCGACCGCCGCGACATTGCCGGGCCAAGATCGCGGAAATAGGTTCGCACAAAGCCGAAATTGGCGTGCGCGATCGTCTCGATACCCGGCGCATTGAAGGTCGGCCAGCCGCCAATATGGTCCTCATGGCTCTGCGTGAAGACAATCTTGCGGATCGGATTCTCGCTTACCGCCTGCAGCCGCCGCAGATTCTCCTCGGCATTGAAGATGATGCCAGTATTGATCAGCACATCGCCGTCCGTGGTGACGACGCGGTAGAGGTTCGACACGTCCTTCGACATGAAGATCCCGTCGCCGAGGCTGACTGCCTCCTGCCGACCGGCGCCGTCATTGATGATCAGCGCGTTGAGGGGCTGCGATTGGCTCAAGGCTTCACTTCCTCGCGTACCGGAAACAGGTCGGTGTAGAAGGCGAACTGCTTGCGCAGGCTCACAATGTCGAGGTTGAAGTCGCCGGCGAGATCATAGACCACCCGGCCATCCTTGCCGCGAGGGTGGCTGTCCATATAGTCGCGCATGTCCGAGATGCTGTCCTGTGTCGGCTCGAAGCCGGCAAAGGCGAGGACCTTCTGGGCAGTGCCGATATCGTCGCTGATCACGTCCTGGAACATCAGGTCGTAGCGTTGTCCGGCCGGCACTGACTCCATGTCCCGGACGTAGGAACGCAGCATCCGCTCGATCCGGTCGACCCAGTAAGCGACATGGGCGGGGACATCGGGATGCTTCTGATGCGCGAGTACGGAGAGGCCGCGCATCGTCAGCACCGACTGGAGGATCGCCAGCGGATCGCGATGCGTCTGTACGATGAAGGCATCGGGGTAGTTGCGCATCAACGCGGGCAGCTGCTCGCTATGCTGGTTACCCTTCAATATCCAGCGGCGGTCGCTCGGAAACTGGTAGGCGATCGCCTTCAGCATCTCGCGACCATAGCGGTAATGCGGCGTCTGGTCGTGCGACAGATAATAGTCACGCCAGCCTGGGACCTCGGCCATCCACTCCCATTGATAGGTGCTGAAATCCGGCATCTGCAGCTCGTTCTCACCGCAGGCATGGTCGGGCGAATGCTCGTGCATCGCGGCCATCACCGCGTTGGCCTTCATCGCCTGCCAGTGATTGCTGGAACGCATCCACCGCGGGTCGACCCCGTCGGGGCCGGGCTGCTCGCCTGGCGTCGGCACGGCCTCGGAGCCAAGATAGACCGGAAGATGGCGCAGCCGGCGGTCAGCCGCGATCAGGTTCTCGAGATGCGTAGTGCCGGACCGCGGCAGGCCGACGATGATGATGGGCCGATCGATAAGCTCGTCGGCGATCGCTGGATTACGGACCAGGAAGTCGCGGTTCTTGAGGCGGTTCGACGCCGCCTTGACGCAGGCATTGCGGAATTGCGCCTTCGCTGAACGCCAGAGATTGTCGTTCGCGCGCACTTCGCCCAGCAGCGCGCCCAGGCGCTCGACAAAATCCATTGGCCCGAAATCATCAAGACCGGTGCGCGCGCGAGCATCCTCCAGAACGCCTTCGACCGACAGATCGAGCGCTTCTGCCTCCGCCGCCTCAAGTTCCTCGCGCCGGCCGGCGGCGAGAGTCGGGTTTCTGAAGCCATCGACCCGAAAGACCTTCGACTGTACAGCCCCCCTGCTGGCGACATCAGCGCTCACGCGCGGCGCTCCGCTGCGAGATTGTTCTTGCCTGCATTCGCCATCCAGCCGCCATCGACCTTGACGAGATCGCCGGTGTGGTAACGGGAAGCGTCGCTCATGAAATAGACGCCGATCCCCTGGAAATCGTCGGCGGTGCCGAAGCGGGGGATCGGATTGCGCTCGCGGATCTGCTTGCCGAGCGGATGGTCGGGGCCGGGATCGCGCACTGTGTCACTCTCCGTATAGCCCGGGCAGACCGTGTTGCAGCGAATGGCATAGCGGCCGAGATCGACCGCGATTCCGCGTGCCAAGGACGCCATCGCGCCCTTTGATGCATTGTAGTGCTGCATGCCGATCGACCCGGTGACGGCGGAGAGGCTCGCGCAGAACAGGATAGACCCGCCCGGATCGCCTGCATCGAACCGCTCCTTCATGTGCCGCGCACCTTCACGGGCAGCGTAGAAAGCGCCATGCTGGTTCACGGCGAGCAGTTCGTGCCAGGCCTCGCTGGTCATGTTGAGGAACGAGCCGCGGTTCGACATCATCCCGGCGTTGGCGATCACGCCATCGACCCTGCCCATCTCCTCGACTGCCTCGGCCATCGCCGCCACGACCCGCGCTTCATCAGCCACATCGACCTCCTGGGTGAAGATGCGCGTGCCGAATTCGGCGAGCTCAGCGGCGGCCTCGGCATTCCTGTCGGCGCGGCGACCCCAGATGACGACATTGCCGCCCGCCTGGACGATTCCTTTGGCGAAGCCTTTGCCGATCCCCGAATTTCCGCCGGTGATAACAACGACCTTGTCGTGCATTTCCCATGGCAAGCGTGACACGAGCAGGCCGTCCTCTCTCTTTTTTGTGTGCACTCCATGTCGAATAATGCCTGTTCTGGCAAGCCAAAAATCGCTATTGAGTGGCCTCATTAGACTAACCCGCTCCATCAGGGGGCCCTATGCACGCATCACATGCGAGTCCGAGACCTGCTCGCGGAATCTAATATGGCTTTCGGTTCATCCGATGGTCTGGAAGCCCATAAAGAATGACCTGAAAGGTAAGCTCTTGCCTTGAGACGGCGCCATTTGTGATATAAGAGTCCCCTGATAAGGGACAGGCAAGAAGTGGCGGGACTCTCTTGTCCGGCGCAGGAGGCTGAACTCCAGCCAGAATCGCATCACCGGTGACAAGCCCGGACCGGCGCCGGGGCTCCGCCGCAGCCGTGTACCTTCACCCATCAAAGGCGTTCCTCCTTGAACCAGCATCCTGCGGATAATGCTCCTCGATCGGAAGGCGGCGCGACAGGTCTTCAAGATCCGGCCACGCGTTCGCAGCGCGGGACAGCGCAGCAGGCGCAGCTTCTCGCGCAGCCTGCCGAGGATGCTGCCACCCTCTTCGAATCGTCATGGCGCGACTATATCTTTGCCGAGGTGTGGACCCGCCCCGGGCTGGACCTGAGATCCCGCTATCTCATCGCGATCAGCAGCGCGGCGGGCGCGGGCGACGGGACCGCAGCCGAGGGCTATGCACGAGGCGCGCTTGCAGGAAGCGAATTGACCCTGGCGGAATTGCGCGAGGCGGCGCTGCAATGCGCTGTCTATGCGGGCTGGACCTGCGGCGGCCTGTTCGACGCAGCCGTCACACGCGCAGCCGATAGGCTCGGTCTCGCTCCCGTTGAGATCATGCCGCTCCGGACCGAGCCATGGGATCCGGCGACGCGCCTCGCCGAAGGTGACGAAAGCTTCCGGCAGAATATGTTGTTCGCTTCGCCCCCGCCCCGGACCGCCTATTTCGAGGGCGGCATCCTCAATTTCGTGTTCGGCGAGATGTGGAACCGGCCGGGGCTCGACCAGCGCGCGCGGCGCTGGCTGACCTTGGTTGGCGTTGGCAACTCCTCATCCCCCACGCCGATCCGCAGTCATGTCTGGTCGGCCATGAAGAGCGGCAACGCCACGCCCGACGAGATGTTCGAGTTCGTCCTGCAATACGCGATTCACGCTGGCTGGCCGCGCGCCTCAGTGATGCAGGGCGCAGTCATGGAACAGGCAGCGAAGGTCGAGAAGGGTCTGAACTATGACGGATGAGGTCCCGGCGGCCGCCGGAATGACGGTATCGTGCCCGGCACGACGCAGATTTTCATCGCGGCGCCGCAGACTGTACGGCTTGAACCAATCTTCATGAACGAATGGGGCGGAGCCGCGGCGTCACGCGACAAGGCTGCCCGTCACAAACTGGATATCGCTGAGACAATGAACACAGAACACCTCATCCTGAAGGCCCGTGAGGCGACCGGGCTGTCCGAGCTGGGCGATCCGGCGGTATTGGAGGGCCTCAAGGTCCTGATCGACTCTGCCGGAGCTGAGGCTCGCCTCTCCCCGGTGGGCGCGGAGCGGCTGGAACAGACCCTTGTCGCGACCCTGTCCAACCGGCTGCGCATCGTCGATTATCTGAAACGCCATGCCGAACTTGAGGAGCAGCCGATCGACCGGCCCCTGTTCGTTTTCGGCCTGCCCCGCACCGGTACGACGCTGACGATCAACCTGCTGAGCGCTGACCCGGCACGGCGCTGCTTCCTTCGCTGGGAAGCGCTTGATTCAGTGCCGCCCGCCAAGGCCGGCGCGCTGCACACCGATCCGCGCTGTGTCGCCGAGCAGTCGCGGCTTGACGCGATGGTGAAGCATGCCCCGCAGATCGCCGCAGCGCATTATGAGGCCGCGGACAGTCCGAGCGAAGATCAATATGCCATGGCACTCTCGTTCCGCGCGCAGTTGTTCGATTCAACGCTCAATGTTCCCGGCTATCGGGATTGGTTCTTCAACACGAGTTACCTGCCGGCCTTCCGTTTCCAGAAGCAGTTGCTGCAACTGCTGCAGGCGGAGAATGGCGGACGCTGGGCGCTCAAGAACCCGTGGCATCCCTTGTTCCTGAATGACCTAGTCTCGGTGTATCCCGACGCGCAGCTGGTGATGACTCACCGCGACCCTGTCGAGGTGGTCGCGTCGGCGTGCAGCCTGATCAGACTGGTGCGGCCGATGTTCAGCGACACGGTCGATCTGCCCGAGATCGCAAGCCAGATACTCGAAACCTTCGACCTGATGATCGCCCGCCAGGATGCGTTTCGCGAGAAACATGGCGAGGATGCGATCTACGATATCCACTATCGGGATCTGATGCGTGACCCGATCGGCCAGATGCGATCGCTCTATGCGCGGTTCGACGAACCTTTCACGGCGGAGGCCGAGGCAGCGATGACGGCGTTGCTCGCTGCAAATCCCAAGGGAAGATTCGGCAAGCACGACTATGATCTCAGCGAGTTCGGCCTGACCGCAGCTGGTGTGCGCGAGCATTTCGCGGAATATTGCGCGCGGTTCGGTATTTCGCAGCAATAGGGCGTTGCGGCCTGTCGGCTACGCGCCGCCTGGGCATCGGGAAGAACAAGGGTTCAGGAATGACAATGTTCAGCGTGGGCAAAGCGGAGATCGATTCCGCGCTGGAGCTTGAGCTCACCGGCAGGCCGATCGCCTGGCTTGGCACGACGCCCGAGCTGATCGAGGCGAACCGCTGGTGGATGGCCCCGCATTTCCTCCAGGACGGCGATAGCTGGAGCCTGAATTTCAGGAGCTGGATCGTTCGCGTCGATGACAAGGTGATCGTGATCGATCCGTGCAACGGCAATGATCGGCCCAACCCGATGCCGATGTTTGACATGCTCGACATCCCTTTCCTGGAACGCTTCGAGGCAACCGGCACGCGGGTCGAGGATGTCGATTATGTCTTCTGCACGCATCTGCACCACGATCATTGTGGCTGGAACACGATGCTGCGGGGCGGGCGTTGGGTGCCGACCTTTCCGAACGCTCGCTATCTCTTCGTGAAGCGCGAATATGAACGATGGCACCCGGACCATGCGCACCGCTTCCAGCACCTGCCCTATCAGGACGGCGTCTATGAGCGTTCGATCGCGCCTGTCGTACAGGCCGGGCTCGCCGACCTCATCCTTGATACGCACCGCCTGACACCGGCGCTCCGCATCGAACCGGGGCGGGGCCATACCGATGGCCATTGCATGATGCACCTGAGCTCCGACGGGGAGGAGGCGATGTTTTGCGGCGACGCCTTCCACCACCCGCTTCAGCTCATCGACACTTCGATCAGGTTCGGCGACCATGACGATTGGGATGCGGTGGTCGACACGCGCCGCCGCCTCGTCCGCTACAGCCTCGAGCGGAATATGCTCCTCATTCCCGCGCACCTGCCCTTTCCCCATGCGGGTTGGATGCGAAAAAGAGACGGGCAGAGTCTCAGCTTCGAGGCGCTGCAACGCTGATCTTGTGTCGGGCCGCGTGCCTCAAAGCGAGTGTTTTTCCCCAATGCCGGGCGCTCGCCGGACCTCCGCTACCTGGCGACGACACGTACCCGACCGAGATTGAGAATCCGGGTATAAGGCGCCTCTGGGTCTCCATCGCGCTGTAATGCGGCGCGCAGAACGGCAAAATCGGTTCCGGGCTTCGTGAAACTGTAGCTGGCTCTTACCGCAGCCCCGCCACTGGCGGCTGGTACGAGCCGGGCGGCCGCTGGAAAGGTGTCGACACCTTCGAAATCCCATTCCGCGGAGACCACCTTGCCAGCCCCGCGAGGCACGATGATCGTCGCGGTGAAGCTCACGAACTGGCCGACGACCACATCCGCGCGGAGACCACCATTCGCCCGCAGCGCAACCACGGGCTGAATGCCCCTGCGCTCAGCGACGGTGGCGGGAACGATCACCTGGCTGTCAACGATCTTGTAGTTGGTCGTGGGGGTCGGACCCAGCCGGCGCGCTAACGCGCTGATTGGGCAAGCGCGGCACCAAGGCCGCCGTCGACCAGCAGATCCGTGCCGCTGATGAAAGATGCGCGGCTCGATACGAGAAACTCGACCGCGTCGGCGATCTCCAGCATCGTTCCTTCACGCTCAAGGGGAGAGAGCTGGAACATCCGCCGCTTGCCTTCGCTGTTCTGAAATTCGATGGCACCCTGGGTGGTGGCAATCAATCCCGGCGACAGCGAAATGATCCTCGCACCACGCGCCCCCCAGTTCGATGCGTTTCTGCGGACGAAGGACAGCACGGCCCATTTCGAGTAGGTATACGCCATTTGCGGGGTCGCGCTTCCCGCGCCCAGTGCGGTTTCGAGGCGCTCCACCAGATCGTCCGCGGTCGGATCGCCCAGGATTTCGACAATGTCGTTCGATGGCGCGAAGTTATGCGCCGCGAGTGACGCGACCAGGACGGCAGCACTCCCCTGCCGGGCCAACGGCAAAAGGGCGTTGGCCACAAGCGCAGCGCCCCTCAGGTTGACGCGCAGGATCGAGCGGAAATCTCCCAGGGAAGGCGACAAACCGGCGACGTGCGCCAAAGCCCCGAGTCCGCCCTTCTCCGCAACGGTGGCTGCGAGAGCCTCTACCGACAGGGGATCGGTGACATCGCAGACGATGCCGCTCGCGTCGCAGCCCTCGCTCCGCATTGCATGCACGCTGGCTTCGACATGGGGGGCGTTAATGTCGGCAAGCAACACCCGATACTGCTGCGCCAGCCTGCGAGCGATGGCCATACCCATGGTCCCCGCGCCGATCACGACGGCCAGGGGCAGGTCTGCCCGTTCACTACTGCCGATCTTGTACATTGGTCATTCCCCTCCCGACTGTCTCTGGTTCGTCAGTGGTGCAGATGCGTCCAAAAGAATTTCACGATGGCCGGCGCGACATTCCTCATGCGCCTGTTCAGCTCACCAGGAGCATTCTCGCCGCACGATCAGGATCGGAGACGATCCGGCTCGTAGTGTTGAAGATAATCGTCGCGCGCCTGTCCGGATCGTAACGGGGCCATGTCGCTCCAGCCGGCGACGGATCGCCGTGCCGTGCAAAGTTGATCCAGGCCTGCGACATCTGCGCGGCCACCTGCCCAGCCTCGGGCCCGATGCCGAGCATGATCGGCTTCTTGTCCGCATTGTCGAAAACAAGCGCGGTATCGAGACCATGGGGAGTCCTGAGGACATGCCCGAAGAAAGGCGTCTCCCAATCCAGGCGGTACATATAAACGGGTGCTGCGTGCTGGGCGTATTTCCGCTCCGCCATCACGATGGCCTGCCGCCATTTGTCAGTCGCGGTCGCCAGCGCGGTCAACCAATAGGTCGGGGCGTCGTTCGGATGCAGGCGCTTCAACAGGTCGATTCCCGGGTTCCCCTTTGCGCCCAGGAGCGTAGCGGCACGCTCGCGGGCCTGTTGTTCGGTCATCTTGCCGAAGAGCGGGTCCCCGGCCATGAACATGGTCGATTCATCCTTGGCCGTGCCGATCATCAACGGCACGTCGCGCGAGAGCTCGGGTGCGGTGGGCGTGAAGGGATGCGACGGCAAGCTACGGCCGTCCACCAGCGGCGACAGCGTTCCGCTACCCGCCTTCTGCGCCGCGAGCGCCGCGGCGATGATGGCTCTGTAGTCCAGGGCCTGGAGTTTGTGCACATCGCGCGAGGTGACGCCGAGATTGGCCAGGGTGCGTTCTGCATGCTGGATTGCAGGGGGCATCTCCAGCGCGGTGAGACCCGACCCGCTCTGGACGATCGCCTTGTGGAACAGTCCCCTGGCTGACGGCATGGCCATGACGACGCTGACCTTGGAGCCGCCTCCGCTTTCGCCAAAGATCGTCACATTGCCAGGATCGCCGCCGAAGCTGGCGATATTGTCTCTCACCCATTGCAGCGCCAGTACGATGTCGAGCTGGCCGACATTGCCGGAATCAGCGAAATCCTCATGCGCGGCGCCGAGATAGAGATAGCCGAGCGCATTGAGGCGATGATTGATGCCGACGACCACGACATCCCCGCGACGCACCAGCCGGCTGCCATCATATTGCGGATCACCCGACGACCCGATGGCGTAACCGCCGCCATGCAGCCAGACCATGACCGGCCGCTTGCGACGCGAAGAAGCGTCGGGCGTATAGACGTTGAGAACGAGACAGTCTTCGCTCTCGTTGCCGACCAGCTTGCCTTCCCTGCCGGCTGCCCGGACCTGTTTGACGAATTCCGAATCCAGATTGATGGGCCCCACGCGCGGAGCACCCTCCATCTGGGGCGCCTGGTGACCAAGCGCGAGACAGTCGCGCACGCCGGCCCAGGGTTTCGGAGCCAGAGGCGGACGAAAGCGAAACGCGCGCGTATCGCCGCCATAGGGAACACCGAGAAACTGCGAGACTCCTTGTATCCGCCTGCCACGCACCTTGCCGGCGGTCGTCTCCACCACGGGCGTGACCACAGGGGCTGCCCCCTGCCCCTTTCCGGCCAACCCGATAACGACTCCGGTTGCCACTGTGCCCAACAGGATAGTGCGGCGCGTGAGTGCCAGCTCATCCATTATTACGTTCTCCAATTCCTGCGCGGCCCTGACGAAAGGGACCGCGCGCGGCTGAAATTTGGACCCGCTCCCCATCAGAAGATCTTGCGCATCCCAAACTGCTTCAAACTCTGCCCGCTGCCTGCCATCAGGTGACGAAATGCACAGACACTCGGCAATGGAACGGACAGGCTATTGCGCGAAGCTGTAACCGCCATTGACGGGATAGGTCTGCCCGGTGATCCATCCAGCGGAGTCCGAGCAGAGGAAAAGCGTCATTCCGGCGACGTCATCGGGTTTGCCGAAGCGCCGGATCACATAGCGCGAGACATGGGCCCTGGCCTGATCACCGGCAAGGAAGGTCTCGAGCGCCTCGCCTTCAAGCTGCGGCTCGAGCGTCGACAGCGAGATCGCATTGGAAGTTATGCCGAACCGCCCTGTTTCCCGCGCAATCGCGCGCACGAAGCCGGCTGCGCCGGCCTTGGCAGCCGAATAAGTGGCAAGCCTCGCTTCGCCGACCCGACCGGCATCCGACACGATCGTGACGATACGACCCCGCCCGGCCGCGACCATGCCGGGAATCGCGGCATGACAGCAGTTCATCACGCCGTACATATTGGTCCTGAAGTAGCGATCCCATTCAGCCGGGTCAGTCTCCCAGAAAACCGGTGACCGGCCCATCGTGGCGGTCGGGCCGGCATTGCCGGCATTGTTGACCAGCAGGGTGACCGGGCCAAGCGTCTCGGCTGCAATTGCGATCGCGGAGCGCACTGCCGCGAGATCGCCGACATCGGCCGGAACCGCCACCGCGCGCACGCCCGATGCCTCGATCTCGGCGACCACGGCGGCCGCGCGATCCGGGACATAGTCATTGACCGCTACGCCGCCCGCATTGTGGCGCGCGAGCGTCAGCGCGATCGCGCGGCCCGCGCCCTGTCCTGCCCCGGTGACAAAAGCGACCTGGCCCCCAAGGTCCAGCAGATCATCTTGCGGCACGATTCAATTCCCTTTCACGATCGTTTTCTCTGGTGTGTACCCCGACCCGCGCCGGCAGGCGGATCAACCACATGCCGGGCAGGGCTGCCGTCAAATCAGACCATCGCGCGCAAGCGCTGCCAGATCTTCGGGTTCGAAGCCTGCCGCCGCCAGCACATCCTCAGTGTCCTCGCCGACGCGGTGCGGTGCGGCGGTTGCCGTACCCGTACGGCAGCCATCCGACGTTGCCAGTCGCAAGGGGCTGGCCGGCACAGGAACCCCGGCGACCTCGGCGATCGACCCACGCGCCACGATATGCGGATCGGACAACAAGTGTCCGGCGTGGTTGAACATCGTCACTGCGGCGCCGGCGGGCGCGAGCCGCTCGACCCATTCGGCCGCGGGCCGTGTCAGGAAGATCGCCGCCAGTGCCGCGGTCGTCGCAGGGGCGGTTTCGGCCCGGTGCAGAGTGTCCTTCAGCTCCGGCATGCCGAGATGATCGCACAGAGCGGCCCAGGTCCGAGGCTCCGAGCAGGCAATTGCGACGAACCGCCCGTCAGCACAGGCATAGAGGCGTCGGTCGGGCGTCACCGGCATGATCAGCGGACGATCCGAGAGCGGGTTGATGCCACAGGTCAGGAACCAGCCGGCCGCTTCGGACAGGCTGAGGTCGATAAAGGCCCCCTTCCCGGTTCGGCCGCGCTGGATCAGCGCCGCCTGGATCGCCGCAACGGCGGAGAGCGCCCCCGCCTGAAGGGCAAGCGCGATGCCGGGATGCCAGGGCTGTTCGGCTGACAGGGCACCCAGCAGCCCTGAATGCGCGACATAGGACAGATCGTGCCCCGCATGGTCGCTATTGGGGCCATCCTGGCCGAAGCCGGTAATCGCGCACCAGATGATGGCGGGATTTGCCTCGCATGCCTGGGGATAGCCGAAGCCGCGGCCCTCCATCGCGCCCGGTTTGGCGTTTTCCACCACAATATCGATCCCGGGAGAGAGACGCTTCAGTATCTCGCTTGAGGCCGGATTGCGCAGGTCGAGCGTCATCGAGCGCTTGCCGCGGCTGAGCGCAATCTGACCTACGACAAGACTGGGCTTTCCCTTCAGTGCGGGGGATTCGACGCGGATCACATCGGCACCAAGGTCGGCCAGCATCACGGTGCAGGCACCACCTGGCGGGAACGCCGTAAAATCGAGGACATGAATGCCGTCCAGCGGCTTCAACTCACCCGCCATGCGTCCCTCCCTGTCGGACCTTTATTGAAACAGGCAGTGACGAGTGTCGGCTCCCTCGGCGCTCCTGGCCATTGTTCGGCCCCGCAACGAGTGTCTGCCCACATGGAATCCTGCAAACGAGCGATCTCCATTTCTGTATCTGCGGGCAAATACGCGCGCTGCGTCACGCCGCTTCAGTCACCCGGCTGGCGAACATCTTCAGGACATCGCCTGAGGTGACGGGTCGTTTCTCCCCTTCCGCGACGGGACGCGCGCCGTCGGTCGATTGGGGCGACGTATCGACGCCCTTCGCCTTCGCCGCGGCGCGCAGCGCACCAACGGTGAGTTGCTCGCGCTTGAAATGGTCGAACGGATCGAAGCGGAAGAAGCGCATCGCGTTGAGATGAGTGACCTTGTCGATCTGGGCGTCGGTCAGCGTCTGCACCGATTTCCACAGATGTTCGGGTGCGCAGGGCCACAAAGTGTCCGAGTGGGGATAGTCGGATTCATAGGCGACCATGTCCTCGCCGATATCCTCTAGATTCTTCAGGCCGAATGCGTCGTCGATGAAACAGTTGAGGAAGTGGCGCCTGAAGATGTCGCTCGGCTTGAGGTCCTGGAAGATCGAGTTGGTCCAGGCCTTGTGCCGCGAGTTGGCGAAGTCGGCGCGCTCCAGGAAATAGGGAACCCAGCCGATGCTGCCTTCCGAGAGCGCGATCCGCAGCTCCGGGTAATCATGCAGCGCCTTCAGCTGCAGCCAGTCGGCAGCGCCCTGCGCGATTGACAGCGGCATGGTCGATATCCACGCCTCGATCGGAGTCTCCATCGAGGCGTGCGGAGCCGGATTACCGCTGCCGATATGCAGGCAGATCGTCATGTCGGTGTCGCTGATCGCCTTCCAGAACGGATTCCAATATTCATTGTGGATGCTGGGCAGGTCCTGGACCGTCGGATTCTCGTTGATCGAAACCGCATGGCAGCCCTTGGCGGCAACGCGATGGAGTTCCGCAACGGTCGCATCCATGTCCCAGGTCGGCAGGATACCGCAGGGGATGAAACGGCCCGGATAAGCAGCGCACCATTCGTCGATCTGCCAGTCATTGTAAGCGCGCATATGGGTACGGGCGAGCGCCTTGTCTGGCGCCTTGTGGAAGGTCTGGCCGTCGAAACAGATCGAATTGCCGAAATTGAGCGACGCAGCGATGCCGTTGACGTCCATGTCGTCGATCCGCGCGTGCACGTCGTAACAGCCGGGACGCAGCTGCTCGAGCGCCGACGGCTCCATGCCATATTCCTCGAACGGACGACCGACGACAGCGTTGAGCCCGACCGAGGGCTTCTTCCTGCCCTGATATTCCCAGAAATTCTTCCCGCTCCTGTCGGTGCGAAACTTAGGGGCGGTTGCCAGTGCCTCGCCTGAGAGGTGGTTGTCGAACAGCGTGGGAGGCTCACAAATGTGATCGTCGACGCTGATCATGACCATGTCGTCCATTTTCATCGCATTACTCCTCGCCTGTCAGGTCACCCGCTTCACAGGGTCGTTCAACCGAGCCTGAAGAGTCTGGCTCCAGGGTGGCGTCGACCGTCGCCGAAAGCGGCGCCGCCCGGATTCAATTTCCGAGCTTTGAGTGATCTCTTATACAGTCGCAGCGCCCTCTGGACAGGCCTTTTTCGCTCGTTTGGCGCCTAACATGGCAAAACCTTGTAGTTTAAGATCACTGAATTTGGATAAACTTTGGTGGCCGCAGCGGACTTTTCCCGTGAGGGAGATATGAGAACAACGAGTGCCGGACGAGCAGAAAAGCTTCGGCGAGAGTGCTGTGGCTGCCAAGTCTTCGATGTCGCGCATGCCCGGCTGTTGCGACTTCTCCTCACCTGGCCGAAGAGCTTGGTGAAAGTGCCGAGCAGCTGTTCGAGCACGCATGACGCCTATACGCTCGCCGGAGCAGAGCCTTGTGCAACCCATCGATAAGGCTGACCGGTTCGGAGGAATATCGTGGACACCTTCGCATTTCTTCATGGCGGTGGGCAGGGAAGCTGGGTCTGGGAACCCACCCTCTCGGCACTCGCCGGGCAGACCAGCGGAGACGCCAAAGCCATTTCTCTGGACATTCCCGGCTGCGGCGAAAAGCGCGGAATGGATACGGCGGGGCTCGGGCCTGACGAAGTGGCTGCTATCCTTGCATCCGACATTGCGGAATCAGGATTGGGCGAGGTGGTGCTTGTCGGCCATTCGCAGGCAGGAGGCATTCTCCCGCGGATTGCACGATTACGACCCGATCTCGTTCGCCGGCTGGTCTATGTCACCTGCTCGGTTCCGTCCCAGGGTCAAACCGTGCTTCAGATGATGGGCGCAGGACTGCATGGCAGCGTCGAAAATGAAGTGGGCTGGCCCTTCGACCCGAAGACGTGCGACATCGGCGACCGCTATCCGACCCTGTTCTGCAACGACATGGACGCGCCTGAAGCTTCGGTGTTTCTCGCGCAGCTCGGCAAAGATGCATGGCCAAAGCTCACCTATGAAGCATCGCACTGGCCGCTCGATCACCTTGCTGGCATCCCCTCAACCTACGTCGCCTGCCTGCGCGACGCTGTTCTCCCGCTCAGCTGGCAGGAGAAATTTGCCGCCCGTTTCAACACCGGGAAAACGGTGCGGATCGACGCCGGGCATCAGGTCATGATCTCGCGACCCCATGCGCTTGCCGAGATATTGCTGATCGAAGCGAACGCACCCCTCTCATAGAGTTTCCCCAATTCGCGCGCATCGCTACGACGACGCACCTCGCTTTTTTTCAGACGCGGCATAGCGCCACCCGACATCCAGCGCGCCTGGTTGGCGCAAATCAGCCATTTTTTTAAAAAGCAGGATGAGCAAATGTGTCCTGATCGCAGCGATTCGATCCGAAACGGTGACAACTCCCACCGGAATTGAGTGTCATCTATTTGACATTACCCGATCATTTGGGAAAATCGGGGTCCGGGATATAACATTGGCCGAGCGGTCGCCGTGAGAAGCGATGCAGCGGGAAGCCGCGCAAGGACGAGTCGCAAGGTCAGCGGTTAGGTGCGCGCTTGCGGCCGGCTCGGGTCGTTATGCTGAAACTGGCGGTCGCTGATGCGTTCGTCGACAATGCCCGCGCAGCTTCAAGCGAGGACGAGCTGTTCGACCTGCTCTCCGAATGCTGCAACGCGATGGGCATCCGTTATTTCGCGCTGGTACATCACATCGATTTCGGGGTCGATGCGGTGCCCGCGATCAGGCTGCACAACTATCCGCAGGCCTGGCAGCACTGGTTCGACGAAAACCGGCTCGGGCGCTCCGACCCGGTCCACCGCGCCAGCCAGCTCGCCAACTACGGATTTCCCTGGTCCGCGATACCGGACATGATCACGCTCACCCCGGCCGATCTATGCGTGTTTGCCCAGGCGCGGATCGCCGGGATCGGCGATGGATACACCGTCCCCGCTCATGTTCCGGGCGAGTTTACCGGATCCTGCTCCTTCGCCATGGGCGCGGGAGAGCCCTTTCCCCGCGATCTGCATTCGGTCGCCCAGATTCTCGGCGGCATCGCATTCGACGCCGCCCGGCGGATCACGAGGATCCGCGAGATCTGGCCTCCGCTCGAGCGGCCGATCACCACGCGCCAGCGCGACTGCGTGCTCTGGTCCACGCGCGGCAAGACCGACTGGGAGACAGGAACGATCCTCGGCATCAGCAAGGGAACGGTGATCCAGCATCTGAAGCATGCTCGCGAGCGTTACGACGTCCATAACAAGGCCGAGCTGTCGGTCAGGGCATTGCAGGACGGCCTGATCGCCTTTTCTGAGCTCGGCCGGCGACGATAGCCATACCAAGTTCTTGGTATAGGCGAGATCGACAACCGGCACGAGATGGAGGCCCCTTGCCGATGGAGGCCTTCCGATGGTCCAACTGCTTGATGCCACTCTGAAAGAAGCGGGTGACACCGCGCTCAACCTGATGTTCGCCGCGCGTAAAAGCGTGTTCGTCGACCTGCTGCGGTGGAACGTGCCGGTCCGTGACGGTCGCCACGAGATCGACCAGTTCGACGACGACCATGCCCGCTATCTGATCCTCCTCACAGATGACGGCCGCCACCTTGCCTCGACCAGGCTGCTGCCAACGACCAGGCCCCATATTCTCGACACGCTCTTCCCGAACCTGTGCGAGCATCCGCTGCCGCGCGGCCCGCACATTCTGGAGATCACCCGCTTCTGTCTCGATCGGTCGCTCCGGGCTGTCGAGCGGCGCCGGGTCCGCGACCAGCTCGTGACCGCGATCGTCGAGCACGCAGTGGAAAACGGGATCACAACCTATACCGGCGTCGCCGAGATGGGCTGGTTCCAGCAGATCCTGAGCTTCGGCTGGGATTGCCGCCCGCTTGGACTGCCGACCGAGCATGATGGCTCCACACTTTGCGCGCTCGGAATCTCGATCAAGCCCGACACGCCGCTGTGCCTCGCTCGTGCTGGCATCTGGACGCCTACAGCCACGAAAGGTTATCAGGAAAGGCGCGCCATCGGCGCGAAAGGGTGACCGACATGAACGTCGATGCCCTTCTGCCCAAACCCGCCGGATTCGATGCAGCGTCCGATGCACTGCGCAACCAGGGCTGGTGCCTGCTCCCCGGCATGTTCCCAAAGGAGCAGGTCGCAGCGCTCGCTACGGACTTCGATCCAGTCTTCGCGGCGACACCCTTTTGCCAGGGGGATTTCTACGGCGCGTGCACCAAGCGTTTCGGCAGCCTGTTGAAGCGATCGCCGCACACCACCGCCTTCGTTCAGCATCCCCTGATCATGGCGCTGGTCGAGGACGCGCTCGGGTCGTGGTGCGACACGGTCCAGCTCAACCTGACCCAGGCGATCGAGATTCATCCCGGCGCACCGCTGCAGTTTCCGCACCGCGACCAGGACATGTGGCCGGCCCCCAAGGGTGAGCTCGAATATTTGGTCAATGTGATGTGGCCGCTGACAAGCTTCTCCCGGGCGAATGGCGCGACGCTGATCTATCCCGGCTCGCATGGCCGACAGGCGCTGGTGGACGAAGGGCATGGAGAGCCCTTGGTCGCCTCCTGCTGCCCCGGCACCGCGCTTGTCTTCCTCGGCTCGACGCTGCACGGCGCCGGCGCCAATCTTACGATCGAAACCCGGCGCGGCATGATCGTCAGCTACTGCCTTGGCTGGCTCAAGCCCTATGAGAATCAATGGCTCGCCTACCCGCCGGCCGTCGCCCGCCAGTTCGACCCCGAACTCGCCGCCTTGGTCGGCTACCGGCAGCATCGTCCCAATCTCGGCAATTACGAAGGCGTCTGCCCGTCGATCCTGCTGGGCGACGACATTCCCGACCATCTCGGTGCCGTGGATGCGCTGCGCCCGGACCAGCGCGACGCCGTCGCCGCGCATCGCCGCTCGCAGCTGGAGCGAGAGGGTGGCGCATGAGCCCCACCCAGGCGATGGAACGCAGCTATGCGACGCTGAAGCAGATGCTGCGGGAGGGCGTCTTTGCGCCGGGCACGCGGCTCGAGGCGAACCGGCTGGCCGACGAGCTCGGCGTGAGCATGACGCCGGTGCGCGACGTTCTGCACCGACTGGCCGGCGAGCGCCTGGTGGAGGCGAGCAGCCGGGAAGGGTTCCATGTCCCGCGCTTCACCGAGGCGGGGCTGCGCGATCTGTATGAATGGAATTCGGCGTTGCTCATCATGGCGGCGCGAACGAAGCGGCCCGGCGCCGAGGAAACACCGATCGCACCGCTATGGGAGGTGCAGGCCGGCGCCGACCGCATCGCCGCGCTGTTTGCCCGGATCGCGGCGGCTGCGCCAAACCACGAGATCGGCGAGGCGATCGCCTCGGCGAGCGACCGCTTGCGCCCCTTCCGGATCATCGAACAGCGAATCCTGGAACGAGTCGAAGGGGAGCTCGAGCAATTGATCACCCGCGGACCGGACCAGCCCCATGCCATCCGGCGCTATCATCTGCGCCGGATGCGTGCCGTGCCGGACCTGCTTCGCGAGCGCGGCGAGGGCTAAATCAAGCCACTCGATTATAATGTGATTATAAACTTTTTATAACCCGAACGCGCGCCGATCCTTGGCCCTGTCGCACTCATGCGACGAGCAAGGAGACGGACTATGAACCCCGAAACCAACGAAGCGATCGACCTCATCGATCTCGGCGTCGCCAGCGCCGAGACCCAGGGCGGTGGGCAGCAGTTCCCCGACGTCATCGACCGGCAGGACCTGGCGGGCCTCAGCGACGACTGACCCGTACGCCGGCGCGGCCTAACGCCGCGCCGGTTCGGCCAAGCATGGGGGCCATCATGACGTTCTGGCGCATATTGCCGCACGCGACCGCATGCATGGCCGGCGATGCTATCGTCCTGCTCGACATCCGACAGGATCGCTATTTCCTGGTGCCGCCCGCGATCACGACGGTCACGGCACGGTGGTTGTTGTCAGCCGATGACAGCACGCCGCCGGCCGGCTTCACAGCGATGCTCGGGCGGAGCGCGATTCGTATAGCTGGGGATGCGCCGCCGACACGGGAACGCTGCTACGTCCCACTCCCCGTAACGCTTGAGCAAGAGTTCGAGCGGAGGTCGATCGGTCTCGACATGCATTTCCGGATCGACGGAATTGTCACGGCGACCTGGCTCGGACTTCGGCTGACACCGTTGCGCGCCCATCTCGATCGTCTTGCCCGGCGCGGTGCCGGCGGCTCGCGCCTCGACCAGGATCGGCTGCGAGAACGAGTCGGTGTCTACCGTCAGGCCCGGCGGTTCAATCCGATCGCCCGCAACTGCCTGCTCGACTCGCTCGCGCTGGCCCGGTGGCTGTCGGCGGGAGGCCATCCCTGCCGGATCGTGTTCGGCGTCACGGCGACGCCGTTCGCGGCGCATTGCTGGATCCAGGATGACCGGGCGATCCTGAATGATCATTACGACCGCGTCTCCCGCTTCACACCCATCTTCGCCTCGTGAGTGGCCCCGTCTTTCTCGCGCTACTGCGAAGGGAGCGTCGCACGGTGACGCCGAAAGTCGCCCATGCCCTGGAGCGCGCTCAAGCCGAACGCGGTCTGGTCCCGCTCCATGACAGCCCGACCCTCACGGTACTCGCGCTCGCGGCCACACCCCATATCCTCATGCCGGACGGCGACGGTGTCATCCTTGGCCATCTGTTCGATCGCGTGCGCGGCGCGGCGATCGAGACGCCTGCGCGCGTCGCGCTCGACCAGCCGCCGGCGGATTTCGTCCAGCTCCATTGGGGCGGCTATCTGGCGCTGCGCACGCGCAACGGCGCGGCCGAGGTCCTGCGCGACCCCTCGGGCGCCCTGCCCTGCTATGCTCTCTGCGTCGACGACGTGCACATCCTGGCCGCCGAGCCCGCCTTGCTGGTCGATCTCGGCCTGGTCCGGGCCGAGATCGACTGGATCATTATGCGCCAGGCAATCGTCTATCAGGATCTTCGACCGGCGCGGACGGCGCTACGTGGCATCGGAGAAATCCAGCCGGGGGTTGCCGCCCGCGTCCTCCCACCCGGGCTCGTGACCGAATGCGCCTGGTCACCCTGGTCGTTCACGGAACCAGACCGTGAAATCGCCGATCCCGCGGCAGCGATCGGCGCCGTGCGGCAGGCGGTCACCACCGCGATCTCCAGCTGGGGCAGGTGCTTCCGCCAGCCTCTGGTCGAAATATCGGGCGGCCTCGATTCAGCGATCGTCGCCGCAGTTCTGGCGATGGCGGATCGGTCGCCTGCCGGCGTCACCTTTCGCGGCGTGACCGGCGACACCGACGAAACGCCCTACGCGCAAGCGATCGCGGCCCATCTCGGCATCGAGCTCGCCATCCTCGACCCGGACATCGCAGCGATCGATATCGCGCTGAGTGAATCGCGCGCGCTGGCCCGACCCAATGCCAGGAGTTTCGCGCAGGCCCTGGACGGACCAGAGCGCGCCCTTGCGGAGGAGATTGGCGCCGACGCCTATTTCAGTGGCGGGGGCGGCGACAATGTCTTCAGCTTCCTGCGATCGCTGGCCCCGGTCCTTGACCGGATACGCAGGCACGGGCTCGGCAGGGGCGCGCTCGAGACAATGGCCGATATGGCGGAACTCAGCGAGACAAGTTTCTGGGAGGTGGCGTTCCGAACGGCGCGCAGGATGCTCCGCCGCAGGCCAGCGCCCTTTTGGCCTGTGGACGGCCAGTTCCTCTCAACTGAAGCGGTGGCGGCCCTGCCCTGGCCGTCCGGCCACCCATGGCTGCCCACGCCGGAGAATATGCTCCCCGGCAAGCGCGCTCAGGTGATGTCGCTCATCCGCGTGCAGAATCACCTGGACGGTCATGGCCGCCAGGCGCACGCGCCGATCGTCTTCCCGTTGCTCTCGCAGCCCGTGATGGAAGCCTGCCTCTCCATCCCGAGTTGGCTATGGTGCGCGGGCGGCCGCAATCGCGCGATTGCCCGCGCCGCTGCTGCCGCCAAGCGTCACGGCGCGGCAGAACAAGGGCGCGTTCGACAGCCTCTGCGTCCAGGCGATGACCGCCAATCGCGCCGCGCTGCGCGATCTTCTGTTGAACGGTTCGCTGGCGCGGCAGGGGCTGCTTGACTGCCCGGCGATCGAGCAGGCCCTCAAGGCACCGGTGCCGGACGGCATTGACGTTATGCGCCTGCTGATGCTTGCCGACGTCGAGGCATGGGCGCGCGCCTGGGAATCGCGGGGCTAGCGCCCCGCCACCAAATTTGCTGCCTTGAGCGCCTCCCAGCGCCGTATTTCCGGCCGCCGCGCCAGATCGGTCGCCACCTTGTTATTCAACCAGAAGTCGAACCAGGCGACGTCGCGTTCGTAGATCGCCAGCCGATGGGCGGGGTGCCATTTGACGTGATGCTCATCGGGAAAGACGTACATCTCGACCGATGCCCCATGGAGCTGCAGCGCCGAATAGGTTTCGAGCGCCAGCCGGTATTCGCCGTCGGGGACCTGGATCAGCAACGGCGTCTTCATCCGGTCGGCGTTGACCGCGAGCGAGTAAGGCCGCCAGAAAGCCTCGTTCGGTTCGCCGGGCGGAGGGTAGCCCCAGGCGAGGACCGCGTCGCGGTAACTCAACCCGGCATCGATCATGGTGCTGCTCGGATCCTCGCAACAGCTGCTCAAAGCCGCAGCCTTGAACCGCGCGGAATGGAGGAGCGCGAACTGGGTGGTCGATGCGCCATCGCTTAGGCCGGTGATGCCGACGCGGGCCGGAGCCGGCCTGACTCCGCCGGTGTCCAGTCGACCGTATCATACGCCAATTCGACCACGTCCGGTCCGGACGGCGAGGTCGTCGCTGGTGCGGCAACAATCCCCGGCACTCTGAGCCGCGGTGCAACGACAAGGCGCGATGACGTGATCGGCAGGGCCATCCCCAAAGCGGCCAGAGTCGGATCGCGGGGCGGCACGAGGTCGCGCACCCAGTCCAGCAACGTCGTCACATCCGGCGCGATGCCCGGCGACACCGGAAAAACGGTCGGGTCTGCCGCCGGGGTGCGATCGATCACGGTCAGCCGCGTGTCGATCGTCGTGCCGTGCCTGGCATAGACGCGGCCGTCGATCGCCGCCGAGAAGATCACCCGCCCTTTGCGTTGAAGCGCGGCAAAGGCTTCGGCCCAAGCTGGTGCATAAGGCGAACAGCCGGCGCCGGTGATCGCGACGAGCCGGCCGCCCGGCGCGAGGCGTGCCAAAGCGGACGCGATATGCTTGAGCGCGGCATCCTTCATCGCCGTGCCGACATGGGCGACGGCCGAGAAGGGCGGATTCATCAGCACGACGCTGGGTAGGATGCCCGGGTCCAGATAGTCGTGGATCTGGGCGGCGTCGTAACGGGTGACCGCGGCACCGTCGAACAGGCGCGCGAGCAATTCGGCCCGGATCTCGCCCAGCTCGTTGAGCGCGAGCCGGCCACTGGCGGCTTCGGCATGGACTGCGAGAAGGCCCGTCCCTGCGGAGGGTTCGAGCACCAAATCGCCAGGCCGGATCGAGGCAGCAAACGATGCGACGAATGCCAGGCCGGCCGGCGTGCTGAACTGCTGCAGCGCCTGGCTCGTTTCCGAGCGACGCGTGTGTGTTGGCAGCAACGCCGCCACCTTCTCGATCATCGCCAGCGTAGCTGCCGGCGATCCAGATTTGCGGAAGAGCGCCTTTCCGTATTTGCGGAGGAACAGGACCTGCGCCGCTTCGCCCGCATCGTAGGCGGATTTCCAGTCCCACGCGCCTTCGGCATCGCTGCCGCCGAAGGCGGCTTCCATCGCTGCCCGCAAGGCGTGGGCGTCGATCGCCCGGCCCTGTTCCAGATTGGGGAGAAGCAAACGCGCCGCCTCGAAGAGATGGCCGGCGGTCGCGGCGAACCCGGGATGACACGCGAATGGCGTGGTGACGGGAACCGCGGGTGAAGCGGCTGGAGTCATGGCAGATCCTTGGGAGAGCGGGTGGAAGATGGAGCGGACCCGGACACTCTCTCGACCCGGGATTCTCACCCGCGCACAGCTCCGCTCTCCCTCTTCCCGGCCGGCCGGGAGGGCGGCTGCCAGCAAGAAAAGCCCGCCACCATCGGACAGGATGGTGACGGGCTAATATCCAACGCCGCTGGATCAGCCGGCAGGCGCCGGCTCGGCGACATGGTGATGACGCTCGGGATCGATTACGAACCCGTGCCGGTCGATGCGATACTCATCAGCCGGTACGAGGAAAGATCGTCTATCCGTCGCTCGCCGATCGCCACCGAGTGTGGCGATGCATTCGACCTGGTCGACACGGTTGCGTGACCTGATAGCGGCGATCACGACCCAGTCACGCGCATGCGCAAGTTCGAAGTGTTGCCGGTCCCTGACGAACGACTCCGACGGATCGAGCGCGCGACCATAGACTGCCTCCCAGGTGCCGGGATTCCAGTCGCGCAGCGTCCGCTCGGCATGCTCACGCTCATGATCGGTGAACAGCGCCGCAAACGCCGTCGCGACCTTGGTCCATTCGGCGTCTTCCTCATACCAACCGTCACGGTTGCGCAGCGCCGTCGGCATTGCGGCGCTGCGTTCCTCGTCGACATGAAAGCCGCCATGGCTTGCAGTCGAATGACACACGATCCCCTCGGCATAAGCGACGCTGGTCTGGGCGATGCCCCAGGGAGTGTCGGCGCGCGTGTCGAGCGTCTTGCGGCCAAACGCAGCGAGCTGACGCCGGTGCAAGGCGATAGTTTCGACATGGGCGCGGAAAGCAGCCTCGTCGGCGACGACGCCCTCAGCGCCATGAAAGTCTGTCGCCGCCCAATCGGACATCGGCTTGGCAAGGCGCCAACCGCTACTGATCTTGATGCCGCCGGACACAGGGAGTGCCAGCCAGGCGAGATCTTCAACCCGCGCGGCGAGCAGCCCTTCCGATGTGCTGCCGAAGACCGCGACAATTGGTTCCGGCGCGGTCATGCCGCCCTCCCTTGCTCGAGGTCGGGCACCAGATCGAAGCGCGCATTCGAATATTGATGCGCCGCAAGCCACGCCTGGGCTGAGGCCATGTCGGGTGCGAGGTGGCGAAGCTCGTCACCATCACCAAAAGCGGTGAGCACCCGAACGCTCCCCGGCAACGGCATTTCGGCGATCTCGAAGTGCAGGCTGCTGGTCACCAGGAAATGCCGGGTCACGACAAGGACGATGGTGCCGTTAGAACCGTAGCTGCCGAGATGGAGCGCGAAGCTGGCCGGATAACCGGAGCTACCGCGATCGACGCCGGGAGACTTGCGCATCAGGCGGCCAGCACCGTTGCGATTTACCCAGTCTGCGAGTTTGCGCGTGAACCGGGCGGGCGGGCGCGGCGCGCCGTCGGAGAAGCGGATCAGCGAGCCGAGCGGCGCTGTGTCGAAAACATGTTGAGCAGACATTGAAGGTCTCCAGAAATGCGAAAGCCCGGCGCAAGGCTGGGCTCTCGAAAGTGTCGGATGGAGTGGCGGAGCGACCTGAACCGCCCCGCCGGGATGAGCGCGCTATTCCGCCGCGATCGCGTAACCGCCGGACTCATCGTCACCGGGCGACTGTTTCTGGTCCCCGGTATCAAGGAAGGCGGGAAGCGCGTCGATGACGGCTTCCGACCCTTCCTGCTCCTCATGCTCCGCCGTGTCGGCCGTTTCGACAACGGGCGTCCGGAGCGGCTCGGGCAGCCAGCCCGAATCCTGAAGCAGGCGTTCGGCCTCGCGCGCCATGTCGCCTTTCTTCAGATGGTCGATCAGGCTCGCGGTCTGCTCGCCCTTGGCTTCGGTGACGGCCATCAGGATGCGCGGTTTGGTGACGCGACCGAGATAATTGTCGACCGTCGGCGTCCACCCCGCCACCACCATGTCCAGCCCAACCGCACGCGCGAGAAGATGGCTGTGTTCGAGCCGCCGCTCGACGGCGTGCGCCGAGACCCGACCATCATAGCGGCTGGTCGGTTCCCAGAGCGCGTTGACGCCGTACGCCGCGCAATGGGCAAACAGCGCGGCCTGATCCTCACTGTCGAGCAAGGCCAGGGCGTCCCAAACGTCCTTGTCGGATTCCGGCAGGCGATCTTCCCACAGCTTGTGCCGTGCGCCGATCGACTTCGCCGAGAGGCTGTCCTTCATGCCAGGCTCCTGGTGCGGGAAGGTCGCCCGATTGATCGAGATCCCCAGGCAGGATTCCCGGCTGGCATAATAGAAGATCGACAGCACCATCGCGTGGAGGACAGCCATGAAGGCAATCGAGGGGCTGCCCGCGAACGCATCGCGCAGGGCAAGCGTGCGATGCGCGGTCAATTCGCCGATCAGCCGATCAGGCAACGGCCTGATGACCTCGTCCTCATCCTCGCCGCCGTCCGCGCCAATGGTGACCACCGCTCCCTGGACCGGGCCATCCGTCTGCTGCGGACCGTAGGAGACATCTGCCGATCCCTCCCCGCCGTCGATCCGATCTTCCACATCCGACGGCACCTCGTCCTCTGGCCGGACGAAACCGCGCTCGACATAGAGCGTGCCATCGTGATCGAGGCTGACGAACGCACCGGCACGCGCCATCTCAGCCGGATCATAGACAATGGGCCGGTCGAGGATTCTGGCGAGTTCTTCGTCGATCGCCTCGACCCTGGCCCCGACCTCGTCGGGAATGTTGGTGGCATTTTCATATTGCGCCTCGATCGCGTCGGCCTCGGCCTTCAGCGCATCAATGCGGACCTGTTCTTCCACGCTGATCTCGGCTTCGACCCCCTCGATCTCGCGCAACCCGTCGGTTTCGCCATAAGCAAAGTCCATGGCGACCGCGACCCACTTCCAGCCCTCGGTGCCGATCTGCTCGCCCTCGACACCGAGCTTTTCGATAACGAGCTGGTCGAGCAACGGGACGTCCTGGAGCCAGCCGCCATTGTCGTCCTCGAACAGGTCGCGCATCACCGCACCGCCCGCCGCGACATAGGCATCGAGCCCGACGAACCGCACGCGCCGGTCCGATGCACGCACCGTGTCCTCGGTCAGCTTCTGCCGGATATAGCCGGCGCTCTTGTTCCAGCTATGCTGGAGAAACTCCCAGACCTGTTCCTGGCGCGCGTGGCTCTCGCATACCGAAAAGGCCATCAGCTGTTCGAGCGTCATGCCGTCATCGGCATAGGCTTCGTGCAGCCTGGGTGAGACGGAAGCGAGGCGCAGCCGCTGACGGACGACCGCCGGCGTGGTCATAAAATGGGCTGCGACCGCGTCGATGTCCGAGCCCTGCTCGACCAGGGCGTGCATGGCACGGAACTGGTCGAGCGGATGGAGTTGCTCGCGATGGGTGTTCTCCGCGAGCGAATCCTCCTCGGCGGTCGGATCGCCATCGTTCGCCACGGCCCGGACGACGCACGGAACGGGGGCGTTCCGAGCGAGGCGCTTCTGGGTCACGAGCAGCTCGAGCGCGCGGTAGCGCCGGCCGCCGGCCGGTACCTCGAACATGCCGGTTTCCTTCCCCTCCCCGTCCAGCATGGGCCGGACATTGAGGCTCTGGATAAGGGTGCGGCGGACGATATCTTCCGCAAGCGCGCCGATCGAGACGCCGGATTTGATCCGGCGCACGTTCGACTGGCTGAGGACAAGCTTGTCGAAGGGAATATCCCGCGACGGGCTCAGAACGAGCTTGAGGTTCGGCTTTGCCATGTAGGGTCTCCATGACGGGCCGCCGGGAGACTCTCTCCCGGCGCCAAGCCCGTCATGAGGCCGGAGGCCCATCTCTCCCTCTCGGCCTGCCGTCTCCGCCGGCGCGACGCAGCTGCGCGCGCGGCCTCGTCACGCCAGGCCGCCGCTTCTTCCGCCTCAATTCGGTCGAAGGCCGCTGCCTGGGCGTCGCGTCGCGCGAACAGATAGGCTGTGGCGGCAGCGGCGGACCGCAGCGCACGGCTGAAGATCTGGTCGTCGGCCCGCAGCAAGTCGATCCAGCATTCGACGCTGTCGGGATGACGTAGCGACGGCGCGATGCCGAGCGAGGCACAGACGGAGGCGGTGGCCATCTCGGCGATCAGGTCTTCGACACCGTGCCCGGTCGATCCAAAAACCGACGGCAACTCCCGACCGAGACGAGATGGATGACCGGTGGCATGGATCAGTTCGTGGATCCAGTCACGCAGGTGATCGGCGGGATCGCGGCCACGCCAGTCCGACAAGGCAATCATGTCGTCGCCAGGGCTGTAGAATGTCCGCATCGCGCCAAGGCGGAAGGCGATACCGGTCGCGGCGAACAGGTCGAGGAACCCGGTCTCGGCATCAGGCCGCACTTCCGTGATCGCCGCCAACAACGCCGCCGGAATACCGGGACCGCCCTGACAGGCGACATCGCCACAGCCATCGCCATCGCGACGCCGAGCGTCTGTCGCGGCCGGGGTGCTGCGCTTGAGCCAGGGTATCTCTCCCCGCTCCAGCTGCGCCAGAACCCGCTCGTTACTGTAATCAAACAAATGATCCGGACCGGGCTCGGGCCGGCGGGCGAATGCATGGACCATCGCGGTTCTCCGCGACGGGTCCGGACCGGGGCCACTCCCGATCCCTCAACCCGTCACGGCCGACCCGGCCACCCTCTCCCTCTCGGGGGGTTGCGGGGTGTCCCCGCAGAAGGGGTATGCCGGGACCCTGGGCCCTGCATCAGGGGAAGGCTTTCCCCATTCGTGCGTTCTCGCGGTCCCGTCGCGGACGCGCTTGTGAATCTCGAGACTAAGCCGCTATCTCCAACATCGGCACGACGGCGCGCGCCGCGAGTTCGTCCAGACCCTCGGTGATCCACCGCGCGTAATGACGTTCGATCATGACAACAGATGTGTCGTGCAACGCGGCCACCAGACGGATCGGGAGACCTTCGCGAATTCCGCGGACGATCGAGCTGTGGCGAAGCGCATAAGGAATGATCGTCTCCGGGAGACCGGATTCCGCGATGAGCTTCTTCCACGGCCGCGTCATTTCCGCGGCAGCCTCCCAAGGCCCGCGATAGTCACGTTCCCAGGTCGTCGCCTTGATCTGGACATGCCGCCAATGCTCAAGCAATGGTGCGTCCGCCGGCCGGTCGGCGATCACCGGCTGCAACGCCGCTATAACGTCCGCGCCGACCTGAACGCGCGCATAGCTTGCGGTTCGCTTTTTGCCCTTTCGGGACGAGGGAACGAGCACGCGTCGGTGCGCTGGCTGGACGTCACGAACTAACATCCGCCGGATCTGCGAAAAGCGAGCGCCGGTCGCAGCCAGCAATATGACCAGACGTCCAAGATCGCCGGTGTCGTCGATAGCGAACCCCGTCTTGACGATCAGGCGGACTTCTTCGTCAGTGCGGATCTGGTTGTCGCGAACACCTGTCCCGCTATGCTCCTCCGTCGCGTCGCCAGGGGCCCTGAGACCGAACTTGACCGTGTTGTGAAAATCGGCAGGCAACACCTTTCGATACGTCAGGAACGCTTGGTTTAGAGCGGCCTTGAAGTCATTCACCACCCGCTGGCGGCCCGATGGTGTATATCCCAGCGTCGATCGCCAACCGAAAAGCTGCGCTTCGCTCAATGCGTCCAGACCAACCTCGGCAATCGGCTGGCCCTCCACATTCCGTTTGAGGCGATGAGCGTCGGATTTGACGGATTTGCCCGCCCGCGCAATCTGCCGCGCGTCGCGCATGGCGACATAGCTGCTGACGGCCTCGCCAACTGTTGGGATTGTCGCGAGCGGTTCGGCTGCTTCTTGCTTCGGCGTGCCCTCGAGCTGCTGCTTGATCCATGCGGTCGCCGCTTCTACCGCCTGATCCCAACTTAGCGTCCGCTTGCCATCGGCATCATGGACGTCGTCAACGTCGCCGATCCGCTCCTTCAGATATTTGTCGTCAAGACGGACCCTCGCCATCCAGCTGCCCTTCCGGGCTCCCTTGACGTATCCGACATGCCTACCCTCACCGATCGCGCGCCAATAGGGATCTCGGCGCGGCAGCAGGCGCCCGCGGGCCGTGCGATCCTGCAACCTCACCTCTGCAACATGCCTTGTCATTTCAATGGCTTCCGTGGTTTTTGAAAGCTCGCAGTCCGGCGCGCGAAATGCGGTAATTTGCGGTAATAAGCTTACACGGACGCCAATGGACTGGCAAGCACGCATCCTAACGATATGGTTTCTTTTTCAAAGACTTAATGCAATCCACAGCAGTCCATGGAAGTCGCGGAAAAGCAGAAAAATGCCGCAAATTCTCGCTCTCACGGCGAAAACACGAGTTCGATTCTCGTAGGGGTCACCAGCGCTTTTTCAATAACTTAGCTGAAAAAGTCGAGCGCGCCTTCAAATATTCCAACGCTGCATCCCTCACCGCGCGGCGCCGAAATGGATCACGCCGGTCACGCCCCAGGTGCGCGGCTTTGCGTAAACGCCCGCGACGGTGCCGTCGAACAGGGTGTTGTCATAACCATAGACACGGTATTTCTCGGCGAAGATGTTGTTCACGAACGCCGCGATCTCCCAGGTGTCGTTCGGCCCGGTATAACCGATCCGGGCATTAGTGACATTATAGGCCCCTTCCCGCTCGACCGGCGCGCACAGCACGGTGAAGCAGAATTTGTCCGAATGCTGGAAATCCGCCTGGAGCGAGGCCTTGCCGCCGGCCAAAGCGAACTCGTAGCGAACCAGCGCATTGCCCGAGAAGCCTGGTGCCTGGGGCAGGTTATGGGTCA
>Ga0307508_10000977_pt1 | contig 33258 bp, 30 predicted proteins | sample 9_EM_MG_FD_203089 | JGI IMG/M metagenome (GOLD analysis project Ga0307508, IMG submission 203089) | Populus trichocarpa ectomycorrhiza microbial communities from riparian zone in the Pacific Northwest, United States - 9_EM | ecosystem: Host-associated > Plants > Roots > Unclassified | place...
CCCATCCCCAGCCGGATCATGGTCTCCGAGACGTCGACGAACTGCCGGTAGGGGAACTCGACTTCGGGCGAAAACGGCTCGATGTCGTCGTGGCAGTTCGGCTCGTGCCCGCACTCCGGGCCGGATTTCTGGCACGCCTCGCGCCGGTGGACTATGGCGGCCACGGCGGCCCACGTGAGGTCCACTCCCATTATGCCGTTCCCTCCTACCAAGCCTGGACTGTGCCCCGTCCCGGTTTCGGGACGGGCACAGTCACGCCATCTTTCCGTCAGGCGACGAAGCCGCCGACGCCGTTCGCCCCGGCGCAGTAGACCGGAAGCTGGGTGAAGCCGCACATGAAGTTGTCGATCTGGTGCGGGTCCTTGGACTCGAGCGCCTGGCTAGGCGGAGCAGGCGCGGGCACGTACTCCACAGGGTGATCTGAAGGCGTCGAGAACCCCGAGATCAACGGAGCCGTGCCCGCCCCGTCAAATCCACCCTGGACATCAATACAGAGCTCTCAGCCGCACACTCTCCGACTTCGGAGTGCCCGTGCCGTCTACCAGCCTTCGACGACTGCGGGCCAGAACGAGGTCGTCGGGTCTCCGCCGACGACGGGGTCGTTAGCTATGATTCCTGCAAGAAATGCGTTCAGGTCATCGTAGGTCTGCAATGTCATGGGTACTAAGCGAAGTCGACTGTGGAGCCAATAGTATCGCCATGATGCCGCAACGTATTGATACGCCGACGAGTTGATGAAGGCCGGTGAACCCATGTTGTCGTTGGGCACACCGACGACGTGCCCTGTCTCGGGCAGGAGGCAGACGTCAAGTCGAGCCAAGATGCCTAGGTAATATCCGGTGTGCATGCCGAACGTCCGTACGTGCGTCCCTGGTTCCGCCTCAGGTATGAACTCCGCTACATCAATCAACGGCAAGCCGAGATTGACCAGGGATAGACGATCACGTTCGGCGATGTCCCATTGTTCGACGTCCACCATCGGTAGGCGTATCTGAGCGTCGAAGGCAATCAGATCCTCCACTGGAGTCTCGAGGATTTCGACCATGTCTTTCACGGTGACTCCTTGAACGCGCGTCTCAATCAGCCGATACCATACGCCATGGCACTCTGCAGCGACACGTAGTTCTGTGCCGACGTTCCGCTGAAGCTCCAGGTCACGGCGGCCTTCGGGTAGTTCGCCACTCCTACGATCCCCGCACACTCGTGCTTTGCCGTCGAGCACGGAACGCGTTCGGAGTAGATACGTGTCACCGACTTCGGGTCAATTCCAGCCGATTTAAGGTATTTGTCGACGATCTCTTCGGAGTGGGCACCACCCGGGATATTGGCTGTGCTGATGTAGCCAGGCCCGGAGCCCGTTTCGTACTCGAAGACCGCGACATTCATTCCAGGATTGATCTTTTTGGCGATGCGGTATTCGAATGCCATCCGGCTCATGTCGTCGGAACCGTAGGTGACGATGCCGCAGCCGGAGATGTTGTGCACAAGGACCGGAGTCGTTCCGGCTAGAACGAAGTACGTGTGCTCGCCGTCTACAGTCAGGTCGTATGTGACCATGGAGGCTGCCGGGTAGTTACGTATCCCGTCGACGACAGCCGTCGCGGAGCCGGTGGTCTTCAGGAGATCACCGACGGCGAGTTGCCCGGCATTGACGAAATCGCGCCGAGTCAGGTCGTAGTAGGGGTGGTTCTGTGTGCCGGTGATAGTCGACCGGCGACCGTCCGAGACAATCGTGAGGTCGGTGAACGCCGTGTCGGTGGTGGTGACATAGGTATGGTCGATGCGGTGGACTTGGAGACTGCCGTCGGGCGCCGCGTTCTCGATCAGGTCTCCGACGTGAACGTCCTGGATCGCCTTGACCCGGCCATCGGCCATGAGTACGCCCGTGCCGGCGGCGAAGCTGTGCGACGTCACGCAGTTGCCGAGGGAATCGAGGATGCTCTTCGCCCGACCCGCACGGGCCTCGTTCTCGAGGGTTAGAAGGGTGCGTGTGTCGATCGCTGAGCCTTTGAGCGCGGCGAGCGCCGAGTCGATGCCTGCGATGTCTTCGGCCGCTATGGCCAGTCGTAGGTCCCGTACGGTCTTCGCGATGATGCCGAGCGCTTTCGGGCCGGCCAGTTCGGCTAGAGACCCTTCGGTCGATGGCCCTTACCCGCGATGACACGGTCGACCCCGTTCGACGGCGTGCCGGTGCGCTGCCACACGCGGGCAACCCAGTCCGTGCCGCGGTACCGGTGCCGGCGGTCCGGGCCGTCCAAGCCGCTCCGCAGTGTTGCCGGCGGGGTGGGAGGAGACGGTAGGCAAGCAGGGGCCAGCCTCGCCCTGCCGCAAAACGTCGAGAGCATCGTGTCGTCGGCTTCTACGCGGTCAATCCCGAGCAGCTGTCGCCGAGGCGCATCACACGGGTCGAGATCCGGTCAGACATTGCCGTACTGACTGCTACTTCGGCAACGTTTGCCACTATCATTAGCGGTGTTCGGTTCAGCCCGTGTCATGTTGGCGGATCGGGCACTCCGCGCCAGAGCTTCGACGCCACCGGCACGGAGGCCCTTGCTAATCCGACCTCGTGCGGCCGAGTCTCACCTCGGCTGCACGAGGCTCGCACCGTAGATCGTCGAGATCAAGAACGCTAGAGCGAACAGCAGCCTGATCATCTCGCTGACGGTCAGCTTGCTGGGCTCAGGTTCTTCGCGGCCTCGTTTTCCCACAGCACTACCTCCCTTCTTCAGGGCCAGATTTGCCTTGGCGACCCTGAGGGGGTGAGCCGCCACCGCTTCTGTCCTGGTTGGAGAGGCAAGCAGACCCTATCGGACGGGTCCGGAACCGGCGGTCGAAGGGCGCTGCGAAGTCTCGACGCGTGACCGGCGACAGTTGCAAACGCGGCTCCTGCCTACAGCGGCAGCGAGCGCTGAGGGGTTCTCGTCGGCTGGCCGTTGTTGTAGTCCGTGATGTAGCCGGTCGGCGCATGCCAGTTCGACGACCACGGATGTTCCTTGACGCCCTGGGCGAACCGTTTGAGGTGCTCTACCTCGTCATCGGATCCATTCGTCGACGGCCTGCACGGACAAGACCGCGAGGCCGCCGGCCCACTCGTCGTACGGGTCTGGGAAGCCCGCACCCGTCCCGGCTGCGAAGGCTGCAAGACGACGGTGAAGCAGCCCCAGGCCGGCTGGCTGGCCGCCCACGGCGTCGACTGGTCGACCTGGCCGGGCGAGCACACCGACACCGGCCGGGAGGTGGTCGAGCAACTGATCCGGTACCGATCCAGCTGGCACAAGCGAACCGAGGAGCCCGAGGGCACCTGAGTTGGCGTAGTTGCCGCCTGCAGGAGCGGGCCGCCGTGGTGTCGAACGCGTTGCCTGCAGTCGGACGGCGAGCGGCGCCATGAAGCGCCGCCGGCGTGGGCGAGGAACCCCGGTTGGAGGCCTGTTCCGGCCGGGTCAGGAAGTGGATCTGCCCGTCAGATATCGGGTGAGTCCGACCGCCTCGCCCTCGTCAGCGGTATCCGTGGCCTTTACGCCGATCCTGCGGAGTGCCCGGTTGAACGCCCAGTCGCGCTCTGGCGTTTGCGACTGACTGCCGTCGAACTCCGTGGTGTAGGAGTCAGTGACGGTGTCGCCTACGGCGACGAGCCCGACCTGGTCGAACTTCCCCGATTCCAGATACGCGATCCGGCTGGCCGGATCTGCTCGCAGTCCTGCGCCGCGCAGTATGAACGCCAAGAACTTCGACCGGTCCGCAGCCGCATCCGGATCCTCGGCGAGTGCCGCGCCGATCAGGTCCCACGCGGCTTCGTCGACTGGGACCAGCATGAACCCCTGAGAAATTGGGACGGTCGCACGCGCAGTGCCGTCACTTCGCAGGCTCCCGGCTGGTCCGATCAATACGGTGACTTCGCTCATCCGGGTTCACCCCTCGATCGGATGCAGGAAAACGGTGATCCCGATCTGCGCACCATTGTCCACGACCTTCTGCAATGCATCGAGTTGCTTGGCGGTCGCACCTTCGGGAAAGGCGATCCGGAGCACGTAGTGGTCCACCATCGACGGGGTGATCCTCGGTTCACCGAGCAGCGCACCGTTCCGACGAAAGTTGACCATGTCCTGAACATACTTCTTGCCGGTCGAAGTGATAGCCGAGGACGAGAGCCGGTAGGTGTCAGTGCGAAGGTCGATGCTCTTGACTGGACTGATGAGACGTCGCGACGATCAATGTGGTCGGTCGCGATCGACGGGCGTCTCAGATTCCGTGCGCTGGCCAGACAGGTGGCAGGACGCTGTTTTCCGCAGCGTCTCGGACAGGTCTTCGGCATTGAGGACGATGACGATGGTTCCGCGGTCGAACGTCACGGCGTCGACGTCGATCAGGATGCCGTTCACGTCTACGGTGACAGTGTCGTTGTCTCTCTGCGACAGCAGGATGATGAGGTCGTTGCGGAGCATGGTCAGTTTCCCACCTTCGTGACGTGGCGGTCCGGGACGAGTCGTTTGCGGGTCATCACTGATCCCGCTCGTACACGTAGTCCGCGGGGTCTATGGGCACGTTGCGGCCCGCGATGCTGATGCCGATGTGATCGGCGTACGTTGCGCCGAGGTCGGGCCGATCCGGGCACCCGCGGCCGAGTCGCCCGTCATACCGGCGCGGGTCCTCGCCCGCGGCCGTGATGACCCTCGCGGCATGTGCCCGTACCAGGCACGGCGCCCGCTGTCCGCACCGAGCGCACGTGCCGCCGGGACCGTCGTGGTGGCCCAGGTACAGCGCGATCGCGACCTCATGGGTCGGGCTACCAAACAGGCTCGGAATCGGCGCACTCATCGCGGTCCCATCGCCGGATCGTGTTGCGGCGCTCGGGCTTGAGGCCGCGACCAGCGGTCTGCGAAGCCTCCGGCCGTCCACTCCCACGCGGCGCCGGTGGTGATTCCGGAGGACGCCCTGTGGACTGGACGAAGATCCGGCGAGGCTCGATCGCATCGTCGTCCCGGCAGAGTCGCAGGCCGTCCCACCAGATCCGCGCTCACAGGTGGTCGCGTCATCGACACGCGTGACCGGAATTGGAAGGCGTTGCGACATCCACGGCGAGCGGGGCGCTCGTCGTGTGGTCGATGAACACCCCGTCCCGGGATCGCGATCCGGACTGACGCCGGCTGCCGCGCCATGGCCTCAACCCGCCCGCTTCGACAGCCAGCGGAAATCGGCGCGTTTCGCGCCCAGCAACTCCGGCCGGGTCGCTCCGGGGCGTCGCCGAGGCAGCCGCGTGGCCGACGTGAACACCTTGGCCGCCGCCTCATGGGCGGGGCAGGGGCCTGGCACCTTGCACGTGACGCACAGCCCGTCGACGCTGGACACCGCGTGCCGGTCCAACACCGATTGGGCGTGCTCGATCTGTTCTCCACCGTGGTATGTCGTGGTCATCTGAGGGTCCCCAGGGTTCGGAAAGTGGGCGGGCGTACCACGCGGTCAACCGGGGGGAGCGCCCGCATGGAGCGCGACCGTCGTGGTACGCCCGGCCCGATCCCATCCGCCACGGTGTACGCCGTCACGCAGCGAAGGGAGCCATCAAACGTGCGCGCACCGACCCCCGGGTGCGCAGCGCGCCACGCGTCAACCGCGCAGCACACCCAAGCCCAGCGACGCGACCCCGGCCACCAGCCGGAGCCGTCCGTCCGGCACGTCGTAGCGGCCCGGGTCGTCCGAGTACGCCTCGATCACCGACCCGGCGCCACGGCGTCGCCGGCACGGACTCGTCTCGCCGCACGCGGCACACGATCCGGCGCCGTCGTCGTGGTGCTCGCGGTACGCCACCACACACACCGCGTGCACCGACACGCGCCTGGCGAGCCGGATCGGCGGCCCATCGTTCTCGGCTACGACGTCACCCGTGCGATAGATCGGCAAAACCGGAGCTGAGTGCTGATCCACAGCAATACCCCTTCCTCTGATCAGCGGCCAGGGCGTGCGTCGCAAGCTGTTCGCCCCGGCCTGGTCTGTCTGTGGTCGGCGCGCGGTGAGCCGCGTTGCAGGTCGCCCCCGCCGAGCGGGTCGGCGGCTGCCCGTTTCGATCGTGGTGTTCAAGTCCGCGCCTCCGGTCCGCGCCGAACGCGCAGCGCGTTCACTCGGACGACGGCATGGCGTGGCCGCACCCCGAGTTGCGTGCCGTCCGCCCGCAGTTCGAGCCCGTCGAGATCGACCCACTCGCCGTCGGCCGTGGTCTGCCGGTTGCCGATCTTGGTCACTCGAAGGATCAGCCGGCCGGTCCCGTACTTGTAGTCGCGATCGTCTATGTCGATCACGTCGCCGATCTTGAGCGTGGTCATCGAGGGTGCCCGGCATGTTGGCGGGCCAGATCACTCGTGGTGGCGCCGCAGTGTGGACACCATCGGTCCTTGATCTTGAAGGACAGCAGCCAGGCCAGGTAGCCCAGCAGCAATGCAGAAATCGCGGCGCCGATCAACACGATGATCACCTCGTTCGGTCCTGTGGCCAGGTGGGGCAGACAGGAGGCCTTCGCCTGGTGCTGCCCGTCGTACGGGTCTGTCGCACGGTGCTAGGTCGCAGCGTGCGGGCGTCTTCCGTGACCCGCCGTTGCGGTCTCAGCACTATGCGGGTCAGTGTGGCAGCATCGTACGATGCTGTGCAAGTCTTGGAATCATAGTTACATTGAGTTAGGAAGGTTGGCCGCGTATGAGGGAAGATCAGAGGGTGGCCCGATTCACTCCTCCAACGCCTCGGTCCCGTCGTCTCGGCCGAGAGCTGCGCAGGCTGCGCGAAGCGCACAGCCTCACCCAAGAGGACGCGGCCAAGCTGCTCAAATGCTCCCAGCAGCGCATCGCCAGAATCGAGTCCGGGGACATCAAGCCCCGCTCCCGCGATGTTCTGGAGATCCTTGTCGCCTACGACGTTCCCCACGACGAGGAGCAGGGGCTGTCACTCCGGGCGATGGCCGACGAACTACGGGAACCTGGCTGGTGGCAACGCCTCAACACGCTGCCGACCCGGTACGTCACGTTCATCGCCTACGAGGCCGAAGCGACCGAACTGCGCGAGTTCCAGCCAACGCTGATCCCAGGGCTCATACAAACCCGCGCGTACGCGCAGGAGGTCATCCGCGTCGGTCGAGAGACCGAAGAGGAGATGATCGACCAACGCGTGAAAGCACGTCTCAAGCGTCAAGAAGTGCTGACCGTACGGCAACCCCCGCTCCGCCTGCACGCCATCATCACCGAGCAGGCGTTGATGCTGGAGGTCGGCAGCGCCGGCCTGATGTCCGAGCAACTCGATCACATCGTGAAGGTCGCCGCGCTCCCCAACGTCACGGTGCAGGTGTTGACACTCGCGGCCGGCGCCCACCTCGCCGTGCACGGCGGCTTCGAGGTCCTGACGTTCGCACACAGCGACCCGCCCCTCGGCTACATCGAGACACTGGCGGGGGAATTGTTCCTGGAATCGCCAGAGGAGATCCGCCGGCTCACGGACGTCCACACACACCTGCTGTCCCTGGCACTGTCACCCAGGGAATCGATCAAGTTGATTCAGGAGAAGGCAGATGGAATCCATCAAGTGGTTCAAGTCCACCAGGTCCGGTAACAACGGCGCGTGCGTGGAGGTGGCCCTCCTCGGCGACGACGCGATCGGTGTCAGGGACACCAAGGCCCAGGGCCACGGCCCGATCCTGACCTTCACGCGAGCCGAATGGGACGCCTTCATCGGCGGCGCGAAGGATGGAGAATTCGATCTGATCTGAGAGTCGTCAGGCGCCCGGGAACGACGAGCGCCCCGGCCGTTTCGTGACGCTGCGTCGCCGAGCCGCGGCGGTCGTTCGGTGCCGTGGCGTCGTTCGTGGACGACTTGACGCCGGTGGAAAGGCACGCAATCGTTCGTGCGCCTGAGCCGCGGGGCTGGACCCGCGGTTCGGCACCATGGCGCGGCTCCCAGCGGCCGTCTGCTGCGGCGTTGCCGTCGGGAACCCCTTCGAGGGGTCCCGGCGCCTGGCTCTCCGCCGTGAGCCAGGCGCGGGCCGTTGACGCGGCTGGAGGTCCCTTCGAGGGCTTTCGTCAGACGACGGTGGCTGAGTGCCACCATGCTTTGATCACCACGTCGTGGACGAGGGCGTCATCGATGTGCCGATGCAGTTCGAGGTCGACGACCCGGTCGTCGGCAGGCCGGAACGGATGTGCCGGGTCGGGTATGCCGAGGACCGGACCGAGCGCGTCGATCGCGGGTTTCCACAGGGCGGCCCAGTTCCTGCGGGTCGACACGCTGAATTGGATTCGCAGGGCTACCGGGCCGGCGGGCAACGGTTCGGTCACCACATCACGGCACGCCCGGTGAACGGCTTCTTTCCACGCCCTGGAGTCTGTGGACACGGACGTGCGGACCGACAACGGCAGGGACGAGGGCAGGTCGATGCCGGGCGCTGCGGGACCGATGGCGATGGTCGAGCCCTGCTGATGGACCTTGCGGGCGAAGGCCGCCGCGATCCGGCCGGCGCCGAGGCGCCGCGCAACCGGAAAGAGGTAGTTGTCGAGATCGCGGCCGCCTCGGTCCACGGGCGACGTCGACGGCAAGCCGACGATCAACTCGACGACCCGGGACTCCTGCGCCGGCCAGGCAGCCGACCCGACCTGCGCGGCGACCGTATCCAGATAGGCGCGTAGCCGTAGCTGGTCGGGATGCTCCCTGCCGTTCCAGCTCTCCAGCACCGGCTCCCGGGCAAGCGGTATCCGCGCTGCCATGTCGGGCCGTGCATAGAGTCTCGTCACTTGTCCAGTCCTTCGATCTCCGTAAGGCGGACGGCCTGGCCCTCGTCGCTACCAATCATCTCGGGCGACCCTGGACCCGTATTGATCCCGGCTCACTCTGAACCTCACCGGGACGCGGTCGGCGAGTGTGCTGACATGGGTGATCACTCCGACCATCCGGTCGCCTTCGCTCGCCAGGTTCTCCAGCGTGTTGGCGACGGTGTCCAGGGTCGTCTCGTCGAGCGTTCCGAAGCCCTCGTCCAGGAAGATCGAGTCCAGGCGGGCCGAGCCGGCGGCCGCGAGGGTTGCCATCTGCGCCGACAGTGCGAGCGCCAGCGCCAGACTCGCTTGAAAGGTCTCGCCACCGGACAGCGTCTTGACCGGGCGCGGCAGGTCGGCGTTGGTGTGGTCGATCACGAGGAACTCGCCGTCCTCGTGGATGAGGTCGAATTGGCCGCCGGACAGTTCGGCCAGGCTCGCCGAGGCATCTCGTACCAGGATGTCGAGGGCGGAGGCGACCAGCCAGCGAGGGAACTCGTTCGACCGCAGGAGACCCGCCAGCATGTGCGCTACGTCGTGGTCGGCTTCCGCGGCCGCTTTGCCGGTGACGAGTTCGGCCAGATGTGTTCGTTGAGTTTGGATGTGACGGGCGTCAGCCCGTGCCCGTTCCAAGGCGGCCGCGACGGCCGCCCCGACCGTCTCTTCGACAGGCCGGCCGCGCGGCACGACCACCTCTGCCTGTGACAGCCGATCCGCAAGGGCTCCTTGAGACTCGTTCAGGTGCCGCTCGGCCGCTGCGAGAGAGCCTTCGGCTATTGCCTTTTCTGCTTGCCGAGCGCGTGCCGCTTGGCCGGCCCAGCCGACCAAGTCGGTCCAAGCGGCCAGGAGACTCTCTTGGCGAACCGGCGGGGCGCCGAGGGGCACCAACCGGTCGCGGGCGGTCCGCAGGTCGTGCCAAGCGGTCTGCTCGTCGGCGCGGAGCTGATCGAGCGCGGTCGTAGCCGAGTCACGGGCGGCCCGGGATGCTTGGACCTCCTCGTGGGCGGTCTTGGTCTCGGCTTCGAGTCGATCGATGCGGGTCAGCTCGGCCGCGGCAGCCTCGTCGGCCGGCGCATCGGCGAGTAACGCGTCCAACTCGGACATTCGCTCGTGGAGTTGACGGAGCACCAGCGCCGTTTCTTGATCGGCGCGGGCGACGGACACCTTTGCGGCGTCTGCGCGGTCGGCCTCCGCTTGGAAACGGGCGAGCGCGGTCGACTTCGCTTCCGAGGCCTGCTCGGCCTGGCGCGCCTTGTCGATCGCGAGTTTGAGGAGGTCGCCGCGGGTTGCGGCTTCCGTCGCGGCCCAGGCTTCGAGTGTTTGCCACGCTTCGGCCAGATCGAGACCGTCGACGGCCGGTGCGCCAAGCGGCACGAGTGGATCACGAGCGCCGTTCAGCGAAGTCCGGGAAACCGTCAGCCTTTTCTGCAGGTCGGTCGAGTTCTTGTCGGCCGCCTCGTATGCGGCGCGCGCCTGGCGAAGGCCGGTGCCGGCATTTCGGAGCGCGACGGTCAGCCCGTCCAGTCGACTTAGCTCGGCATCGACGGACTTCTCGTCCGCCAGTATCCCGGTCAAGACTTGGCGGAGGTCATTTGCCGATGCGGCCGCGCTCTCGAGCGCACCGACGGCCCGTCGCTCGGCCGCGACGGCTGCGGTGTCGTGCCGGGTTGCCAGGCGGAGAGATTCTTCCGCGTCGGCCAAGTCCTTGTCGGCCCCGGCGAGCAGCGCCTGATCTAGCGGCTCGGGCAGGCCCTCGACGGGATGCTCGCAAACGGGGCAGGGCAGGCCCACCACGAGGTGCGGCCGAAGGGCCGCCGCGGCGTCGGTGCGAGCCGCCTCGTCTCGGGCCGTCCGAGCCCGGACGACGGCCTGTTGCGCCTCCTCGACTGCCGTGTGTGCCGCCGCGAGCTGCTGTTCTGCTTCCCCGATCCGCCGGGTCAGCTCCGGCTCCAACGCAAGGAACTTGGCCAGTTCGGCGTGATCGTGCTTGGCCTGCTCAAGCGGAGATCGTGAGGGCGCAGCGTCGAGTTCGCGTCTGGCGTCGGCTTCCATCGTTTCAGCGTCGGTCAGCGCCTGCCGTGTTGCCGCCAGCGTGGTCAGGACGGATTTCTCGCTACTGCTCAGCTCGGCGACGCCGGCCGGAGTGGACAGCTCGCCGAGCTTCACGCTCTCGGCTCGTAGCGTCACAACGCGGGTCTCAGCCGCCGTCACGGAACTTGTCGCTGCCTCGGCAGCATCCCGGGCGGCCGAAAGCTCACGGGTTGCTGTGGAGTAGTCGGCCGTCGTTGCGGACAGGGCTTTGGCGGCTTCGGCCCGATCGCTCTCGGCCTCGGGCAGGCGCCGGGCGAGCCCCGCGCGCTCGGCGTGGTCACGCCGAGCTTGCTCTAGCGGGCCCCGCGCGGGCGCGGCTTGCAAGGCCGCCCGAGCCGCGTCGTCGGACCGCTCAGCGACGACGAGGTTGTGCTCCGCCTCCTCCTCCGCCGTGCGAGCGGCCGTCAGGTGCTCGCTGAGTACTGCGAGATCGGCCGGGGCGACGAGCATGGAGAGGCCGGCCTGCTCATCTCCGAGCCGCCGAACGGCTCGTTCAGCATTCTCGACCGCTGCGCCGGCGTCCGCGAGTTCTGCCAGAAGGGCAGTGACCTGGTCTCGCAGATCATCCAGCCGCTGGACTCGCTGGTTCGCCTCGTCTTCGGCGGCCGGAGTGAAGGCGGTCAGCCGGCTGATCTGCTCGTCGAGCGAGACTGCCCGCTGCTTCGCCACCGCAGCCTCCGTGTTGGCGGACTGGCCGATGGTTTCGTACACGGTGACCCCGAGCAGGCGGGTGAGGATTTTCTGCCGATCGCTTGGCCTGGCGTGCAGGAACTCGGCGAACTCTCCTTGGGGCAGTACGACGCATGAGCAGAAGTTGTCGAACGACAGCCCCAGCAGTTGTTCGACGGCGCCGTTCATTCTGCTGTCCGCTGCGATCAGCTCGGTCTCGTCGTCGCCGGTTCCCAGCCGGGTAGGATCCGTCAGCCGTTCGAGGCGACCGTTACGGATGCCGACCCCGGTCGTACTCCGCCGTAGCTCCCGCGCGGCGACGTATCGATGGACGCCCACGTCGAAAACCAGGCGTACTACTCCCCTGTTCACGGTTGGCGCCAGTGCGAGCGCCACCATACGCCGGTCGTCCCAGCGTGGCACCGAGCCGTACAGCGCGAAGACCATTGCGTCGATGACCGTTGATTTGCCGGCGCCGGTCGGGCCGACGAGGGCGAAGAAGTCGGCTTGGGCGAAGTCGACCGTCGTCGGCTCGCGGAACGATCCGAAGCCGGTCATCTCCAGAAGCACTGGCCGCATGAGGCCTCCTCAAGCTGTCGGGTCACGGCTGGAAGGTGGTGTCGTGCAGGCGCGCGAACAGTGCCTGCACGCGCGGGTCGTCGACGTTCTTGGTCGCGCAGTATTCGGCGAACAGCTCGGCCGGCGTACGGTCGCCACCGGTCGCGTTGGAGGGTCGGGAATCGGCCGTCCGCGCGGTGAAGCCCGGATCGATGCGGACCTCGAGGGCATTCGGGAGACGTTCGATGACTTCGTCGCGCAGCCCCGCCCGCGCGGGTTCCTTGATCCAGACGCGGAGGAAGGCATCTCCCACCCCCTCGGCCTGGGCGGCGATCTCGGCGAGCGTGCCGCTGACCGTCAGCAGGCGGCGCCCGCTCTGAATCGGGAGGTCGGTGATCCGAGCCGGCGTGCTGGGCGTCGCCTCGACGAGGCAGACGACGCTCTCGTTGTTCTGTTCACCGAAGTCGATGGCCAACGGTGAGCCGCTGTAGTGCACCGGGACCGTTGCGGTGACCGCTTGCCGGCGGTGCAGGTGTCCGAGTGCGACGTAGTTCGTCGCGGCGGGGAACGCGGCTGCCGGCACCTGATATTCGAAGATTGATTGGGCGGCCCGTTCGCCACCGCCGAAGGTGCTTCCGGTGACGGTGAGGTGGGCCATCATGATGTTGACGGCATCGGGTCGAAATGCTGTGGCCAGCGCGGCCAGCATGTCCTTGATCCGTTGGGCGTAGCTGATCGAGTTCTCCACCGGAGTGTTGGCGAGCAGCTCCGCGGCGCGGACGATGTAGCGCTGGTGGACGAACGGCAGGCTGGCGATGATGACGGGCTCGTTGGTGGACCGGGCGGTCAGTTCGAGGGTGCCGCCTGACTCGCCGGTGAGAGGGGTTCCGATGAGGTGGATGCCGACCTCGTTCATGAGCGGCCGGTAGGCGTCGAAGGTGGCGGCATGGTCGTGGTTGCCTGCGATGGCGACCACCGGTATGCCCAGGTCGCGGATGGCGAGCAGCGTTTGGACAACCAACTGCTGGGCCTCCGCGGATGGTGCGGCCGAGTCGTAGATGTCGCCCGCGATCAGGACGGCGTCGACGTCGTGCTCGCCGGCCAGGCCGACGATCTCGTTCAGTACGTCGCGTTGTTCCGGGAGACGGTGGTGGCCCTTGAGGGTCTTGCCGACGTGCCAGTCGGAGGTGTGCAGGAATCTCATGTGGTCCGTCCAGGGCTATCGCGCCGCGCGGTGTTTCAGGAGGTGTTCCATCACGATCTGGTTAGCTGCCCAACCGTCCGGGAACTTGACCGGTTCGTGCAGGTGGACCGGCTCACTGGACGGATGGGCGTCGAGCAGTTCCCGGATGCCGGTTCGGCCGACGACGACGCACGCCTGCCGGTGCCGGGAGGTGAGCACGCACAGGCGCCCGGCCTCAAGGTGGAATGCGGTCGCGTCTCGACGGCCCGACAGCGGATGCAGCACCACGGTCACGTCGTACTCGCGGCCCTGGAGCCGATTGGCGGTGTCGACAGTGACCTCGGGCAGATCGATCAATGCGGCCCGAAGTGCGGCGACCTGGTCGCGGTGGGCTGCGCCGACGGCGATGCGATCCGGCGTGACCGATCGCGACGTGTCACCGGACCGGGCGACGGCGCCGCGATCGAGGAATCGTCGCGTCACTTCGGCGACCGCGGCCACGGCCTCCGCGTCGGTGCGCATGGTGTGCTTCGCGTCCAACTCGTAGAAACCCCATCCGGAGGTGGCCGCCTCGGCCAGAACGGCGTCTACCGGGGTACGCCCGAAGGCCCTTGTCGTGAAGCTGAGCTCTCGTTCGCCCGGGCCGGTTCCGGTGTGGAAGCCGGTGAACGGGTAGAACGCCTGCGCGACCACCTGCTCGGCGCTCGCCGGCAGCCGCCAGGACACGGGCAGCCGATGCACCGGAAGGTCCGGGTTGCTGCGGAGCAGACCGGCCACCGCGCTTTGCATCGGATCCCAGGTCAGCCCGCGCCACCGATCGTTCTGCACGACTGAGAACGGATCGAGCTGTCCCGGGTCGCCGACGAACAGCGCCCGCTCGAAGCGGGGTGCGACGGCCAGCAACAGGTCCGAGCGCATCTGGTAGGCCTCGTCGACGATCGCCCACGGCCATGACCGGTCCTTCACGTAGGCCCACTTGGATGCGGTCGCGACGATGATTTCGCAGCTGAGCAGGTTGCTGACGTCGTTGTCGATCAGCACGTTGGCGAGGTTGGCGAACCGCTGCGGCCGGCCGTATGTCGAGCTGGTGAGCCGACCGACCAGTAGGCCGGTCGGGAGCTGGGCGGCGATGGCGGCGGTCAGGTCGTCGACCTGCTCGTTGGTCTGGGCGACGATGATCGAGCGCTCGCCGTCGACGGCGAGGGAGACGGCGGCACGCACCACGAGCGTCGACTTTCCCGCGCCGGGTGGGGAGTCGACGACCACGCCGCGGTGCTTTCCGGAGCGGAAGTCGGCCAGGATTTCCGCGGTGACGCGTTCGGCCTCCGCTGCCGGGTCGAAGGTCATTCCCACACCTCCCGGGCGTCGTCCTCGGTGGGCACGTACGGCTGCGGTGGCCCGCCGTGCGTCCAGGGGGTCAGCTCGGTCGGAGGAAGGTCGGGTGTGCGGAAAGCGTCGGGGAACGCGCTGGTGTAGGTGATGTCCTCGTTCCCTTCGGGTACGGTGCCCGGCTCCGGGACGGCGCGGCGGCCCATGCCGCCGGCGAGTTCGAGGGTGACCAGCGTGCTGTCGGCCTGGCGGTGGATGTCGACGAGGGTCGCTTCCTGCCCAAGGCGGGCGGGGGAACGGACCACGGCACCGACCGCGAGGTGAATGGGGTCGTCGGTTTTTACGACGATCAACGGTCTCGTGACCTTCCGGCCCTTCTCGCCGGTGACCCGCCGGTCGCGTTCAACTGAGACGACCGTGCCCTCGAAGGCCTCGCCCGTGACCCGGAAGTTGGCCATCACCAGTGGGTCGTCGAGCGCCCGGGTCGCGTCGTACAGGGTCTGCTCCCGCTCAAGGGTTTGCAGCCGGCGGGCGGCGACGACCGCGCCGTCGCGGCGGGCCTGTGGGCGGCCGTCCATGACGAGGTAGTTCTGGTAGCGGCTGAAGTCCTTGCGGTCGGCCGTCCATCGTTGCTCGACGGTGTCGCCGGGCGGCAGCGCACGCAGCACGTCGACCGCCCGCCACATCAGACGCCACGTCGGCTCCATCTGGCCGCGCAGCTCACGCTCGAGGGTCTGCAGAGCGCGGGTATGCCTCGGGCTCCCCGGCGCGGAGTCGGCGTACGCCCGGATCGCCGGGGCGAGCACTTCGTTGTCGAAGGCCGGATCGGTGTTGGGGCCGGCGGGCGGCCATACCAGCGGATCCTCCGCCGCGATGGCCGCCTCGGGCCCGGTCACGCCGGTCGGCGGATCGATCCAGCCGAGCAGTGCGGCAAGGTTCGCGTCTTCGAGGGCGCTCTGTCCGCTGGCCCAGTGCATCCCGAGCGCCTCGGTCATGGCAAGCATCGCGGCGGAGCCCGGATGTTCGGAACGCTCGGCGAGGTAGGTGAGCCAGCGGCCCAGTATCGGCACCCGTTGCGGCACCGGATACGGGCCGGTGGTGCGCCGGAAGCGGGTCGAGCGGCCAAGCAGTCGGACGAAAGCCGCTCCGGCCCGGTTCGGCACGAGCAACTGCGGCGCGTCGAGGAAGACGACGTCCTTGCCAAGGACCTCGGAACGCTGCGTGCGGGAACGCACGTAGTCGAGCACGACTTCGGCGAGCGACGCGGTGAACTCGAAACGCATGTCCCGGTTCCGAGGTTGCGGGACGAAAAGCATTGTCGGCTCGGCGGAGTCATTGCCGATCATGGCTGCGAGAGGGGCGTTCGCCTCGCCGGCCATGGCGAGCGGGACCAGGACCAGCGGCCGCTCGGAGAGGAAGACATGCCGGCGGGTGGCGATCGGGAAGGCGTGGCCGGCCGCCACGGCGCGGGCACGGGCGTACGAGGAAATCGCGCTCACGCCGCCACCGACCGGTAGATCTCGGCCGCGGTCCGCAGCATCGCTGCGGCCTCGGCCTGGCTGTCAGAGGCGAGCAGGCTGCCGTCGGCGAGGCCGAGCGCCTCGGCGACCGTTTCGACGCCGCCCAGCTCTTCCCGGACGTTGATGCCGAGCGTGGCGGTGCAGCCGCTCGCCTCCTTGCGACAGAAGAACGCCATCTCGCACTTGGCGATACAGTCAGGCGCATAACGGGCCTCGACCTCGGCCAGGGCGGCGATCAGGTCGGCGGCGGACCGGGTCGGCTTGCCGTCGTCACCGGCGGCAAGGTCGAAGGTCAGAGTCGGCGGCAGCTCGCCAACCAGCCTTTCGATGCGGGACAGCCGGCTCAGCTGGTGCTTCAGCACGATCAACTGCTTGCGCACATCGACCTTGGTGGCGACCGGCTGGTTGGAGAAGTCCTTCGGGCAGACGAGCACCACCTCGTCCGACACCGCTTTGTCGTCGCCGAGCAGACGCCGCAGGGCCAGCACGTACACCGCGGATTGGGTGGCTGCGGCGGCGACCTTGCCGCCGTCGGCCTGGTCGTCGATGACGGCGAAGGATTTGATCTCGACGACGTGGAACTTGCCGTTGTGGTGGAAGGCCACCAGGTCAGGTTCGAGGTAGACGGTGTTGCCGCCGACGTCGAGAGTCAACAGCGGGTGGTCGAAGAACGTCGACTCGCCGTCGGCGGCGGCGCCGGTCAGCTTTTGCCGGGACCGGATGTGCCGCATCTCCTGACTGCTGTTGCCACCCACCTCCTCCAGATCGGTCTGCCCGACCTCGTTCAGCTCCAACCCGAGGGTCTCCCGGAGCAACCGGATCAGCTCGGCGAACGCGTTCGCCTTGACCTGGGCCTCGAAGGCGTTGCCGCGGGTGATCGCGAACTGCGATTGACCGAACCTGGCCGGAAATCCGACGTGGCGGGCCAACTGTTCCTTGTCGATGCCGGCAGCGTCGAGCACAGCGCGGCGGGCACAGCCGGGGTTGCCGGTCAACGCGGCGACCGTTCGCGCGTTGTGGCGTTTCGCGGGGGCTGCTCCGCGGAGGCGATCGAGTCGCTTGGAAATGTCGTTGTCCATCTGGGTCGTCCTTCGCGGAAGACGAGTGTTACCGGGGGTGGGTTTCAGGACCCGGTGGCGGCAATACCGCGCAGGCGGTTGCCGAAGAGCTGCTCGACGTCGGGCAACTCGCGGGCTCGCTGCGCGGCCGCTTCGCGGTGCGACCGGTCGGCGTCCCGATGAATGTCGAGTTCGGCTTCCGCGGCTTCGGCGACTGCCGCGGGGGTCATGGCGACGGCGCTCGCCGCGGCACCGGGAATGTTGGCGGCGAAGCGCCACAACAACCGCCGCGCATCGGTGCCCGGATCGGGAATCCGGTCCAGGTGCCCGGCGAGGCGGATCGCCGAGATGAGGAAATCGACCCGCGGGCTCAAGGGCCCGATCACTCTGGTGGCCATCGACCAGGTGGAGACCGTCAACAGGCCGCGGGCCGGCGCCAGCAGGTCGGCGGTCAGGGCAGGGCACAGATAGTACGGCCGGGAGTGCGGCGCGGTCCGGAAGGAGCGCTCCTCGTCGCGACGCAGGCTGGTCAACCGGGCCGGAATCATCTCGCCGACGTGAAACGCCTCGTGCACCGCGATGATCAACCTCGGCGCGGCCGGGGCACCCAGCAAGGTCAACGCCTGGTGCACTTGCTCGCGTAGCGGCAGCAACGGCCCGGCCTGTCGCGGAACCGACTTGACCGGGCGTTCCGCCTGGTCGGCGAGGTCGTCCAGGGCCTCGTCCCAATCGTCCTCGAGCCGGCGTAGCTCCTTGCGCAACTCTCGCGCACGGTCTCGCTCGCCGGCCGTCACCGCCTTGCGGACGGCGGTACGGAGTTCGTCGATGCGGCGCTCGAGGGCCTCGGCGGGAGATGTCACAACGAGCACCATACGGTATCCCAGTGTCTTCCAGCAATTGCCAGTTTATGGCATGGTGTTCGTCAGCCGACTCGGTGCTACCAGTCACCTTCGGCTCACTTCGGCCAAGGGGAATCAGATGAGCAGGGATCAGGCACTTCTGGACGTCGTGTTCGACCGGTTGGCCGAGACCGAGGCGTCCGATCAGCTTGCCGAGGTCATCCTCGGCGCCTACGCCGGCGACGAAGAGCTGCGTGCCGTGCTAGCCGGGGAGGACGCGCGCCTGCCGCGCCGAAGTGACAGCGCCGAGGCGCACGAGGATGTCTACCTCGACCGGGTGACGGTGGCCGGCTTCCGGGGCATCGGTCCAAAAACGACATTGCACCTGCAGCCGCAGAACGGTCTCACCCTCGTGGTGGGTCGCAACGGCTCCGGCAAATCCAGCTTCGCCGAGGCCATCGAGCTCGCCCTGACCGGCGACAGCCAACGCTGGGCCGAACGCAACAGCATCTTCCGCGACGGATGGCGCAACCTGCACACCTCGACACCGTGCGAGATCGACCTGATCGCTCGCCTCGACGGCGTCGCCGCGCCCCTGCGGATTCGGCGAAGTTGGTCCGCGGATGCCACCGAGCCCGGCCAGGCTGACGTCTCGCAGCCCGATATCGAAACCCTCGGGTGGCGACAGCCGATGGACACTTACCGCCCTTTTCTCACCGCCAACGACCTCGGCCGGCTGATGTCCTCGCGGCCCAGTGAGCTGTTCGACGCCATGGCTCCGCTGCTCGCCATCGAACCGATCACCGACGCCGAGATCCGCCTGAAGAATCTCCGCAAGCTGTACGACGATCGGGCGAAAGCCGTGCGGGCCGGACGGACAGCCCTACGAAGTGCTCTGCAGGAGGTGGACGACGATCGGGCCCGGACCGCTGCGAAGCTGCTCGCCTCCGCTCGGCCCGACCTCGACGCGATCGACGAGCTACTCGGCAACGACGACGAAGCGGACCCGGCGGTCGCCGCCTGCCGCAAGATCGCCGCGAGCTCGGACCCGGCTTCGCCCGAAGACGTTGCGGCGATTGCCGAGTGGCTCGCCACCTCCTCGTCGGCCCGCGCCGACCTCCCCGACGCGGAGAACGACCTCACGCGGCTCCTTCAGATCGCCGTCGATCACTACGAGAAACACGGGGCCGGCGCCTGCCCGGTGTGCGGCACCGGTCGGCTCGACCAGGCCTGGCACGACGCCGCCGAGGAGAAGCTCGGGCAAGCGCGACGCGACGCCGACGTCCGGCACGAGGCGGACGACGCGCTCCGGAGCGCGCGCCGCGAGGCGGCGCGACTGCTTGCCTTCACGATCAGCCTTCCGGCCGACGCCGCCGCCTTGCCCGCAGACGTACGGGACGAGCTCGCGGCCGCCACGCGGGAGTGGCAATCCGTCACCGCAGACGCCGACCCGCACCTACTCGCCAGTCATCTGCGCTCCCGCTACCCGGCTCTGCAGCACGCGACCGAGCGCGCTCGTAACGCGGCGGCAGCCTGGTTGCGGACCAGGCACGACGCGTGGCGGGAGCACGCCGTCGACTTGCAGAATTGGCTGACGGCGGCGCGTGAAGCCCGCCGGGACGAGGGTCCGCTCAATCTTCTCAAAACCGCGCTGACGTGGATCAAGCCGGCGATAGCCGAGCTGCGAACCGCCCAGCTCGCCCCCTTCGCCAACCAATCTCAGCACATCTGGCAGCGGCTACGCCAGGAGAGCAACGTCGAGCTGGCTGGCATGACCTTGGACGGCTCCAGCACCCGCCGGCGAGTGGCCTTTCCCGCGACCGTCGACGGCACCGCCACCTCAGCAATGGCGGTAATGAGCCAGGGCGAACTGCACGCGCTCGGGCTGGCCGTGTTCCTCCCCCGCGCGACCGCGGCCGCCAGCCCGTTCCGATTCCTCATCATCGACGACCCGGTGCAGAGCATGGACCCGTCCAAGGTCGACGGTCTCGCTCAGGTCCTCGCCGAGCTCTCCCAGGACCGGCAGGTCGTGGTCTTCAGCCACGACGACCGGCTGCCCGAAGCCGTACGCCGCCTGGAGATCGACGCCGTCATCTGGGAAGTCACCCGGCGAAGCAACTCCGAAGTGGAAATCCGCAAGAACCTCGACCCCGCCGAGCGCTACCTGTCCGACGCCCGGGCGCTGGCCAAGACCGACGAGATTCCCGCCGACCTACGGGCGCCGCTGGTCACGAGCTTCTGCCGGTCGGCCCTGGAAGCGGTCTTCCACCAGCGAGTACGAGCCGCGCGGATCGGCCGGGGCGAGCGCCACGGCGACGTCGAGATGCTGCTGGACTCCGCGAAAACCACCACCCAGGTGGCCGCACTGGCCTTATTCGACGACGCCGAAGCGGGCGGACGCGTATTCAGCTACTTCAACCACAAACTCGGGCCCTGGGCCGGCGACGCCTTCCGCGCCTGCAAAGAGGGCGTGCACGGCGCCGCGGTAGCCGACCCGGAACGGCTGGTCGGCCAAGTCACCCAAATGGTGGAGGCGGTCCGATGACTTCACCGCAGACGTACCTCGACGAGGTCGAACGCCTGATGGCCGCACCAGCCCGGGGAACGCGCGGACTGTGGCCCCGCGCCTCCGCCTGGCTCCTCCGGCTGGCCCTTGAATCGGCGCTCGACGAGTACTGGGACGACACCGCGCCCGCTGTGGGCGCCTGCCGCAATCGCCGCTCACAAATCCTCATGCTGAGCCGCTACATCGGAGCGACGAACTCCCGTCGCGTGGCGATGCTCTGGTGGTCGCTGTCGCGGGCTGGGCATCATCACAGCTACGAGCTGGCGCTGACCGCCGGAGAGCTGGCGCATTTGCAGGACGAGGTTCGTGAGGTCGTTGCGTTACTACACCGGAAGCACCCGCGATAAGGCGCCGATCTTGGACTGGCCGCCTTCTCGAGGCCAGGCGGATCGGACCATCGAACGGTCGGCGGCAACCCGAAAGATGAGGTCCAAGGATGTCCGGAGCATTACGGTCTGATGATGGCAATCCCTTTTGATCTTTGGGGCCAGCGCGGCTACCCACACTTCGACGTCGTGGGCGAGTCGCACTACACGCACGCAATCCGACAGCTGTTCGGCCGCGACTTCAAGACCGATGGCACAGAGATCATCACGACGGCGACCCTCATGCCCGACCCGAGCAACAAACACGATCGCAACGCGGTAGGCGTGTGGACAGGCGGCAATCTCGTCGGCTATCTGCCGCGCGAGGAAGCAGCACGGTATGCGCCTGTCCTGTCTCAGCTGACATCCCAGGGCTGGTCACCCCAAGTCGCGTCCCGTGTCTGGGGAGCCGAATGGGACGACTATGACGGCCGGGGCAAACAGTTCCGGGGATCAGTCCGACTGGACCTGGCCGAACCGCACATGCTCGTGCCCGCGAACTTGCCACCCGCCGGAGAACATCGGCTATTGCCCATCGGCAATGCCATCCAGGTAACCGGCGAGGAAAAACACCTCGATGCTTTCGCTTCGTTCCTTCGCGCAGAGGGAGAGTGCTGGGCGTACGCGACACTGCATGAAGTCGTCGAGCAGACCGCACGCTCGTCGCGCACCCTGGTCGAGGTGCGTCTCGACGGGGCGCGCGTCGGCCAGCTCACCCCGAAGATGAGCAACGAGCTGCTGCCGGCCATTCGACACCTCGCCGAGCAGGGAACGACCACGGCGGCTCGGGCGATCGTGAAGGGCAACCGCATCAAGACCGAGGTGGTGCTGTACGCCGCCAGAGCGCACGAACTCCCGGAGAGCTGGCTCGGTGCTCCGTCAGCCCGGCCTGCGACCCCGCCACCGATGGCCGTCATGCCGGCGGCCGAGCCGACCATACCCGTCGTTTCCGGTGTGCGGCGAGATCATGCGCCCGTCCCGCCGCCACCGACCGGCATCCGCTTCGTTGTGCCGCCGACCTGGCCGTCCCCGCCGGCCGGCTGGACACCGCCTGCCGGATGGCGACCGGACCCAAGCTGGGAGCCGGCGCCGGAGGGCTGGCAGTGGTGGGTGCCAATCTGGGAGTGAGCACCTCGACCCGGCTGGCATTCCTTTAGTGCGTACGGCCCGCAGGTCCACCGCCGATCAGAGGGTTGAGCAGCGGCGCTGCCACCCGGGCCGAGCCGAGACGTCGATCCTGACTCGTGGGACGCCGCTGGCCACGGACGCGATCACCATGTTCGCGCTTCCGTGTTCTAGTGATTTTGCCATCCGGGTCCAACGCTGAGTAGCACTATTTGCCAGATAGTGCCGCTTATGGTGTGCCGATCCGCACGGCCTCGGCGTCGTGAGATTCGAAGGGCAGGGCCGCGTCTTGTCGAGTGGAGGGCAACCTTGACGGGCGCTGGCGTCCGGGATGCGTGCAGCTAGCTGGCCCTGAACACGCTGTCGAGGTGCCACTCAAGAAACTCGTGGTGCGGCCTGTCCGCCCTCCTGGGCGGGACAGATATCTCCTGGCCGGCACGCGTGTAGAAGTAGTCGCCGTTGCCGAACTGTTCGCGAAGGCGAGGACTGACCAGGAGTCGATGCCGCGTGTCGACGCCGAGATAACCGCGATCGAACAGGATGTGTACGTCCGATCTGAGGAGGAGCCCGTTGTCCAAGCGGTGCTCGCCGCCTTCGGGCAACGGACGGATGTGCGCGGCCTGCAGGACGGGCCAAACCTTGTCGCCGGTGATCGCACATCGATGCGAGTACGCCTGCAACACCACGGCCTTGAACGACTGCTGGCCGAGCCGCTGTGGGCTGAGCCGCGGATCACCGTAGACGGGGCCTGGCCGGTGCCAAGTCTGGTCCATGTCAGCCTGAGTTGCATCGTCCAGGATTCGCCTGAGGACTGCCTCGAAGTAGCCGGGCTGCTGCTCCATGACGTAGCTCTTGCCCTGCACGATGTTGGGAGCGAAATCAGGCGGTGGGTCGACGTGGGAACCCTCGGGGAAGAACTGAGTGTCCCGGACGAAGACGCAACCGATGATGGGATCGTCGGCGGGGCCGATGGGCTGCCGGCGATACCGGCCAACCCGCTGGCGCATCTCTCCCAGGGATGACACACCGTTGGCCTCGCCGAACAGCTCCCACGCCTCGGAGATCGGCAGTTGCGCGAAGCCGCTGTAGAAGCCTCCGCCGACCACTCGATTCTGCGGGTGGTGGGATTTGAAGAAGAATGGTTCACCAACCGCTAGGACCCGGAATTGCCGGTCGCCGCTCGGCTGCCAGAAGTTCACTTCTCGCAATATCGGGCGAGCTGCCAGGAAGCGGTACCAGTTGCCGTCCGTGACTCCGACGTATGCCTTCACCGGCCTGCTTCTTCCACCCCCATAGGATGGCGCAACACAAATCCCGAGGAAAGACCTCCCCATGCCTCGGCGCGGATGAGAGCGCCGACAGGCTGCTGCCCTCGAGGACGGTGCCCACGTCCAAGACCACTACCCGCCGCCCTCAGGATCCATCGGCGGAACGAGACGAGATGCCGCCGATCCGGCCAGCCAACCCGCGACGAGGGCGACGAGGGCGACGAGGAAGATCTTTACGCCCACGGAGCGCATCGAGTGCGGGCTCGGGACAAGGTGGATGACGTACACCAGATATAACCATCAGGGCTATTTCGGCGAGAGCTTCGTCCGTGCGCTGGTCAGCGCTGCCTGGTCTCATCGCCGGCCGGCAGGATGTCGACCACACCGGAGGACCACACCGGAGTGGACTTCTCCATCGACTTTCCCGGCACACGCGGCATCGCGCGATTCTCCAAGGCGGTGATCGCTCTTCACGGCGAGGGTGACGCCAAGTATGTTTAGCGGCACTGAGAGCTTTCGGTGCGACATCGGGACAAGGTGGATGAGTTACGGCCATTACAACCACCAGGGATACTTCGGCGAGAGCTTTGTGCGGGTCCTCGTCAGTGCGGCCGGGCTCATCGCCGGTCAGCAGGACGTTGACCACACGGGTGTCGACTTCTCGATCGACTTCCCTGGTGTGCGCGGGACCGCACGCTTCCCAAAGATCGAAGCCCAGGTCAAGTCCTGGTCGAGTCCCAAGGGCAGCGATCACGCCTGGCACTACACGATGGACATCGAGCACTACAACAACATCGCCGGCGGGGATTTCACCGTTCGCCGATTCCTCTTCCTCGTTATCGTCCCGCCAGACGTGCGCGCGTTCGCCGAGGTGGACGAGACCTCCATGCGGCTGAGCTACTGCGGGTACTGGCATTCGCTGGCTGACCAGCCGGTGATTGACCCCGCGACGCAGGGCTCCATCACCGTGCGTGTCCCCAAGCGGAACATGCTGACTGTGCCGGCCCTGCTCTCACTGCTCAATCCGGTGCCTGCGCAAAGAGTGGCGTCGTGAGCCCGACCGCCGAGGACCTGCAGACCGTCGGCCGACTGTCGCCGGAGGTCATGAGCCGATACCTGGTCAGCGGCGGATGGGCTCCGGCGCAGCGGTTGGAACGAGCGACACTGTGGACCCGTCATGAGGAGGACGGCGACTTCCAGATCCTTCTCCCCAATGATCTGACCGTCCGTGACTATGCCAGCCGCGTCTACGACCTGCTCGCGACGATTTCGGCCGTGGAGGCTCGGCCGATTCCGCTCATCCTGTATGACCTGCAGACAAGCGATGCGGACACCGTCGACTTCCGATTGCTGCCGAGCGGGCCGTCCGGCACCATTCCGCTGGTCAACGCGGCGGAGGCGCTTGCGGGCGTCCGCGAACTGGTGGTCGCCTCCACCTATGCGACGTTGAACGATCAGCCGATGCTGGTGCAAGGCCGGCGCCCCGACCGGGCCCATGACTTCGCGCGCGAGGTGCGGCTTGGCATCCCACGGGCAGGCAGCTGGGTGATTGCGGCTCACATCCCGGTGCCCGAGCAGGTCGCCGACGGCGAGGTGCCGGCGGCGCGCCAGGTCTCGCTCCAGATGCATCGCGCGGTTCGTGCCTGCTACGCAGCCTCGGGTGAGGCACTCCAAGAGTTCGACCTTGAATTGTTCCTGCGCCGCACCGGCGAGGGGGTGTCCGCGAACGTGTGCGAGGCCCTCACGAGATTGGGGCGTGACGGCGTCCCTTACGACGTCCGGTTCGGCTGGGCGCAGCAGCTGCCCACGACCGTCGGGTCACGTTCGTTCCGGTTCACCGCGCGCCGAATCGAGGTCCTAAAAACAGCGGCCGAGCAGCTCAAGATCGCCGTACCCGATGGGCGGATCGTGGTCGAGGGCGTGGTCAGCCGCCTTCGGCGCGACCCCGGCGAGGGCGGCGGGCAGGCCACCGTGCGGGGTCCGATCGCGACCGTCTACGGAACATCGGAACGCCCCGTGCGGGTGTTACTCCCAGCGGATCTCTACGGACAAGCCGTGGAGGCGCACGGCAGGCAGCGCCCGGTCCGGATCACGGGCACGGCCGTACATGGTCGCATCGAGGGGGTTCAGCGGTTCGAAATTGTTGAGCGAACCGCCCCGAGGTGAATCGCTTGGCCGCGATAATGCAATGGCCGTTCACCGGATCTTTCGACCGCGTTCGATGCGTTTTCGCGCCGGTTGTGCGGATGTCGACCCGTCGTCCGGTAAAGATACGATCAGCCGACACGTGACAGAGTGTGATGTGACGCGACAGGAGCACTTGAAGTGGCGGCAATACGGTCCGAGGTCGAAGTCGAAGTGGCGCCCGGATCGGTGGTCGTGATCCGTGACGAGGAGTGGTTCGTCCAGCGGACTGAAGAGACTGCCGATGGGCTGCTCGTGCATGTCCAGGGCCTCGGTGAGCTGGTCCGCGACACCACGGCCAGCTTCTATCAAAGCCTCGACACCATCACGGCGCTCGACCCGGCGGCCGCCCGCGTGGTGGCGGACCCCAGCCCGCAGTACCGCAAGGCCCGGCTATGGCTGGAGTCCACCTTCCGCAAGACCGCTGTTCCGCTGGGTGACGTGTCCTTGACTGTCTCCACGCAGGCCCTCGCAGATCCACTGAGCTATCAGCAGTCCGCAGTGCGCAAGGCTCTGGATCCGAGCAACCTGCGCCCGCGCATCCTGCTCGCCGACGCGGTCGGCCTCGGCAAGACGCTCGAGATTGGAATGATCCTCTCGGAGCTGGTCCGGCGAGGCCGCGGCGAGCGGATCCTCATCGTGACGCCGCGGCACGTGCTGGAGCAGATGCAGCAGGAGATGTGGTCGCGCTTCGCCCTGCCGTTCGTCCGGCTGGACTCGGCCGGCATCCAACGGGTGCGGCAGAAGCTGCCGGCCACCCGCAATCCGTTCACGTACTTCAAGCGCGCGATCATTTCGATCGACACCCTCAAATCAGATCGGTACGTGGCCAGCCTGAAGAAGCAGCGCTGGGATGCCGTGGTGATCGACGAATCGCACAACCTGTCGAACGCCGCCACCCTCAACAACCGTTTGGCCCGAATGCTGTCGCGCAATTCCGAGGCGCTCATCCTGGCCTCCGCGACGCCGCACAACGGGCGTGCCGAATCCTTCGCCGAGCTGATCCGGCTGCTCGATCCCTCAGCGATTCCGCCTGGTGGGGAGCTGGTCCCGGCCGAGGTCAAGCGCCTGGTCATCCGCCGTCATCGGCGCAGCCCCGAGGTGGCAAGCGTGGTCGGCTCCGACTGGGCCGAACGCCAGGAGCCGGAGAACATCCTGGTCCCGGCCACACCCGCGGAGGACGCGATCGCCCACGAGCTTGAGGACGTGTGGTTGTGGCCGACTGGCAAGCGCACGCCGTACTCGGGACAGAACGCCTCACTTTTTCCCTGGACGCTGGCGAAGGCGTTCCTGTCGTCCCCGGCCGCGCTGAGGGAATCCGTGGTGCAGCGGATGAAGCGGCTCAACCACGACGAGGCCGCCAACGCCGAACGCCGGGCTCTGAAACATCTCCTTGAACTCACCGAAGGCGCCCTGCGGCAGCAGTCGGCGAAGTACGCGGCCCTGGTGGAGCGGCTCCAACAGATCGGCATTCGCAAAGGCTCATCCGCCCGTGCGGTGGTCTTCGCCGAACGGGTGGCGACTCTGAAGTGGCTGCAGGATCACTTGCCGGATGACCTCGGCCTTGCGCCGGACGCGGTCGGGCTGATGCACGGTGGCCTGGCCGACGACGAGCAGCAGGGCATCGTGGATGCGTTCAAGCAGGAGAACACGCCCATCCGGGTGCTGGTCACCGGCGACGTGGCATCCGAAGGGGTGAACCTGCACGCCCAATGCCACGAGCTCATCCACTTCGACATCCCGTGGAGCCTGATCCGCATCGAGCAGCGCAACGGGCGGATCGACCGCTACGGCCAGAAACATCCGCCACGGATCACTGCGCTGCTGCTCGATCCGTCCAGCGAACGGTTCTCCGGAGATGTCCGCATCCTCGCCAAGCTCGTCGAGAAGGAGAACGAAGCGCACGGCGCGCTCGGCGACGTGGCGTCCCTCATGGGCCAGTACGAAGTCAAGGGCGAGGAGGACGAGATCCGCGCCGTCCTCGCCGGCAAGAAGAACCTTGACGACGTAGTACGTACGCCCGACGAGGTCGCAGCCGGGAGTGACCTGGCCGCCCTGTTCGCCCAGCTGTCCGCGACCCCTGACAACCAGGCCGCTTCGTTGACCCAGTCGACCTCGCCTACCGGGTCAGGCCTCTACCCCGACGACGTCTCGTACCTCGATGAAGCCTTGCGCGCCGCGTTCATCGACCCGACCGCACAGCCAGGCAACAACGGCGTCGCGTGGCGCCGCGACCCCGGATTCGGTACGGCCGAGCTCATCCCGCCGCGCGACCTCGTCCAGCGGCTCGAGGTGCTACCGCAGTCGTACCTGACCGACCGGCGAGTCACCGACAAGCTTGTGCTGGCGACTACGGTGGCCCGAGGCAAGGACCGGCTCGCTGCGGCGCTACGTGACGACAGCGACTCGAGCTGGCCGGACGCGCACTTCCTGGGCCCGCTGCATCCCGTACTCGAATGGGCTTCTGATCGTGCCCTCGCCAGTCTCGGCCGCAACGAAGTCTTCGCGGTACGCGGCCAGGTGGACAGCCCGACCGTGTTGTTGCTCGGGACGCTTACCAACAAGCGGGGTCAGGTTGTCTCCGCGGCCTGGCTGACGGCCGAGTTCCCCAGCCCGGACGATCTCGCCTTCGGGCTGGTCAGCCCGCACGAATCCGCCGCGGACGCGCTGGCATCGCTCGGCTGGGACGCCACTCGCGCCAACCCCGGCCCGATCGCCGGCGCCGAGGACTTGCAGGAGCTCATCGCGCCGGCGGTCCGGCACGCGCAGGCGCAGATGCGTGATCTCTTCGCGGCAAACGAAAAGGACGTCGCCCAGCGGGTCGACCAGTGGTCGCGTCGTCTCGAAAAATGGGACAAGGACGCGGATGCGCTCATTCAGCGCAGCGACCTCAAACAACGACGGGTCAGCGTGCACCAGGAACGCCAGATGGTCGCCGAGATGAACCCCGACCGGCAGTTGGTGCGGCCGCTGCTCGTCGTGGTGCCGGAAACGGGGGTACGGGCATGAGCGTGTCGGACGCGATCCTGGTCGGCGAGGGCTGGATCTCCGAGCACTACTTCACCACGGACTCGAACTCGCAGTCGTTCCGCGCGAAGGTCCTCGAGCGGCGCAAAGCGTGGGACGCCGAGGCCGCCGAGCAGCGCAAGACACCACGCTCGCGATTCGTCGACGCACGGCAAAAGCTCGAGATCGACCTGGCCAAGCTGACCGAACTCACCGACCCCGAGACCGACCTCGGCATTCTCGACCGCGAGACCACAGCCGACGCCATCAAATCCATTTACGACCGGGTCCTGAACATCATCGAATTGGACAGGCACGGCCGCAGCCTGGTCCGGAGCGGCCCCCTCGTAAGCATCTCCACCGCCGGCATCACCGAGCGGGCTCCACTGATCGTGATCTTCGGCGAACCAGTCGCCACGATCGAGGACGTGCTGGCGAAGGACGGGCCGACGCTGACGGAGGCGATCCAGCTCGACGAGGACGGCCCGGAGATCAAGTCGGCGGCCCGCCTGACCTCTGCCTTGTTCGTCGATGAAGACGCCCCTGACCTCGTGCTGATCCTGGCCGGACGGTGGGCCGTGCTCGCCGAGCGCGAACGCTGGGCCGAGGGCCGCTACCTCGCCGTCGATCTGCAACTGGTGTGTGAGCGCAACGACATCCGGCGCGGTGGTGAAGTCGACCGGGCGCTGACCTGCCTGTCCGCCGAGTCGATCGCACCCGACGCCGAAGGCAACCTCTGGTGGAGCGTCGTCCTCAAAGAGTCGATCAATCACACCGTCGGCGTCTCCCAGGACCTCCGCGACGGCGTGCGCTTGTCCATCGAGATCATCGCCAACGAGGTCGTCGACCGCCGCCGCGCCCGCGGCCTCGAGCCCCTGCCCGCCGATCAGGCGCAGCCGCTCGCCAAGCAATCCCTGCGTTTCCTGTACCGGATCCTGTTCCTGCTCTACGCCGAGGCCTCGCCTGAGCTGGGCGTCCTGCCGGTCGGCGCGGAGGAGTACGACGAGGGTTACAGCCTCGACCGGCTCCGCGAACTCGTCCAGGTCGAGCTGGCCACTCCGCAAGCCCAGGCCGGCACCCACCTCTACGAATCACTCGGCGTCCTTTTCCGGCTCGTCGACCGCGGACATGTCCTGCCGAAGCGATCCGAGGACGAGTCGGCGTTCGGGACTGGGCTGAACTTCAACCCGCTGCGCGCCGACCTCTTCCGCCCACAAGCCACCGCGCACATCGATGACGTCGGCCTCGGCAACGTGGCAGTGCAGAAGGTGCTAACGCACCTGCTGCTCAGCAAGGAAAAACGAGGCAAGGACAGAGGCTTCATTTCGTACGCGGAACTGGGCATCAACCAGCTCGGAGCGGTCTACGAGGGGCTGATGTCGTATACCGGCTTCTTCGCCGAGACCGACCTGTACGAGGTCGCCAAGGGTGGGGACGGCAGCAAGGGTTCCTGGGTTGTGCCGGTCGACCGCGCCGAGGGCATCGCCGCAGCCGACTTCATCAAGACTCCCGACCCGGTCACCGGTGAGCCGAAGCCGGTCTTCCACGACCGGGGATCGTTCGTGTTCCGGCTGGCCGGCCGCGAACGCCAGCAGTCGGCGTCGTACTACACGCCCGAGGTGCTCACCAAGTTCACGGTCGGGCAGGCCCTCGAAGAGCTCCTTGACCAGGACGGTCGCACCACCACGGCGGCCGAGATCCTTGAGCTGACGGTCTGCGAGCCCGCGCTTGGGTCCGGTGCGTTCGCGATCGAGGCTGTGCGTCAGCTAGCCGAACAGTATCTGAAACGCCGTCAGGACGAGCTAGGCAAGCGGATCGACCCCGACGACTACCCGAAGCGGCTGCAAGAGGTCAAGGCCTACCTGGCCCTGCACAACGTCTACGGGGTGGACCTGAACTCGACGGCGGTCGAGCTCGCCGAGGTCTCGCTGTGGCTGGACACCATGGTCGAGGGCTTGTCCGCGCCCTGGTTCGGGCTCCATCTGCGCCGCGGTAACTCCTTGATCGGCGCCCGGCGCGCCGTCTACCGTCGTAGCCAGGTCAACGACAAGTCATGGCTGGGCGCTGTACCGCAAGAGGTGCCCCTGACGTCGCTGGTCGAGGACATCGACGCGGGGCGCGTCGCTACCGACGGCATCCACCACTTCCTGTTGCCGGCCGACGGCTGGGGCTCGGCCGCCGACGCGAAGGAAGCCGCTGCCCTCGCTCCCGACGCCGCGAAGAAGCTCAAGACATGGCGCGGCAGCACCAAAACCAAACCCACCAAACAAACCGTCGATGCGTACGCGGAACTGGCGCACCGGGTTGAGACGCTGTGGCAGATCGCCTACCGCCGGTTAAGCATTGCCGAGCGGGAGATTCGCCGCTCGATCCCCGTGTGGGAAGCGGGAGAGTTGGCGGTCGGCGGGGCGGTGCAGCGCGAGCAGATCGAGCGGGCACTGGCCGACGAGGAGGGCGCGTATCGGCGGCTGCGCCGGGCGATGGATGCCTGGACGGCGCTGTGGTTCTGGCCCCTCACCGACGCGACCGCCACCGTCGATGACGAAGTGGTCGCGCCGCCGACGGTCACGCAATGGATCGCGGGCTTGCAGGCGCTCCTGGGCCGCAACCCCGAGCTGCGCAAGCGCAAGGCATCAGGGCCGACGCTCGGCGCGGGAATGAGCTGGGACGAGCTGGACGAAGCCGAACGACTGGAAATCGGCTTCGCCGGCGCGAAGCCGATCGAGGCAGTGCGCCGGGAGCACCCGTGGCTGGTGGTCTGCGAGCGCGTTGCCGAACGGCAAGGGTTCTTCCACTGGAACGTGGACTTCGCGACGGTGTTCGCGCGAGGTGGCTTCGACCTTCAAATAGGTAACCCGCCGTGGGTGCGCCCGCGCTCCGACGTGGACGCCCTGCTCGCCGAGGGCGACCCATGGTGGCAACTCGCCAGCAAACCCACACAGGCGCAGGTCGCTGTGAAGCGAGCCGCGACTCTGGCGTTGCCCGGCATTCCGGGGCTGGTCGTCGACGGCACGGTAGACATGCTGTCGATGGCGGCGTTCGTCGGCGCGGTCGCGCAGTATCCGCACCTGCAAGGGCTCCAGCCGGACTTGTACCGCTGCTTCATGGAGGTGATGTGGCGGAACGGCTCAGCGCGCGGCACGATCGGCATGATCCACCTGAACTCGCATTTCACCGATGAGAAGGCGGGTTTCCTGCGCTCCGAAATCTATGCACGTCTGCGACGCCACTGGCACTTCGTGAACGAGTTGCTTCTCTTCGAGATCGAGCATCACAAGCATTTCGGTATCACTGTCCACGGGGCGCGGCAGTCCGAGCCGGCCTTCATGCAGGCGAGCTGGCTGTACCACCCCGACACGGCGATGCGATCCATGGTGCACGACGGGTCCGGGTCTGAGCCCGGTCTTAAGGACGACGAGGGGCACTGGGACGTTCGACCGCACGGCTCGCGGATCACCAGGGTCACCGAGGAGACGCTGCGTGCCTGGCACGCCACCATGGAAAGCGACGAGGTGCCGATCCAACAGACCCGGATGGTGTATGCGGTGAACCGATCCAGCGCGGCTGTGCTGGAGAAACTGTCACATGCGCGCCGCATTGGTGATCTGAAGCTGCAATTCTCTCGCGGCTGGGACGAGAGCATTGACCGAAAGAAGGGCTACTTCGAGTCCGAGTGGGGTGTGCCGGAGTCCTGGGACGATGTGATTCTGCAAGGACCGCACCTGTTCGTGTCGACGCCGCTCTACAAGACCCCGAACGAGTCGATGCGGAATAACCAGGACTGGTCGTTGACGGACTTCGAGCAACTGCCGACCGACGCTATCCCGGCCACCGCCTATAAACCCACTGGCGACCGCTACGGCTATGACTGTGCATACACCGACTGGGGCGACGCGGAACACCCCGACCCCGCCCGCGACCACTACCGCGTTGCTTGGCGGGCAATGGCAGCCAACCAAGGCGAACGAACTCTGATTCCGGCGATAATCCCGCCGGGCGCAGGGCACGTAAACGGAGTCTTCTGCGTAGGCTCGTCGGCGGTGTCATCACATCGGATCACAGCCGTAGCGGCCTTCGCCGGATCGATCATTGCCGACTTTCTGATTCGTGCAGCGCCCACGAGTGGAATTTACGAGGGTTCGTTCGTTCGGCTACCGATCGTCGAGGGGCACTCGGGCCACTCACAGCTCTTATTGAGAACCCTGCGGCTCAACGCACTGGTTGATGCATATGTCGACCTATGGAGGGACTGTTACCTGGCTGAGTTCATCGATGACTCCTGGGCCGGTGGCCTCGCGCACCAGCGAAGGGCACCGTTGGGCTCCGTCGGGCCGGACTGGGGTCTCGAAACTCCGCTGCGGATCGCTGCAGATCGACGTCAGGCGCTCGTAGAGGTCGACGCGCTCGTCGCGCTCATGCTCGGGCTGACCGCTGACGAGTTGTGCTCGATCTATCGCACCCAGTTCGCGGTGTTGCGAGGCTACGACCGCAACGTCTACTTCTTCGACGGGAATGGCCGGCTTGTGCCCAACTCCGTCCTTATCGTGTGGCGAACCAAAGGTCACCGGATCACCGCTGACGAGCGGACCTCAACCAATCAGGCTGGGAACACGTACACCTATGAGTTGCCTTTTGTGACGCTGGATCGGGAAGCGGATATGCGGCAGGCGTATGGGCACTTCGAGCGGCTGTTGAAGGAGCGCTCATGAGTGAGTTGCTC
>Ga0307508_10000978_pt1 | contig 33246 bp, 33 predicted proteins | sample 9_EM_MG_FD_203089 | JGI IMG/M metagenome (GOLD analysis project Ga0307508, IMG submission 203089) | Populus trichocarpa ectomycorrhiza microbial communities from riparian zone in the Pacific Northwest, United States - 9_EM | ecosystem: Host-associated > Plants > Roots > Unclassified | place...
TCTGGATTGCACTTGGAGAGAAGTTCAACACAGCCACATCCCGCTCTGGTCGTATGGCAATCCGCAAAAGATTCCAATTCACAGCGATGAAGGAGGGCACCTCAGTTCAAGCATATATCGCGAGACTCACCACATTCAGCAAGAGTTGTCACGAACTCCAGACGAAATTGCCGATGAGAGCCTGATTTCCCACCTTCTCCAGAATCTTTTCAAAAACTACAAGACCTTGGTTGACATCATTACGCATAGACCAATAGAAGGTGAAACGGTTGACTCCATCACTACTGAGCTGATTGAGTACGAGACCTCGAATACCCTATTCATCGCACAAGTTGGGTCGAACACAAATACCTCTGGTACCATTGTCGATGGACATGCTTTAGTTGCTGAAACTCAAGGCAATCCCAACCACTCCTGCCGTGGTCGTGGACGAGGACATAGCCGCACACGAAGACGAGGATCTGGAAGAGGACGTGGCAATGGACGCAAGCCCTATGAACGGTCAGTCGGAAAATGCTTTTACTGCACAAAAGAAGGACATCAGGCAAGCGATTGCTCTCTAAAGCAAAAAGGCAACAAACTCAAAAAGGAGACCTATGATGGGTGGAAGGGCCAGAAGATCATCCCCGGAAAATACGCTGCAAACGAAGATGCTGAAAACTCAACAGAAATGCATGCCTATGCAGCAACACCTGGAAACAGCTCCCAGGATTGGCTTATCGACTCAGGAGCATCCCACCATTTGACCGGGAATAAGCATAGCATTCAAAATTTGCAATGCCTACCAAATTCCATTCTAGTGAAGATCGCAAATAGAGCTACTTGTCAAGCAACCGGAATCGGATCAATTCAGTTCCATCTGGATTGTGGGTTGCTATTGACAGTCCAGGCACTCTATGTACCCGAATTCGGCAAACTGTCATTGCTCTCAGTTGACGCTATGAATGAGTCCGGATACGAGGTGATATTTCGCCTCAGCAGCTGCCTCGTCAAGTCCAACAGTATCACCGAACCCCAGCTCATAGGAAAACGACAAGCTGGATCCCGAACTTGCACTCTACTCGGCATTATGTTAGAGAAAGCCCAGGCACACAGTGCAAGCACAACAAATCAGATTAAACCAGTACTTAATACCTGGTACAGACGCTTCGCGCACATAAATCTTGACGACCTACGTCTTTTGCTCCCAAAAGAACTCTACACTGAGAAGGAGAGCACCCGATCAGAATGCTCGATATGCGCCCAGGCAAAGGCCAAGCAGCTGTTTCAATGCAAAACTCCAAGCACATGAGCGGAGAAGCCCTTAGCACTCATTCATTCGGATCTCTGTGGGCCGATTTCACCAATGTCACAATCTGGTTGTCGATACTACATCCTCTACATCGATGATTACAGCCGACTAAGCTGGCTATTCTTCCTACGTTCTAAGACTTCAGCTGAAATCTGCAAAGTCTTCCGAGAGTTCAAGACCATGACGGAACTCAAATTCTCCACCCGAATTGCTCGATTTCAGTGCGACAATGGCAAGGGTGAATACGACAAAGAAGAATTTCGATCAATCCTCAAGGAGTTTGGTATATCATTCGAACCAGCTCCACCATACACGCAGCACAAGAATGGCGTTGCCGAACGTATGATTCAGACACATAATGTGAAGGCGCGTGCTATGATGCTTGACAGTCAACTACCGCAGAGCCTGTGGGCTGAGGCCATCAACACAGCTAATTACCTACATGCACGAAGTCCTACATCGGCAAATAAGGGCATTACCCCCTACGAGAAGCTGTATGGCAGCAAGCCAACCATTTCACACCTACGTCGTTTTGGGTGTAAAGCATATCGAATGCTTCCGGCTGCTCAAAGGCATGGAAAATTTGCATCCCCTGCAGAGACTGTTTACATGCTGGGCTATGTACATGATAGTACCTCAATCTGGCGCCTCTGGAATACCGAACGCCAACGTGTGATTCAAGCATCCAACGTTCGTTTCGATGAACTCGCAATAACAGCCAAACCAGTTCAGAGTACGATATCGGATCCATTCAAGATTGCGAAGCTGGATACCGATGGGAGCAGGGAGGTCGATGCCTCTGGGAGCCAGCAGGTCGATGCCAATGTGACCAGGCACTGTGATGCCGATGGGAGCAGGCAGGTCGCTACCGATGGGAGCCGGCAGGTCGATGCCAATGCGACCAGGCACTGTGATGCCGATGGGAGCAGGCAGGTCGATGCTGATGGGAGCCGGCAGGTCGATGCCAATGCGACCAGGCACCGTGATGCCAATGGGAGCAGGCAGGTCAATGCCGATACCGAAACGTCGAGGCAGGCCGATGCCGATTCGCCTTGACTGACAGATCTCAGCTTGCTTGCAGCTGATGAACTATGCCTGAACACCAGAACATATAATCTTCGGAAAAGGCTACACGCTGTTGCCCACCGGACCTGGGTGGAAGAGGAAATAGGTTCTGCCGATCCGGAGTCCTACCAAAATGCTGTTAGGCATCCGAAGCTTGGCCCGAAGTGGTCGGAAGCTATTCGGGAGGAGTTGCATTCGCTGCACTCGAACTATACATGGGATTACATTCGACCGGAAGACGTTCCGTCAGATGTCAAACCAATCAGTTCTAAATGTGTCTTCAAGACCAAACAACTATCTGGAGGCGGAATTCGGTACAAGGCAAGACTGGTTAAACGAGGCTATGAACAGATTCCCGGAGTGGACTTCGATGAAACATTCGCTCCGGTAGCAAAGCTTTCCAGCCTTCGAATGGTACTCGCATTAGCAGCTATCCATGACTGGAGATTGACCAGATGGACGTTGTTACCACTTTCCTAAATTCAGAAGTTGATGGAGATGTTTATATGGCAATGCCAGATGGTGTTGAAGCGCCTGCGGGCGGGCCATGGGTTTGCAAACTGCGCAAGTCACTATATGGACTCAAGTAGGCCCCCAGACTCAGGTACGAGCATATTGATACTTCTTGAGATTTCTAGGTCTATTGCGACCTGAATACGATCCAAACGTTTATATCTCAGCTGCTGGCCTCATACCACTCATCCTCCTACTTTACGTCGATGATATACTACTCTTCTCTGAGTCTGCCAAACGAGTATCGCAACTCAAGAAACTCCTTCATGCCGAGTACAAGATGATCAATCTTGGCCCGATTCCCCAGTTTCTTGGACTTGAGATTGAGCGCAACCACCAGAAGCAGATTCTGTAGGTTCACCAATCGCGGTATATAGACAATGTTCTTGCGACCTTTGGGCTATCCGAATATAATGGCCACTGGACTCCTCAGCCAACAAGCAATCGACTTCGAAGACTTGATGATATTGGCAAAGCCCTTGACGAAAACAGGAAGCAGAAGTACCAGTCTATCATTCGCAGTTTGAATTGGCTCATGCAAGGAACACGGCCGGATATCGACTTTACAGTGTCGATGCTCAGCAAATTCCTCTCTGCACCAAGCTCCGAACATCTAGCTGCAGCCACCTATACCTTACGCTATCTACGGAATACATCCGACCTTGCAATTCAGTACAGTACTGAACGGCGACCCGAGCAGCCTACCGAACGACGACCAGAGCAGCCTACTGAACAGCCGATAGGCTTTACAGATTCAGACTTCGCTGGTGATCAAGATAACTGAAAGTCGACCTCTGGCTATGTTTTTACACTCGGGAATGGTGCCATATCCTGGCGCACCCACAAACAGCCACTTGTCACATTCTCCACAGTGGAAGCAGAATATATAGGCGCATCGGATGCCGCCAAGGAGGCCATTTGGATCAGTTCTCTCTTTACTCGCCTTCTCAGCCTTGATCCCTACCCACAGGAAATCTTTGTTGATAACCAAGGTGCTATTCAACTAGCAAAGAACCCAAAGTTCCACGAGCGCACGAAGCACATAGGGGTACGATATCACTTTGTCCGAGATGCCTGCGAGCATAATGCTATCTGCACCACCTACCTTCCAACATCTGAGATGACGGCAGATATCATGACGAAGAGCCTCCCATGGGAGACTCACTGGAAACATGTGAATGGGATGGGAATAGTTCGATGGGCTGCAGGGGAAGCATATGGCAAGCGGATGGCGCTTGGTCCGATGAATTGAGTTTCTGTCTTTGGTGGATGCGCTCTTTCTCCTATGGCCATGCTTTTCCTACGGGTTTTTACATGGCTACGAGTTTTAATGAGGCATCCGGGGATGTCCTGGGACTTCTGTTTTTCTGTCCTTCTTTCTTTCTTCCTTTCTTTATTGCCTCATTGTTCGAGGGGAAGTGTTAGATATATTGATCGCCCAACGAGGCCCGCCGAGGCCTGCCTAGACCGCTGCGAGCAGATGCGCGCGCGGGAGGCATCAGGTGGCGCAGGTGGCCAATGGCCACCGGCGACATCTAGACCCAGCGACATCGAGGCTGCTGCGAGCAGATGCACGGAAGGCATTGAGTGGCGCGGGTGGCCAATGGCCACTGGTGACATCTAGGCCCAGCGGTGGCAAGTTGCCACCAAAGGATCTAGAGGCCGGTGATTGGTAATGGGTTGGATGTGCCTGTATATATAGAGAGTGGTCCTCCAGTCTCGGTGAAATGATTAAGCAACGGAATTCCTACCTATCGATAGACGAATATATTTGACGGCTGTTTTCCAGAGTTCGGGGTGATGGCCCAGCTGGATGCAGGCTCTGACTAGCTGTACGATCCGCTGTCGGTCCCATTCCCAGAAGACTTTGAGGATGCCCGCCGAGATATGGTCATCTCCCGGGGCTGATGAATTGGCCGCCTTCCCAAGTAGCTCCCCCACCACTTCTTTGTTAACCCGTTCAAAGGCTCTTCCCCCTTCCTTTGGCGTGTAGTTGCTCAGTGGTGCCTTGGGTAAGTGGGCAGCCAGCAGGGCTTGCTCTCGCTCGTAAAGCCCTTCTGCAAGGTTGCCATTCTGATCAACCAGAGCCTGTCCGGCCTTGTCGATTCTGGGCGTCATGTACCGCGTCGCTGTCCATACATCATTTCCTTTGCCTTCTTGTAGGAACCGGTTCCAGCACTCCCGCTTGGCCCGCCGGATAGCTCTCCGGATGTTGCATCTTGCTTCTTTGAAGTGGCTGATGCCGGCTGGATGGTGTCTGAATTCTCTCCTGGCTCTTCCCAGCTCATGCAACAGCTGCTTGATGTCCTCCGACCACCAACGCTTTGACCTTGAGCACCACCTCTTCTTCCTTGCCAGCTGATCCAGCGTTCCTATCATCGCCTCTTTCAATCCAGCTGCTGCTTTGTCCACCTCTTTCACTCTGCTGTCTTCGTTGAGGTGCGGGATCTGGCTGGCTGCCCGTAGGTAAACCTCCCTCGCTTCCGCCCTCTTTCTCTCGGCTACCTCCCGCGCTTGTCCAGTTTTGCCCCCTGTCATCCACCCGCTGATATCCCACCCAGTAGTATCCTTGCTGACTCCTCCAACCGCCCCTTGCCCAAGTACCTCCCAGACAAAGACCTCATGGTCTGATCCGGTGGTGTCTTTCTCCCCAGCGATGCTCCAATTTAGTTCCATGTTTGGTGAGGACAAGGTTAGGTCGATAATGGAGTGATTGGGGCCGTCCAGCCTTGTTGCTTCTTCGGTGTTCCACACCACTAATACCTCTTCTTCGATGAGCTTTTCCCGGAAGACCGCGTTCTTCCGTCCTGTCGCTCTCCCATTCCACACTGTACTGTGGGCGTTCATATTCCCAGCAATTATCACTCGGGCTGACTTGGCAATAGCGCCCCAGTCGGCGCGTTGCGCTGGTCTTCCCCCATTTCTCCATTGATCGTACACATTGGCAATGGTGATTGTCGGCATGCCCGGTGGTGTGACCTCGATTACCTGCACGTGATTTCTGCTGTTACTCGTCATATCCTTCATTTCAGTCACCCTGCAACGTGATGCCCATTTGACTGCTATCCAGCACTTTGCTGGCTCACCTTCTTCCCCCCTTATAAACGTGAAACTGGGGTGCGATCTGGTGCTGTCATTCTCCCTCTCTCCTCTTGGCTCTTGTATCAGAACAAGGTCCACTCCCATTATGACCGCTGACTCCAACACCGCCTCCATGACCTGGTCACGCCTAGCACAGTTATGCTGCAGCGCCAGCAGCTTTCGTGTTTCTGGTGGGTTCGCCATCAGACGGCTATGGGTGGGGCGGTGCCACTTGGTTCCATTCCAGTTGCCATTACCTCCATTGCGTCTTCTGTCCAGTCTCGAGAAGTCTCTGCCGGCTCGTTTTTTGGGACCCAGTTCAGCCGGACTGATCCGCCAGAGTTGCAGGTTGCTGCTGGGCGTGTCGGCTGCGATGTTACCGTGTTGTTACACCTTAGCAAATTAGCTAGAGAAAGTAGCTAGGGAGACTCATCACGGGCCTTCAGAAAGGCACTAGTGCCCTCCGAAGCACGGGTAATGATGTCAGAGAGTCTAGGTAGGAGATCGAGGAGACGGAGATTAGCTGTCAGCCGAGAAAACCGGACCTAGGCTAACTCCGGAGATGAGGGGGAGAGTGCAAACGAACGGATCTCTTCCCAGAAGGAGATTGCGTCACCTCAGGGTGATCGACAGGCTCTAGAACTCAGACCACGCACGACTGCATGGCCCTCATACAGTACGTGGCTCCCCAGGGAGCTCTCGCCTCAGGGAGAGACGGAGGACTCTGAGCCTAGGGTGCCGCAAGGTGCATGAAAACCTCATCTCCCCTTATCTACACCCTGCTATGACCAATGAATCACCCACGGGGTCCCTGCACCTTGAGGGAATCCAAGCCCGAGTCACCAGCGCTCACGCTGGTTCATCAGATCTCACGCTACGGCCTCCACCATAAAAAGAAAGAGGTTTTCTCTCGGAAACAGAGGAAAACCAGCAAGAACATCCTCACCAACACTACCACCGAACCCACACACAAGATCTAAGATTATTCCGTTGTGAATTATCGAAAGTAGCCTGATTACCTTTGATTCTCCCCACACTCCGGTTACAAGACAACCCCAGTGTCACACTATAATCTTGATCTCAAATCACCCTACTTTCATGCCCTCTTTCGAGCAAGATCACTTCCTTTTGCTTGACTTTGCCACGATTCTCGAGCCTCAGTCAAGCTACCAATTTGACTATACCTTCGGTTCAATCAACGAGGAAATAGCAACCACCGTAAGAGAAGAAAACGAGTGGAACGAGTACGCCAACGGACCAGCCCCTGTCGAACTCGACGATATCACACCGTGGCACTGGTATACACAATACTGGTCCACTTGCGCCCTGCTTCGACAAAGTGCCGACCTTAGCGGACTCGAATTCCGGGAAATCTCCGACTACGAGTTCCAAGACGACGAAACCATTTACACGGGACACTTCTTGGATCTATACTAAAAAACGATGGCGTCTACCGACTTCAACATGCTCCGCTTGGAGGCCCCACGAGACATGCTACAAATTACCGACGGCACCGAGCCCACCGAGGAAGTCCTCGAAATTACCAACCCTGCCACATGGCTCCGAGCCCTGGTCAAGCAGCAAAAGCAAGCCGAACGAGACTTGGCGCAGCTGGTCGGCCTCTGCGGGAATACGGTCGACCACATTGATCGAAAAATCCGACAGATCGAGCAGGCTTACCAGGAGCTGTCGGAAGGGACCAGGTATGTATATGACCGCCTTAGCACTAATGAGAAAATCACAGGAGAATGGATACGAAGCGAGCTGGCAAGCGCGGCTACAGCATACCAGGCGTTCGCGCAAAATGTCTGGGGAGCCATTATCGAACGAACCCAGGAAGCCACGGACAAACAAGCCGGGCAGGCAGCGCAACTAGCCCGCCTGAACGATTCAATCTCATTTCTAGCGGAAGCCAACGTGGCCAGAAGCCAGCATCTGGCCAACTTCCAAGGTAATGTCGAAATATGGGCTAATAAGCACCAGAAACGGGTGGAATACTTGGAAGAGCGGTTGCTGGACGCCAGGCAAGAAACTCAGCGACAGGCAGACGCACTGCAACAACTAGCCGCCCAGATACAGATCCCAAAAACCCCGCCTCCCCGGCCGTCAAGACAGGCATCCCCGAAACAGATGGCATGGCGCAGCCCAGCCCCGCCATCTACGTCAAGCCTAGCCAGCGTCCTACGACGGCTTCACACGGCACCCACGGAACCCACTCGGCCAATAGTGCCGCCAAGACCAGACAGAAGAATTCGGCGTCCAGCCCTATCGCCACCGGCACCAGCAAGACCTCCAATGCTCGGAGGAGAGGGAATCCCCCCCAAACCGCCTAGGCAACCATTACGACCACCACCTTCACCGTCCCAGCCCCCCAGCCCGGATCAACAAGGAAGGTCCCCAACGCCGGCTCGCCGGACGTTAACTAACGAAGAATTAGCAAGAACGGTAGCCAGGGCAGTGGCGGAAGGAGTGGCCGGGGCCGTCCAGTCGAACCCGGCACCCCCTGCGGTAAGAACCGCGAGACTGAAGATGACGAACCCCGAAGCGTTCGACGGAAAACCCACAACCCCCTTCGATATCTGGTGGAAATCAGTCACCAAATATCTGAGCTTCTACCCTGAAACCAACGACCAGCAAAAAATTGCTTGGATAAGAACACTCCTGACCGGTACGGCAAAAGCATGGGACCTACACCGATACGACACGGTGGGAGAAAACGATACCTGGATCAACTACTCAGCGGCTATAAGGAGCGAGTATCACGATCCCCGAGAAGCGGCCAATGCCCAGCTAAGGATTGGCCAAATTCGGTACTCGGGCGATATTCGAGCCTACCTAACCGAATTCCGCGCGCTAAACAACTATGCCAAGGTCACGGGTGAGAGCCTTCAGGAAAAAGTCAACATGGCCATGCCCGACTCCGTCCTGGATATGCGCTTCGCCCATTATCTGGGGGAATTCGTGGACGACGACGACTTCCTGGAAGCCACCTACCAGGCAGCCCTACAGGTAGAAATGAAAAAAGCCCTGAAAGCCGCCAAAGAGGCAACCCGAATCACCGCACCGGCCTCAAGCAAGAAAGACGATAAAAAGGAAGGGAAGAAAGAGAACCAGCGACCTCGGGTACCTAAGGACGAAGAAAAAGGGCGCTCACTGGAGATACGGAGCCAGTACGGGAAGCCCCGGCACTGGGCCTCTAAGGACGAAGCAATGAAAGGAGTCCCCTCCTGAGAACAGGGGGAATATTTCAAAAACCCAGACGACTGTTGGCGGTGTGGGCAGAAAGGACACCGAACCTACGAATGCTTCGCCCATGCCACTCGCCGAGGAACCACACTACCCCCAGCGCCATGGAAGGTATCCGCGGTCTCTGAAGGAAAACGAAAGCGCGACGAGGAGGAAACCAAGGAACCACCGGTGGCCAAATTCCAAAAGGTGGCGGCCGTGGAGGCCATGGAAACCAATGCCCCCCTATGGGAAGAATCCGATTCGGATTTTTAGGGGGCAGGGGCTCTCCGCAACCCCGGGCCCTTCAACTAATATGCGGAGCCTCCAAACGAAAGAATCAGCTGTCGCAGGAAGGAAACCAAAAAAGAAGGAAACTGGCAAGCAACCCTCGCCCCGTGATCGACATGCTACTGCACCTAGGGGCAGAGCAGTACAGGGTCAAGGCGCTGTTGGACACCGGATGCTCAATAGCGTTAATCAATGAAAAAACAGTCGAAAAACTCGGCATAACACGACGCAAACACAACCAGGCCTACAGCATTGAAGGCTTCACCGCGGAAAGCGTTGAAGGGGCCGGGCAATATTATACGGACCCAACGCTCCTTCAACACCGGAACCACTACTCCCGGGAAAAATTCGAAATCTCCCGCATGGAAGCAGGAATTGATATCTTCCTCCCGTTCAAATGGATCACGGCGCACCCGCCTCAAGGAGCTTGGGACACGGACGAGGTTCGTTTCAACAGTGCCAACTGCTTAAAAAACTGCACCAAAAGCGAGTTGGCGGAATTCTCGCTCTCCTGGGATGAATCAGTGGCGCTCGATCCATCGGCCCGTACGATAGGCTATGTGGCCGCGGTGTCGCACGAACCAACTGACAACGTCCCAATGGCATTCCGCCAGTACCTTGGAATAATGAGCAAAGAAGCGGCAGACGCGCTTCCTGAGCACCGACCATATGACTGTAAGATCGACCTCCGGGAAGGCACCACGGCACCCTGGGGGCCTATCTACCCCCTCTCAGAAGTAGAGCTGCAGACCCTTTGAGAATGGCTCAAGGAAATGGAAAAAACTGGGAAAATACGGAGGTCCACGTCGCCAGCAGGCTCACCCATCCTTTTTGTCCCAAAACCGAACGGACGAGGCCTCCGACTATGCGTGGATTATCGAGGCCTAAACGCAATTACAATCCCTAACCGATACCCACTCCCATTAATGCAGGAGCTACAAGACCGGGTACAAGGCTCCCGGTACTTTACGAAAATGGATCTCAAGAACGGATTCAACCTTATCAGGATTCGGGAAGGGGACGAATGGAAAACGGCGTTCCGAACGCCGTACGGTTTATACGAGTTTAACGTCATGCCTTTCGGTCTAACCAACACCCCATCAACTTTCCAGGATATGATGAACTACATCTTGTCGGACGTACTCGACGTAGGTGTCTTAGCATATATGGACGATATTCTGGTATATGCCAAAACAGAAGATGAACACGACGGACTCGTTAAAAACGTCCTGGAGAGGCTACGAAAAAACGGGCTAGCAATCTCACCTGAGAAATGCATCTGGAAGGCGGAAGAAGTGGAATTCCTGGGCTACATTATAAGGCGAGACGGTATCCGGATGAGCCAAAACAAAGTAGAGGCGGTGCTATCCTGGGAACGCCCTACTTCGCTCAAGTAAGTACAGTCTTTTTTGGGTTTCGCTAACTTCTACCGACGCTTCATACAAGGCTACTCCCAGATAGCCAGACCCCTGACGGAGCTCACAAAGAAAAAGGGGGAGGGGCACTGGACCTGGAACCCGGAAGCAGAAGAGGCCTTTGAGAAGCTAAAAAAACGATTTACGACAGCACCGATTCTAAGACATTTCGATCCAACGCGGCCGGTCATTATTGAAACAGATGCATCGGATTTTGCCATCGGCGCCGTCCTCTCACAACGTGACGAAGAAAATCGTCTGCATCCAATTGCCTTCCATTCGAGGAAATTCTCCCTGGCAGAAATAAATTACGAAATCCACGATAAAGAACTCCTGGCCGTGGTGGATGCATTCAAGCACTGGCGACGATACTGCGAAGGAGCCGAACACCAAATACAGGTATTCTCAGACCATCAGAATCTGGAATACTTCACGACGACAAAAATACTCAACAGACGACAGGCCCGCTGGGCACAGGAATTGGCCGGCATCAACTTCAGGATTTATTATCGCCCAGGCACCCAAAACGGTAAACCAGACGCATTGTCTAGGCGTTCGGAGTACCGCCCTGAAAAAGGGGGGATAGAAAACCAGCCCATAACAACAGTGTTGGGAGAAAGACACTTCGGAGAACTCGAAACCAGAAAAACGAGCTTGTTTATTGTCTCTTCAGCCAGGCTGACCTCGCTCCCAGCGCGAAGATGGAACCCGGAGTTTATAAAAAAGGTCCAAGAAGCGGCGGAAAAAGACCCGGCTTATCAACAAGCAAAACAGGAAATGGTCAAAGAAGGATTCCTCGAACTCCGGGACGGGGTGCTTTACAGGAAAGGATTACTATGGATCACAGGAGAAGTCATAAACGAAGTACTGGAATCGGAGCACGACACCAAGGTAGCCGGTCACATGGGGCAGGATAAAACCATCGAACTCGTCCGACGAAACTTCTGGTGGCCTAAGATGAATGATCGAATCATCGACTTCGTCCGAAGCTGCCCAAAATGCCAGCAAAACAAGGCATCCCGGCACCAACCATACGGCCTGCCCTCACCGCTGGAACTACCCTATGCCCCATGGCAGTCCATAGCCATGGATTTCATCACGGAACTCCCAGTCTCGGAAGGCTGTGATCAGTTATGGGTGGTTATCGACAGGTTCACCAAAATGGCAAACTTTGTCCCGCTCCGAGAAAAGTCCGCGGCGGATCTGGCAAAAATATTCGCCCGAGAAATATGGAGGTTCCACGGGCTGCCAACTGACATCGTGTCAGATCGAGACTCGCGTTTTACGTCGGAAGTATGGCAGGAACTATTGAAGAAATTGGGGATCCGCCCACGGATGTCCACCGCGTTTCACCCCCAAACCGACGGACAAACCGAGCGCCTCAACCAGACCATCGAGGCATACCTCAGAAGCTTCGTCAACCATGAGCAAGACGACTGGGTGCGCCTATTACCAATGGCGGAGTTCGCCTACAATAACTCAGTGACCGTGGGAAACGGAATCTCACCGTTTTACGCCAACTACGGCTTCCACCCAAGGACGTTAGACCCACCAAACAGAAACGAAGAACCCCTTAACCCGGTGAGCACGGCTTACGCTCACTGGATGCAGGCGGTGCATAAGGAAGCACGGGAAGGACTGGAGGCAGCACAAGAGCGAATGCGGCGTTACGGGGAACCGAACCGGAAAAATCCTCCGGCATACCAAGTAGGAGACCTGGTAATGCTTAGCGGCCGTAACATCTAAACGCGCCGACCCTCGAAAAAGATGGACCACAAGAACCATGGTCCCTTCCAAGTCGAGAAAATCATCTCCCCCCTGGCGGTACGACTGACGCTGCCCAGAAAATGGAAAATACACAACGTTTTCCATGTGTCGCTACTCGAGCCGTACCGGGGTAGCGAACACCGGACCCCGCCGGATCCATCGAGAACACTGCGAGAAGCCGACGACATCGAGCAATCAGAAGAATACGATGTCGAGGAAGTAATGTCGTCCCGCAAGCAAGGACGACGAATCCTTTACCTCGTCAAATGGCTCGACTATCTGGAGCGAAAAGACTGGACGGAAGAACCATACGACAATTTTTCGGAAGGAGGCCGGGAAAGGCTTCGGGAATTTCATCGGCGGAATCCCGACACACCCAAAGACTATCAGCTCACCGAATCATAGTCCCGACACGAACAAACGGGTCCGACGGAATCAAGCGCTGAGACCGTGCAGGATAGACAACGAAGAAAGGCGACGCCCGGCGCGCCGCATTCGCCCGACAATCCCACTCCCACCCTGTTCACACCTTCACGACCCAATAACATGACGAACAAAGAAGAGCCACCCGAAGGACCCGCCTCTCGGGCACCACAGCTCCGGCACGACAAACCCGTCGTAAGGCTGCATCGGACTCGATCGGACGAAAGCCGTAGGCGCTCGGTACGGCACACCTCTGTATGTACACCTACGAGGGCAAAGAGGGCGCCCGGGCACGAACCCCGAGTCGAGAAGGTCACTCGTTCCACGTGTCCCAGACCCGGAAAAGCGTCATATGCTCCCGTTCGCGAGTGCCCGACTCAGCCAAACGACGAACGAACCCCGCGCGGGTTAAATGACCGTGGAAGACGGGCCCACCAGCAGGCGGCGGACCCTGGCGGCCAACGGACACCTCTGTGTGCACACCATTAGCTCGTTCGGCTTGCTCGAGCTTGGTCACTCCTTTCACGTGCCCCAGCCAGAGGTCGACAGGATGCGCACTGGGAAAACTGGTACGCTCGTCTTCACAAACACGGCGGCCCGGAGGGAGACATTGACAGTATGAGTACGCACCGGCCTACTCAGAGGGCCCAGCCATTCCGACGGATTACAGAGAATGATGCCCTGATCCGGTGGCTGGGAGGGCTGCAGGGGAGGAGGACTGCAGTCCGTGACGTTGAAGGGAAACTCAGCGTTGAAAGAATCCTACGATCAAAAAAGAGACGGGCTACTCGAAATCAGTTAGCGCTCGGGACGAGGCTAAGGGAGAGGGGAGGTAGTGTTACACCTTAGCAAATTAGCTAGAGAAAGTAGCTAGGGAGACTCATCACGGGCCTTCAGAAAGGCACTAGTGCCCTCCGAAGCACAGGTAATGATGTCAGAGAGTCTAGGTAGGAGATCGAGGAGACGGAGATTAGCTGTCGGCCGAGAAAACCGGACCTAGGCTAACTCCGGAGATGAGGGGGAGAGTGCAAACGAACGGATCTCTTCCCAGAAGGAGATTGCGTCACCTCAGGGTGATCGACAGGCTCTAGAACTCAGACCACGCACGACTGCATGGCCCTCATACAGTACGTGGCTCCCCAGGGAGCTCTCGCCTCAGGGAGAGACAGAGGACTCTGAGCCTAGGGTGCCGCAAGGTGCATGAAAACCTCATCTCCCCTTATCTACACCCTGCTATGACCAATGAATCACCCACGGGGTCCCTGCACCTCGGGGGAATCCAAGCCCGAGTCACCAGCACGAACATCCTCACCAACACTACCACCGAACCCACACACAAGATCTAAGATTATTCCGTTGTGAATTATCGAAAGTAGCCTGATTACCTTTGATTCTCCCCACACTCCGGTTACAAGACAACCCCAGTGTCACACGTGTGGACCAAGCCGTTTCGCCTGCCCCGGGCAATCTTGATGGCGGCCCGCTTTGCCTGGCACCTGACGTCCTGGGCCAGATGTCTGCACCCACAGTTCGGGCACTTCATCTCCGTATGGGGGCAGACCTTCCCGATCTTGCCACACAATACCACCTGCTACCGGTGCTCCTGGGTCCTGTGGCTATCCGCACCGATAGTGCTGGTTGCTATGCCTCGCTAGCACTGGAACTCTGAGTGTCCCCACCACCCGCACGCGCCACACAGGGTGTCGGCTTTGTCCGGGATGTAGGGAAGGGCATGGAACTTGTTGCCTGCCACCCACATCTCCACCAACAGCTTTTGGGCCGCCACCTTGCCTGGCACCTTGAAGATCACCAATGCCGCGTTCTTCGGGAGTTGGCCAGCCTGGTAGTGGCGCTCGATGGTGCTTACTGCCCGCATCCACTTCATTGAGAGGGGGGGCACCACGACTCCTGGGTTCTCCGCTTCGATCTGCTCCCTGAGCTCTGCATGCCCATTGGGGTGCCGGTAGCGGTCATAGGGCACCAGGATCTTAAGCTCCGCCCACGTCTCATCAGTGTTCGACATAGACCAGTCCAGAGCAATTTTAGGTCCGGTCTGGTCTGGTCGGGATGTACCCAGACCGACCCAAGGTGTAGTCGGGTCTGAACCCGACCTGCTCACGGTAGGTCTGGACGGTCTGCAGACGTCTGCAGACGTCTGCCAAGCCACCCCCAAAAACTTACTGTTTTGCGCTCCTGAAGTCCTTGCCGCCGGCTTGTACTCAATGGATCATGTATTGCCTGTAGCCACAAAGATTATAGCTTTAGGGCATATACGTGCAGCTCTAATTTAATGCGGACCCTGAGTGGACACTGTGGACTTGTGGTGTTTTAAATATTAGACATCATATGGTTGGTTCCAAGGGTCATCTCCTTTCATTCATCTTAGGAACTATAGCTACAAAAGATCCTCCTCGCACAGTGCATTGAGCATCTCCTCGATGGCCATGATGTCATCCCTTGTACATGCAATCAAACCATCCCGCTGCCAGCTCTTCAGACACTCTACTGCCTCCACAGCATTGTCTCCCATCCTACATCGCCGATCAGATAGGGTGATTTTGGCACCACTGAATACCCGCTCTGGCTCAGCACTCATTGCTGGCAGTGTTAGGTAGGTCAAAGCCATACGCGCAAGGTCTCTCCACTGGGTGTCTTGCAATCTTTCAAACCAATACCGGACCACATCTTTAACTCGATGGACTTCATGCTGCTGCTGGAATCTTGCCATCATATCAACGTTCTCCGGAAGCTGTGTAGCCGCAAGACGCTATCTCTCCCATCGACTAAGATTCTCTCCTTCAGGAGTCGCATCGTCGCCTTCAGGGAATATGGCCGGCAGTCGATGGGCAACACTGTATCCACGCTAAGAAGTCTTCCATACATGGTCGACAGTCTGCTCTGCTGTTGTAATCCATTCTGGTCTGTCTTTCCATTCGTCGTGAAAGTATGACAACTTCATGTTGGGGTGAACAGCCACTGCGATCGTATATGCAGGAGAGAGCTCGGTTTTGGCGTAGTACCTCCTGTCTGTTAGTACTCTATTATAAGAGTGGTAAAATGACAACCAACTTATCCATGATTAACCACCCATGTTCGATCATCTGTACAAGAGCAGGCTGGTCACGGAATTGGACCTTCATATCTTCAAGATGAGCAAGAAGCTCATCCATAGCTGGTAAGATGTCTGCAACACAGCCGTTACTGTACCTGAGCTGAAGGCGTAGAGTCCACTCCTTGAAAGGTGCAAGTATTTCCTTGATACACCCCAGGTACTCCCAATCACCAGGGTCCAACTCATCATGAATGAGTGCATTCTCATTCGCTCGCTCACGTTCACCGTTAGAGTTTTGACCGATGACAATACGGACATACTCCTCGATCGCATCTCTCAAACGAAAGCCCCTCAGAATGCTTTCGTAGTCACTAGACCACCGAGTAACATTGCCAACGAAGACAGTATGAACTGTTTCCTCAGGGTACACTCTCTTGACCACCGACTCAAATGCGTCACAATGTTGCGGGGTCTTCAGGATGTATGTGGCGACATTGTGGAGTTTCTTGAGAGGTCCCTTACGCTGCCACTCATTCAAGGCACCCAACTCCCTCTGGGCATCTCGGTGATTAAGATCGTATGCCTCAATGTCCTTTCCCCACAGGATGGCCTTCACTGCAACTTTCAAGACATGGCCGAAACATCGAAGTCGTGCCTCGATTGGATCAAATGACTCGTGGCCCGCCTGCCTTAGACGGCTGGCTATCTTGGTGAGTGCAGTGTCGTTATTGGTAGCATTATCGACATTAAACATGCCCACGAACGGTGCAATTTCGTAGTCTTCGATGGTGCGTCAGATGTGGTCTGCCTGATTGAAACCGTTGTGAGCACCCTCAAATCGATGTAGAGAAAGAAGGGCGGCATGTAGCTGGCCATCTCGGTCCATCCAGTGTGCAACCACAACCTGATAGGCATGGCGATTCGGGCCACTCCACATGTCAAAGGAGAAGTGAATCTTGACAATAGTTGTGTGGAGCTTAGCCCTAACTTCCAAGCGCATCTTCTCATAACATGTCAACAGGTAGCGTTTAATAGCATGTCCGCTCTTCGGTAGAGCACGGTAGATGCCAGAGTAATCAGGCTGGCAGGCGGCAAGATACGCGCAAAGAGTCCGAAAGGTGGATAACTCACACATCCGAAAGCTAACATTTCCATCCACAATCCATTGAAGTAGGAGATCCTTGAACACATCATGATTGAAAACAATTCTCGGCATTGATCTTCCCAAGGCTTGCTGGATCATCTGCTGTGTTGAGGTGGGTCCGGCGGAAATGATGCCCTCTGGACCGACGTTGTGTTTTGATCGGAGGTGTTCAATGACATTTTTTGTTGTCTTGATGGAAAACATCGTCAATTTAAGGCCTGATTGTGAACCTCCAGGTCAGTCATAGAGGTCCGTGATAGTAGGCAAATTTGGGAGACTACATCTCTGACACTTCCACCGTGTAACACCTGCCAATGTGTAATCTTCTCCATTTTCTGGCAGCCAAATGTGACTAGAGCGTGCCTTCTTACGGCCTTTAAAGACATCAGGGATTGAATCCTCATCGTGCACGTCTTCCACAGACTTGGTATCCTCATATGGCTCCCGATGATTGGAGTAACGATCTGATCCCACCGAGTCGTGTTGGGATGCCTCTCAGCTTTTGGTTCTCTCCTGGCTCTCTGTACGAAGCTGCTGATGGTGTGGCAGCGGTTTTTTGCCGCATGGTCGCGCCATAATCGATATCCAAGATAAAACGGGAGTTGACGAAGTCTTCTGATAACGGAGAAGGCATCAGATGAGTATCATGAGCAACACGATCCAGCGATGGGTGAAGTGGGAAAGCAGTCAAATGAACGCTTCGACTCACCTGAGTAAACCGGAGAAGCAGTGTGAGCTGGTAAGGTTGAGCAAGCAGTCGGCGCGTGGACAGGACTTGATGAGAAATGGCAAGCAGGAGGAGGCAAGTTCAGAAAGACAGGTGGGCGGGGCTGTATAACATAGGATGGGAGAAGGCAAGATAAAATTACAGCTACCATTGCGGACAAGCTGTTACGTCAAGATCTATGTACAGAGCGGGGTAATGATCACAAGCAAGTTACGACACAGCTCGGCTAAGCTCTATTTTAGGGTGAATTGACATCTATCAAATTGCACATGATTTTAATAGTGCCAAGCCAGACTTGCCACACTGCGGTCGGGATGGTCTATGTTCTATCCCAACCATGAAATGCCAGGTCTGGTCGGCGTCTTGGCAGACCGTCCAGAGCAGGTCTGCAGACCGGTCCGGTCTATGTCGAACACTGCGTCTCATTCGCGACTACGTCAATGATAGCTCTGTCGGCTTTACGGGCCGCTTCCAGGACCTCCTTCTTAAACCAGAGGAGCATCGCCACTGATGCCCCAAAGCACGCTGTTGTTGACAGCCTTCCCTGCACCGAAATTCTGAATGCCTTGGTCCGGACGTGCGCCGGGGCCACCTTGCTGAGCGCGATGTTGACGAACGCCGCCGCGCTTCCCGCCACCACTGAGTTGATCTGTGGCACCCCTGCTGCTCGCTCAAACAGGATTCCGCGCTCGTCGCGTGGGATCGACCCCTTGATGGGCTCTAGCCCCCTGGGTTCGCGTATTGGCTTCCCGTTTCGGCCCACCGGCTTGAAGTCCGACTGGGGGAGGGCCACCGCCACCGCCACCCTCTGTGCCCAGCTGCCCTGCTGCTGCCACTGCTGCTGCACCCGCGGCGACGCCTGTTTCTGCTGGTGTTGCTGCTGTTGATGCCGCAGCCGCTGTTGCTGCTGCCGCTCAGGCAGGCGAGGCTGTTGCTGCTGCCGGCGCTGCTGCTGCTGGCGCTGCTGTTGTGGTGATGCCGCGTGACCGCGAGCCCAATCCTCCTCTCACTGGCTCCCCAGCACCCGCATTCCTGCCATGTGGGCAATCCTCTACCCCGCCACTACCTCCTTAATAGCGTTGGCGTCGTCTGCCAGGTCCTGAATCGGCCTGGCTGCGGCGCTGTATGTCTCCCCCTCCTCCTGGCTCAGTTTCCCTTCCTGCCATTGCTTCATGGCTGCCGCCTTCTCCTCCTCTTTTTTCCCCGCCTTCTCCGCCTCCTTCCTTGCCGCCTCCTCCTCCCTCTTCTTCCCCCGCTCCTCTTTCTCTGCTTCCGCTGTCTCTGGTCGCTTCAGGATCGATCGGATGGGCGCCACTGGCTCCTCCGGCTTCCCCGTCTTTGCCTCATCGACTCCTGACTGCCTCTTCCATTGGTGCGCTGTGCGACCCATGGCAGGAGGTGCCGCGACCTGCACTGCCTTGCCCTTTCCCTTCTCTTTCCCTTTCTTCTCCTTCTCCTCCATCGTTGGACCTTGAGGTATCGAGGACACTTGCTCTCCCGGCGCCAGTGCATGCTTTGACCCAAAGAGGCCTTCCCGTTCCACTCCTTCCATGTCACTCCAATCCTCCACCTTGTCGTTTATCTCCTTCTGCCGGGTTGCTACCACCCCCTCCATTGCCTCCGGTTCCACAGCACCCGGTCCAGCCCGCAGATGCAGCGTGGGCCCCCCTGCTGCTAGCACTGCCATTCCCTCCACTGCCTTCTTTATCTCCCCTATTTCCACCCTCCTTCTCTCCATCAGCTGCGCTAGGTCCGTCCACTGCTTGATGTCCCAGTTCGCCTTCACCAGCATCTCCCTTTCTATCCCTTCGGTGGTCAGGATCTTTACTGCCAGCCTCGTCTCTCTCTCCTCGGCGTCCGCCATCAGCCTTGCTGCCACCCTCGCTTCCCTTTTGTTCTCATCGGCAGCCAGCGCTCCCATTCCCTCCACCATCCGCGCCTCCAGTGCTGTCACCTTTTCCTCCATCTTCTGTTCCACCCAGCAATAGCTGCTAGGATCTGCTCCAGTGCCAAGGCCGCCGCAAAACCAGCGGGCATCGGGCGCACTGCTAGCCTAGTGTGTCTGTTGGGCCTCGGCATGCCCATCGCCATCCGCTTGTTACCCTTGGTCGGTGCAACCGGCACTGGGGTCGCACTTGGCCATCTCGCTGGGGTGGGGGTCGTAGTCGTCAACCTCTCAGAGCCCGCCACACCCGCCATCTCCACCTCATTGGCCACCTCCTCCGCCCAATCATCCGCCCCCACATCCAATTTCCCACCCCCCTCCCCGGATCTCTTGTCAGAGTTCAGGGTTTCCACCGTTCCCCCCTCCTGCTCGCAGCTCGCGGCTGCAGTCAGGGAGCGGGCGAATGCTCCTCCCATGACCGACTTCCCAGGAGTGTCGAACATATTTTCGCCTCCGCGCCGGAAAAAATCCTGCATGCTCTGCTGTTGCCTGGCGCCGGTGGTGGCGCGCTTGAAGTTTGGCCTCCCGCAGCCCTTTCCCTCCCACTCTTCCTCCACCTTCATCTCTCCCTCGCTGCTCTCAAGCTCGCTGAGCTCGCTTCCACTGTCCTCCTCCATCTCCTCCCCCCTATAGTCCCCTCTGTCTCACACAAGCTCCTGCAGTAGGGAGCCCTCGCTCGGGCCGGCGCTGGCAGTCACCATCGGGGCTGCCTCGCTCGGTTGCGTCGCTCCGCCGGACATCGTGGAGTCCGTGAAGTCTTATCGGTCGCGAGATTTGGTGTGTCGGTCAGAAGTCTTGGCGTTTTCTGGCGTTGAGTTTCGTCCGGGGTGACTGGTGTGTCATGCAACAGAAGCCAATGAAGCTAGGACTCAGCGAGAAAACAGATTCTGGTGGACTGGAATGGTCCTGGTGGTCAATCGACTGGTTTCGGTGTTGCTACCAATTGTCACGCGATGCGGACAAGAAAAGAAGAGAAGAAGAAAGTCTGTCATTCTATCTACGAGCGGGAGAAGCTTGCTTCTTATATACCCATTGCCAAGCCCTTCCTGCGCAGTCACTCTTCTGCTTTCGGCGGTGTGCAGCTCAGCGCCAGCCGGCCCGCTGTCTTCCGGCGAGGTGCCGTTCCGGTGAGGTGCTGTTTCGGCAAGCTGCCGGCCGGCAACGTGCCGCCGTGAGCAAACATGCACCTGTATGAAACCCTCCAATACGCCCGCACCCGGCTTAGGGTCACAGACACCGAATCAAGCAGTTGCTGCAAAAGAAGTACAAGATGTGCGACTTGGGTGCGGCAAAGTGGTTCCTAGGAATCGAGATCGAGAGGACCAAAGATGGAGGATTCAGTATCTGTCAACGAGGTTACAACAACACAATCATACGACGATTCGGACTGATGGATTCAAAACCGGCTAAGTCTCCACTTGATCCTCAGACAGATCTGGCTAACACCCACTGTGAGGAAAAACGGGCAAACCGCAAAGAATATCTCTCAATGGTTGGATCACACATGTATGTGGCACTCGAAAGTCGACCGGATATCGCCTTCAGCGTAACCGCCCTGAGCCGGTACAATTTCCAACCTCTCGAAATGCATGCAACGGCTGCCAAGAGAGTTTTACGATACCTCAAGTCTACATCGGAATTCCGAATTCACTACCGACAGCTCCCATCCTACTCGCGATCGGACACACCCTCTATCAACATTATCGGATATACCGACTCGGATTGGGCAGGAAACCTTACAACTCGCAAGTCGGTCGGAGGATGTGTGTTCGGCCTGGGACACACCGGCGCCAACGAAGAACTCGTCATATCCGGACTGATTCACTGGCAAGCCAAGTCTCAGAGCGTTGTAGCGCTTTCAACGCTTGAGGCCGAATACATCGCCTGTTCGCACGCCACCCGGGAAAGCCTCTGGCTCAGGCGTATGATGAAGGAGGCAGCAGGAGGAATGGCAGTAAAGATTGTTGATGGGCCGATACCGATCGGATGCGACAACCAAGGCGCCATCAAACTGATTACCTCTGGAGTCGTACGGCAAAAGTCAAAACACATTGACGTAAAATATCATCATGTTCACGACGAACAGATGAAAGGCGCATTTAAGTTTCAATACGTTACCTCAGAGTCTAATCCTGCCGATCTGCTGACGAAACCTCTTGTGGTTCCCCGACAGAAACAACTATTGCAACTCACCGGTCTCACTCCATTCGACCCCGACGACGAAGAATACAAATACGATGAATGAGGCTGATCTCGAAAAGGAAAAAGGGGGTGCGGTTCTTTGGCGAAGAAAAGGGGGTGCGGGTGATAAAGAATTGGAAGAGGAAAGTAGGTTCTTTTGTTGATCATGTTCTTGCATCCCGTCGGCAAGCGTGAGTCGGCACTCTTTTTCCTACTAGCAAGTGTTTTTCCCACGAGGTTTTCACTGCAGAGGTTTTAATGAGGTCGACGAGGATTTAATGGGATTGTTCTTGATTTGGTGGATTTCTGTTTGGTACGGAGCACGAGAAGAGGGGGTGTGTTGGAATTGCTTCTCGCCGCTCCGGCGTGGCGCGCCAACGGGAGCAACGCCATAGCAACGGCAATGGCAAGGGGATCCTGGTAACGACGGCTTGGCACTCTTCCATAGCAGCGTCTTTCGCATTCTTTCTTCTACACTCTTAGATACTTCCATATAATATAGAAAAAGACTGAACGCACCTATCTGAGCCGTTCCATCAAACTTCAACGATCAAATTATCTCGTCTTGTCTCTGTCTTTTCTCTCTCCCTCCCTACTTGTGAAGACTCTCAAAGGAACGGTGATCGGGCAAACTTGTACAGGCCTGGGGGAGTGTCGGAAGGTGTGCCGGTGGAGTGAGCCCACTAGCCGTCGGGGTTCTTGGTTGATGGGAAGCTAGTGTGGCGGTTGCTCGTTCTTGTTGTTGTGTTCTCTCTTTCTTTCTTTTCTAGTTCAGTTCTTCACGAATCAGACAACACATCTCTCCCATCTTCATCGCCTCCCTCTTGTCGCTCCCGTGATCTTTTCCGCCCACACCCGCTCACAAGGGTGAGGGTGGTAATACCTCAAACCACAGCTCCGTTACAGCCACCCTCACCCTACCCTCTCCCGCTTCAGACGCAAAACCCCGAGTCTGGCACAAAGCAGACTGGAGATCTTCGCCAAACACATCCTCTCCTCAGGAATGCATATCACCGACCTATAAGGACAAGACGACACCCTCCGAGCCGTCGCCAACATCACCTCCCTTCTCCACCAGGTCATCGACCTTGCAGTCCCGACTGGGCGGCCAGTCAAGAGCGAGGCACCCTGGTGGAACCACAGCCTCACCCTCGCAAAGCCCTCAGGCAAACAAGCCGACAGGCGAGCCCAACTACACCCATCCGACAACAACAGGGAGGACAGACGACGCACGTGCCAGCACTGGGCAAAAATGGTACGAACCGCCAAAACAGCGTACCACATCTAACAGCTCCAGTCCACCCCAATAGGAACCGTCTGGAAAACCCTTCACCACCACAACACCCACCACCGACCCATCCCACCACTCAACGGACGAAGAGACTTTCTGGGGAAATGCAACGCACTCCGAAGTGCACTGTTCCCCGCAGCAAACAACACGAAGATCTGGAGAATAAGGGGCTTCAACTCGGGAAGAACCGGACGAGCAGTGGAGTACTCAAGTGTGGTGTTTCAGGAAGAAGAGAAGGCACCCACAGCACAACGAACCGAAGTCATTGAGTTTCCAGATAATGCAAACGAACTGCATGACGAATCCTACGAACTGGGTGAAAAGACAGTAAACAGAGGAATAAATGACACGCGGAGTCAAGAGAATAGTAAGTGGAAAGACTCCATATCCCTTTCCGTTGACACCAGCGAACTGGCTCCATGAGCTGTAGGGCGGAATTTGACGCTGGGAGTGAAGTGTCAGAGTGGGAGCTCCGGGACCGCCGAGAACGGGAAGAGGAATGGAAGAAGGAGGCGGAGGTGCTGAGTGCCGTGGACGAGTTGGGCGCCGGGGAGGAGCTCCAATTGTTCATTCCCTCACCCTCCTTTATGGCATCGGCAGGCGAGGGGTAGGGGACGAATCACGCCTTTCTTTGAGTTTCCCCGTGTACTTTTTTTTGTAAATTTCTTTGGTACATTCTCTCTCTTGTTGGGACAGGCCTGGGCGTAGGGTAAAGGGGAGCTTGCAACGAGCCGCCGAGCGAGGAATGCGGATAGCAACCGGACTGTACATACGCTCACCATGATAGCTAGATCGCATAGTAGTAGTGAATAAACAACCAAACAAAAATGCCTCGCAAATCCAGACAGTCGATTGTGCAGAAAACCTGCCGGCCGGGCAAGCTATCCTGTCCATAAAGAGGCCTGTCCATTTAGTAAACGACAAATATTGCGAGACAGGCTAGAACAAATACAGTGTGTAGAAGAGATGGAGAAACACAGTGTGTATGAGAGATGCACACAGTTAGACTAACGATACGGCCCCAATAAACAAGCAATGAACTCCCGCTGAATTAACTAAGGACCCATTTGGATACGCTCAGTTTTGGCGAAAACTGTCAGTTTTCGAAACAACTGAGCAAATAAAACTGAAACTGTGTTTATATAGCACAAAAACTGAGAAAAAAAACTGAAGCTGTGCGGCTCCGGCGATGAAACAGGAACTGACCTCTGGAGGCCAGTTTCTTCACCGCCACTCAGTACCGCATTTTAACTTCAACCATGGACTCCCCTTCCGACCATGAAAATGTCACCAACCACAGCGGTATATTCTCCCTCGGCTGATGAGACACATTGCACAGCTGGCCGGTGTTGGTACTGGGCTGGTAACTTCACTGAGGCACGGGGAAGAGAAAAAAGCGGGGCTACAATGTGTCTACTATTAAAGTTCTGGCGAAGCTTATTATTCAGACTCATGGCTGAGTATACTGAGAACTGCCAAACACTCTGTTCACCTCAAGGTTTTCCGGAAACTGAAATGAACAGTATTCGGTGTCCCAGCGGGGAACTATATTTGGCTCTAAAACAGGAACTTAAATGCGAGCCTATCCAAACGGGCCCTAAGGAAAGACGAATGCCAAATAATTGCGAGAGAAAACAAAACCGACAAAACGAATTCGAAATTCTTCGCTTGATTCTCCCCTGATATCCTGCATGCAAGCTATATCGCGAAACCGATTCCCCAGGGCTAAGAAACAAGCTTGTGACAGAAAACTGCGAAAGAATTCAAGACCAACTGAAAGACTAAAGAATTCAAAATCTTACTTTTCACGGCCTCCTGATCTCCAACATGCAAGCCCCCCCGATCTCCAACACGCAAGCCGCCCCCGGATCTCCAACACGCAAGCCCCCCCGGATCTCCAACACGCAAGCCCCCCCCCGGATCTCCAACACACAAGCCCCCCGATCGATTCCCTACCATTGGGAACAAACTGAGCCGCTGCCACATTTACGGAGACAGTTGCGCCGTGCCCTTGGCCTCGCAGTTCGGACAGTACTACTTCGCCGGCTGCTCGGTGAAGGCCAAACAGTGCAAGTGGAACCACTCGTATTGGCACTCCTCTCCATCGCAGCGGACCATGCTGCTGTCAATATGCTGCTGGCAATAGCAATACAACCTCTCTTCGCCGTCGCTTTCCTTCCTGCTCTTGCCATTGTCGTCCATCACGATATCTTGGTCGAGATCTCCGATGGCGGGCTCGACCGAGGGCTTGGTACGGCCGGCTAGCGACGAGGGGGTCGACCTCCGCAACCTGGCGCGCTTCTTGTTGCGTTCCTGCGGGCGCGGGTTGTCTGAAGCACCGCCGTCATCCTGGTTGGCAGTGCGCTTCTCGTCGACGCCGAGGGCTCCGTGACAGCTGCGGCCACCGCTGAAGACGCGCTGGCTGGTGGCAGGGAGGCTGGTAGACGATACCAAAGTCTTCCGAATGCCGCCGGAATAGTGCCGCTCAATTTCACGTTTTGCGACCTCTTCTTCGAACTGTCGTTCACGCAAGTCACCAATATCAGACGCCATTTGGGCGAGGTCAACGACTTCGTCCTGCAGCTGCAGTACGAGGCGCTGCCAGTTGCGGATATCAAGAACATATTGTGCCTCCCGCGCCCTCGACAACCTCGATCTCCCAGCGTGTATCGACTCCTGCAGCTGCACCTCTCGGTGACGGTACTTGTTCCGGTACTTTTCTATCTTCTCCTGCTTCTCGCGGATTTTGCCGAAGATTTCGTCGACCTCTTTCTTGAAGGAAATCACTGTTGCAGTGCGTTGATAGATTAGTTAGTGATTCCAACGGAGTGTGAGAGGGAGGAGGAGCACGCGGACGGGGTTGCCACACAAGAAAAGCTGATGTCGGCACTGTAATCCATATTGTTGTCTAGTGGTTGGTCATTGTTAGTGTACCATACGGAGTGAGAATGACAAGAACCCGTGGACGGGTTCTCGTACCTTTCGGGTCGGCGTTGCCAGAATGGTCACCCTTCGAATAGGCTCTGTCCAAATGGGCCGCCAGATCCACGGGTTGGTCGTCCATTCAAAGTTCTGCTGAAGCGCTTCAGATGATGTACAGTGTCGATGGTGAGTTTGTGCACTGTGTTGCAGGTGGTGCAGGTGAGAGCGTTGCAACTGTGTTTATTTGACTGGAGAGGTGGGTAGTAGTTCACAGATGATCGGCGGCAGCCAACATATGGACCTGTGCGGTTCTTGTGGGTGGGGTCAACGCCGGCTTGATGTGACCGCGCCTACTCAAGTGTGCGCACGCTAACGAATCATGGTCATAATTACCAACGCCATCACCCAGAACAGGCAACATGTAGTTGAAAAGGTCTCTCTGAGGACCTGTGTCGCTGCCCACACCGACACACGCGCATGAATACAAATACTCATAAGTAATGAACCCCACTACCTGCAGTGGACGGGAGGAGTGCAGTTGCAGTGGGCTGTCAATTACTCGGTGATAACTAATTATGTAATCATTGAGACTTCACAGTCACGGATGAGTCCAGGCGTGAATGGCGGATGCTCCTTCCGGCAGCGAGCGATTTACGGTGTTTCCCTTGGTTTCCTCGCAACACTTACCCTAGCTCACCCTAACCCTAACCCTACTGTTCTACAAGTTCCCCATGGCCCACTGCCTAGGTCTGTCCCAAGGAAGAGAGAGAGCGCACAAGAAAGTTACAAAGGAGAGAACAAAGGTGAAACACAAGAAAGGGTTTTGTTCCGTCCCCTACCCCACGCCTGCCGATGCCATGAACGAGGGTTTGGGAAGTAACCGAACACGCTCCACCCCGGCTCAGGCCTCGAAGTCGTCCGTCACGTCCGCCCTGAGGCCTGCCCGATACTGGACTATGGCCGTTAGTCCTGGCAGTCATAGGACAGACGTCCCGTAGACATTGTTCGGTGAGGACTGGGCGGACTCAGTGTTCGACATAGACCAGACTGGAGCAATTTTAGGTATGGTCGCGTCAGGTCGGGATATACTCAGACCGACCAGAAGGTCTGCTCAGGTCGGATCGCGACCTTCCCTATGTCGACTCTGGACAGTCGGCCGGCGTCGGCCGACTTCGCCCAAGCCATCCACAAAATGTTGGAGCTTCATACTCCATAAAGTCGGCTGGTGCTCAACGGATACGGCAGCCTCCAAGGCCGTTTAGGGACAGACTACAGTCGATAGCGGTTGCTTGGAAAAGTTCACCTCTATAGTCTACAGGGTGTATATAAGTTTGAATTTTTTTCAAATGAAACCATACATCTCGCAAGCTTCACAACATCCTCTTCACACAGAGCATTAAGCATTTCCTCAACGGCTCTGATATAATCCCCTGCAGCCGCAATCAATCCATCCCGCTGCCAGCTCTTCAGACATTCGACTGCCTCCACAGCGTCATCTCCTACCCTACATCGACGATCAGAAAGCGTGATTTTGGCGCCACTGAAAACTCGCTGCGGCTCCGCACTCATTGGTAGAAGCGTCAGGTACCAAGTCCGACCGCCGAGGCGTGGCATTTGCTCGGTACACAGTGGCATTTGGACAACTCTTTTTGGAGGTTACATTGCCGAGGAGGACGAAGGACATGGATCCAGGTGCGCATCTGCCCAGGGGGCTCCGAAGTCCGGTACCTATAGGGCTTCCAACCTGAGGAGCATTCCACACTCGAGCTGGAGGTTGATGCTGCCGGAGGTTGTTGCTAAACTGACAGAGTCGGCTGGCCTGACTTGTAGGAACTCCTCGAGTGGGCGGTATTCATGAAAGTCCATCAGATTTGGTGAGATGTGGTGAGTAGCGCCTGGGTCGATTATCCATTCATCGGTATTGCGTGTGTTTCCGGCCACTCTTGCCATCGCAGTGAGGCCGTGTACTACAGTGTCTCCGGTTTTGACACGATGGGCGGATGCTGACTTTCCGCGTTTGTCTTCCCTTCCCTGTATCATCTCGGTGGCTCTCTTCTTGACTTCGCAGTCAATTGCTTTGTGTCCTTTCTTTGTGCAGCAGTAGCACGTGATGTTGCTAGGATCCGAGGTGACCTGTTTCTTAATGTAAGGCTTCAGTCGGTGTTTGCCTTTTCCGTTGGTTCGATGGTGCTTACCACCATTGACGTTGGCAGACAGGGCAATGCTGGAGGTTCTAGCCAGATTGAGATTGGAGCCAGTCGTGGTGTTGCGACGAGCTTGCTCGGTTTCGTGTTCGATCAGAATTGTACCGATGGAGTTGAGTGTTTGTTCTTCAATTGGTCGGTTTTTGGGGATTTCCACAATATTGGCGACTTGCTCTGGAAGGGTCGCGAAGATGCGCATGATCAGGTATAGTTCCGTAACTTCATCTGAAGTCCCTTCCAGCTCCTGACTGATATCCGAAACTGAGGTTCGAGGGAGACGTTCCAGGCTTCATCACGGCGGAATGGAGACGGGCAAGGGTAGCGACGCGTGCAGACTGGGATGCGGCAACATCGTATCATTCGCGGTGGGCTTCCCAGGCTCTGTGCGGATCGCGATGTTCGAGACGATTGAGAGACGATTGAGAAGCGTTGGAATGCTGGGTTCAATTGACAACCAGATCATTCCTAACGCACGCTGCGACCGCTTGCGGAAGTCTCGAGCCTGTGCCGTTGCGTTGCCTGCAGGTGCGATCTCCGTACCGAAGGCAATTTTGACGGAATCGTCCATTGCGAGAAGGTTCGTAAGGTCGTTCTTCCATGAGTGGTAGTTTCTGGCGCTGAGGGTGGGCTGGAGCCGTACTTGCAGGTGTACGTGGTGGAATCGGTCGTGATGTTGAGGCGATGTTTGTTGAGGCTTAAAAAATGGTTCGGAACTGGGGTATCAGGCACTAAGGTGGTTTCGGATGGCGGTTGGTCATGTACGGAGGAGCGAGTAGCGATAGGTTGCTGGTTGAGAAAGCGTCAACCCGGGCTCATAACCTGTTGGAATATATGGATCGATAACAGTGAAGATTGTATTCCAGCATTATGCGAGCGCAAGTTCTCTCTATATACAGGAGGGCCGTCAGGACAAATCGGAAGACTGCCCGCCCCACCGAGTCGGTGCTCGGGGACCAGTCATGTCCGGACACCACCTCCGGTCCGTCATCTCCGGACGTCACCTCCAATCCGTCATCTCCGGACGCCCATTACTCTGACAGCCGGTAATGACCTCCACCGATCGAGTAATGCCGGAAACCTGCCGAGTCGCACGAGCAATGCCGCGAACGAGTGGCGCCGGCAACGAGCAACGCCGGGAATGGCCCACGCCGCGCGAGTAATACCGAGAGCGAGACTTGCTGGGCGAGGAATGCCTGGAAGAAGCCACGCCGGGCGAGCAATTCCGGGAACGAGTGATGCCGGCAACGACCAACGACGGGAAGAAGCCACGCCCGGCGAGCAAAGCCGGGAACGAGTGACGCCGGCAACGAGCGACGCCGGAAATGACACACGCAGGCGAGAAATGCTGGGTATACGAGGGTGGAGAAACCATCTTTATGCACAGCGAACCCATACGCGCACTCGCACTTACTCGCATACTCCATAGTACGCGGTGTCGTTGTAGCATGTCATCTGTATGCTTAGTCAGTCCTCGTGACCACCACTGCTATATATAGGCAGTCGTCACACCGTCACCTAGAGAAACATCACATTTTCCCGTCACTCCCATCGACAGGTTATGAGCCCTCATCGCAACTTCATCAAATCTTTCCCACATACTCGATAAAATCAAGTTAAGAAGAAGTTCCTCACCTTCCTACTCAAGATATTCTACCAAATCAAATAACTTTCCCGACCTCTTTCTCAATTTGCCACCCAATCGCGTACTCAACTTGCCACCCAATCGGTACATCATGCAGTCGTCCAAGTTTGACAACAGTACCTGGCACCAGTGGAAAGTACGGTGCCATCAAGAAGCCTGACGAGCGAATTACGAAGACCGTAAGCGAGCCATCCAATCCGCGCTTACGATAGTCGTTGCAAAATTCTGGTGTGAAGCGATACGCACTGCAACACATTTGTATGCCCGAACACCATGTCGCGCAGTCAACGGAAAGTCGCCATATGAAGTGCTACACTGACATATGCGCTTGAAGAAGGAAGCTGCAGAAATACCAGTCGGCGTGCAAATTCGGCAAAACGTTGTTGCACCGGTCGACGCGCAACACGTCCCGCAAGATATTCGACGGCAAGACGTGCAAGACATTCGACGGCAACACGCGCAAGCGCACCCGGTAGACACGCAAGACGTTCGGCGGCAAGAAACGCAAGACATTCTGCAAGACGCGCAAGACATTCTGCAAGACGAGCAAGACATTCTGCAAGACGAGCAAGACAATACCGGCAAGCCAACGCAGCATCACTTACGGCGTTTCGGCTGTATTGCTTATAAGCTTACACCCAAAGACCTCAGAGTTGATAACAAGAAGGGTGCGCGCGCAAAACGATGCAGGTTTACAAGTTACGTTAGAACCGCAACTGGTATTCGGCGCTTGTGAGATATTGAATTGCAACAAATTGTGGATTGCTCAGCGGTCAGATTTGATGAAGATTCCGCTGCTTACACACAGGATCTGAAGAATGAAGATCCTTTAGGTCTCCCACCGGAGGAGCCTGTTTATGAAGAGGTTCAGATCGAACCTACAGCAGCAATGGCGCCTGACGAGGCTGTCAAATATATTCGTCGATAGTGTCAGAATAAGGTGGCGTCCGGAGATGAGGAGGCGTCCGGACATGACTGAGTCCCCGAGCACCGGCTCGGGGGGCAGTCTTCCGTCCTTTGTCCTGACGGCCTTCCTCTATATAGAGAGATCTTGTGCCCGCATAATACTGTAATACAATCTTCACCTTTTATCGATCCATATATTCCAACAGGTTATGAGCCCGGATTGAACGCTCTGCCAATCCGCTACCCATCGATAATCGCTCCCGCCGTACCTGCCACTTTGAGCCTCGCTTCTGCATCTCATCCCTGCACTCTCGTTTTTTTTTTTAAGCTTCAACAAACATCACGTCAACATCATGACCGATTCCACCACGTAAACCTGCAAGCATGGCTCGACACCCATCCTCAGCGCGAGAAACTACCACTCTTGGAAGAACAACATTACCAACCTCCTCGCAATGGACGACTCCCTTGAAATTGTCCTCGGTACGGAGCTCGCACCTGCCGGCAACGCAACAGCACAGGCTCGAGACTTCCGCAAGCGGTCGCAGCGTGCCTTCGGAATGATCTGGTCATCAACTGAACCCAGCATTCGAACGTTTCTCAATCGCCTCGGACATCACGATCCGCACGCAGCCTGGGAAGCCCTCCGTGAACGATACGATGTCGCCGCATCCCAGTCTGCACGCGTCGCTACCCTTGCCCGCCTTCACTCCGCCGTGATGAAGCCGGGAATGTCTATATCGGACTACATCTCCTCACTTTCGGATATCAGTCAGGAGCTGGAAGGGACTCCAGATGAAGTCACGGAGCGATACCTGATTATGCGCATCTTCGCGACCCTTCCCGAGCAATTCGCCAATATTGTGGACGTCCTCAAGAACCGACCGATCGAAGAACAAACACTCAACTCCATCAGTACGATTCTGATTGAACACGAAACCGCACGAGCTCTCCGCAACACCACGACTGGCTCCAATCTCAATCTGGCCGGAACCTCCAGCAATGCCCTGTCTGCCAACGTCAACGGTGGCAAGCACCATCGAACCAACGGAAAAGGCAAACACCGTCGAAAGCGCTACAATAAGAGATAAGAGACAGGCCACCTCAGACCCTAGCAACATCACGTGCTACTACTGCACAAGGAAAGGACACAAACCGATTGACTGTGAAGTCAGGAAGAAAGCCACCGAGATGAAACAAGGAAGAAAAGACAAGCGCGGAAAGTCAGCATCCGCCCATCGTGTCAAAACCGGAGACACTGTAGTACACGGCCTGACTGCGATGGCAAGAGTGGCTGGAAACACACGCAATACCGATGAATGGATAATCGACTCAGGCGCTACCCACCACATCTCACCAAATCTGATGGACTTTCATGAATACCACCCACTCGAGGAGTCCTTACAAGTCGAGTCAGCCGACTCTGTCAGTTTAGCAACAGCCACCGGCAGCATCAACCTCCAGCTCGATTGCGGAATGCTCCTCAGGGTGGAAGCTCTATATGTACCAGACTTCGGAGCCTCCCTGCTCTCGGTACACCAGTTGATCAAGGATGGCATTGATGTCAGTTTCCGTTCCCATTCACGCACTGCTTCCATTACATTAGAGGATTTCATGGAACAACCCCTGGGCAGATGTGCACCTGGATCCATGTCCTTCATCCTTCTCGGCAACGTAACCTCCAAAAGGAGTCATGCAAACGCCACTGTGCATCGAGCAAATGCCCAACCTCGGTCGGACTCGGACTCGGCGCCTCGAGCGAACCCAATTCCTCGGGCGGACTCGGACACGACGCCTCGGCAGTCGGACTCGGACTCGGCGCCTCGAGCGAACTCAATTCCTCGAGCGGACTCAATTCCTCGGGCGGACTCGGACTCGACGTCGCGGTGGTCGGACTCGGATCGGCGCCTCGAGTGGAAGTCTTGGAAAATTGGAAGGAAACCCCGGCCGGTATGATCTCCCGAAGAGACCTAGGGTAGCAAAGTTACAAACTGTCAGAATAAGGGGCGTCCGGAGATGACGGACCGGAGACGACGTCCGGAGATGACGGACCAGAGGCAACATGTCCGGAGATGACAGCAGCCTTAGTCTCCGAGCACCGGCTCGGGAGACAGTCTTCCGTCCTTTCCCCTTGGCGAGTTCCTCAGGCGCGTTGTATATA